>Ga0116164_10000185_pt1 | contig 60297 bp, 55 predicted proteins | sample AD_UKC109_MetaG_FD_89888 | JGI IMG/M metagenome (GOLD analysis project Ga0116164, IMG submission 89888) | Active sludge microbial communities of municipal wastewater-treating anaerobic digesters from Hong Kong - AD_UKC109_MetaG | ecosystem: Engineered > Bioreactor > Anaerobic > Digestate... | reverse complement strand
GCTCGCCTGGAGCCTTAATACCGCGCGCAACATCGCGCTCTTTGAAGAAGACACCGCCTCCCTTGACCGCAGGCTTGACGCGGCCGCCCGGGCCTGCGACGCGGGCTATTACCTCGCGTTTCATTTTGACCCCATCATCCGCTACCCCGGCTTTCTCGACGATTACCGCGGGGTGCTTGACCGCCTGTACCGCGCGGTCGACCCCGGCCGCATTCTCTGGATATCGCTGGGCTGTTTCCGGTACGCGCCGGGGTTCAAGGAAATCATGCGCGAAAAGTTCCCTGACGAGACCCTTACCCTTGAAGAGATGTTCCAGGGACCGGACGGCAAGTTCCGCTATTTAAAGAAGCACCGGGAAGCGGCGTATGCATTCATGCTCGGTGAAATCCGCGGCCGCGGGGGTAACCCGTTCGTGTACCTGTGCATGGAAACTGCTGACATGTGGCACCGGGTATTCGGCCTGCGCTACGACGCCTCATCAGAACTGGAGCGCGACTTTAGTGAACATCTCAAAAATACTGTTTGACAGACTGCGGACGGCGCCGCTTCATTGAACGCGCTTGTATCGGGACCGACTTTTATAAAGGAGAAACTATTGCAGCACAGGGATTATCAGGAATCTTTACGGGAGCTGCGTGAGCTTAAAGGCAGCGCTGAAGAGATTTTTAACTCAGTGGACATACCCGGCCAGAAGAAAAAGCTCGGTGACCTTGAAAAGGAAGCCATGAAAGAAAACTTCTGGCAGGACAAGGAGCGCTTTGCCGCGGTGAACCAGGAAATAAGCCGGCTCAAGAGAACGATCGAGCCCTGGGAGACCCTGATGCGCGACCTTTTTGAAGCCGAAGAGCTCATGGAAATGGCCATTGAGGAGGACGACGCCGACGTCCTGAACGAGATATGCGGCCGTATCGAAGAGTTTCGCCGCCGTTTCGATGACCTCGAGACCATCGAGCTCTTTTCAGGCGAGGACGACTTTAAAAACTGCTTTGTTTCGATACACCCCGGCGCGGGCGGCACCGAGTCCCAGGACTGGGCGAGCATGCTGTGCAGGATGTATCTGCGCTGGGCCGAAAAGCGGGGCCTTGACATAGACATTATCGACTACACCCCCGGTGAGGAGGCGGGCATTAAAAGCGCGACCATCCTGGTCAAAGGGGATTACGGCTTCGGCTTTCTCAAAGGCGAGAAAGGCATCCACCGCCTGGTGCGCATTTCCCCGTTCGACGCGAACAAGCGCAGGCACACCTCGTTCGCGTCCGTGGACGTTATGCCCGAGGCCCCGGATGAAATAGAGATCGAGATCAAAGAGGCCGACCTCAAGATTGACACCTACCGCGCTTCAGGAGCGGGCGGCCAGCACGTCAACAGGACCGATTCAGCGGTCAGGATCACGCACCTTCCCACCGGCCTGGTCGTGCAGTGCCAGAACGAGCGTTCGCAGCACAAAAACAAGGCCTTTGCCATGAAAGTGCTCAAGGCGCGGCTGTACGAGCTCCAGAAAAAAGAACGCAACGAGAAGATGCAGGAGCTCGCCGGCGAGAAGAAAGACATCGCCTGGGGAAACCAGATCCGCTCATACGTGTTTCAGCCCTATACCCTGGTCAAAGACCACCGTACCGGCGAGGAGAGCGGCAGCATCGAATATGTTTTCGACGGCGACATAGACCGCTTCATCTACGCGTACCTCAAAACCGCCCGATCAGGGGCCTGATCCGTTCCGCTAAAGGTCAAATTTTGCTTGTATTAATTGTAATGTAATATACCATAAGCAGGATGAAATTGACCGTTGAACAACTCGATCAACTTTTTGAGCGGTATCCGCAATCTGATCTTGACCTGAAATACTTCGACAGGCTCTCTATCCGCGGCCAGAACTTTCTGACCGCGGACCTCGTGCTCAAGAGCCATATTGACGTGCTCCGTCAGAACAAAATAGGCGAAATCGAGGTGTTTTACACCCCGGTGATGTATGAATTTCTCTGTGAAGAATTCCCCGAGACCTACCGAAGGCCCGTGGGAAGGATCTCTTTCGTGGACATGGACCGCTATCTTGAAACGCTTGATGACATTAACACCCATTCCCACCGTAAACGCTTCATCTCAATCGTGGGAGACATTTACGGCATTGACCACAAGGAAGGAAAAAGAATAAAAATACTGTGCCACGGCGACAAGCTCAATTACCGGAAATGGAACACGATCAAGCGGGAAGTGAGCAAAAACCAGCAGTTCCTCTATCGCAACTCGGAATGGACCATTATCGTTTTTGTCAACCTCTCACTCACTGCCGATGAGGACTATGTGGAGCGTTTCAAGAAAAACACGGACCTGATATCAATACTCGTGTCCAAAAAACAGGAGTGCAATGAGGAGATCTCGCCGGATTTTGTTCCCACTGAGGACGTTATTTCAGTGACCGATCCTGACCGGCTGCTCGCTGAATACATCAGCGGAAACGCGCGGCTCATTATCATCGGTGAAAACCTGAATGATTCATATAAAAAAGCGCTTCTCGATGTCAGGCGCTATGACAAGTACGTGAGGATGATTGTCGTCCCCTCCCTTGACCATAAAAATCTTGATCATTTTCTCCGGCAGGTAAAGCTGGTATATAATTCTGACCGGTGGTCATAGCAGGTCAGGACGCATTCATCGTTTATCGGATTTGTTGACCACAGGAGGTCCGGGGGTATTTCGTGACAAAAAAAGGGAAGTCAAATCTTTTCAAATCACTTCAGCCAGTCAATATGTCGGATGTGCTCAACAGGGGGTTCAACGGCCTTGATATCGGCCAGGACCTGGGCACGCTCCAGTCGTCTTCACGGGAAAAGCGTTTTCTGAGGACATTTACCGCGGACGGCCTTTTCTCCATCATGAAAAAGGTCGGGCTGGTCGAGCACCTTTCAAAACTCGGCATGGATGATGTTTTCACGACCATTGACGTTGACGATACCGGGATCAATTACATGAAAATCTACTGGAAAGAAGAGAAACCCGAAATGATGCTCTTCGATCTCAGGCTTTCTGAAAGCAGGTTCCTTCCCGATAAACGGTTTTTTGAGGATGAAGATTCGATAATTCCCTATGACATGGTGGTGATCGAATGGCTCTCGGCGCAGAATCCGATGGTAACCTTCAGCAATGACAAGCCCCAGCTTCCCGGGCAGTCAAGGCCTGGCCTGGGAATACTGCGCTACTGTTTTGACATGATGTATATTGTCGCTAAGGAAATCATCAAGGACGGCTTTCTCGACATACCGGACCATTTTCACGGGGCGGTCATGTATTCAAAGAAATTCAAGTTTTTTGATCCCGCCCATGAGGGGGTGCTCCGCGCCCTGATGCGCGACCTTAAACAGTATTCCCTTTATGACATCACCTGGGGCATCCTGACCGGGACCATTATCGAACAGTACACGAACGCGCCGCAGCCCTATGACCCTTCGGAGCAGATCTTTTATGTTTCCGAAAGGATGAGGCATTACTTCCGTTCGAGCAAGTACAGGAACGTCTATAACAAGTACTACAAAAGAAAAAAGTTTAAATTCAACTATGATGAAATGGTGGCCAGAAGGAAAGAAGTGCTGAAAAGCAGGGCCGCGGACGATCTATGATCCGGAATTCAGAAGGCCGGATTTTTTTATGCGGTCAAGGCTTTCCAGTTCAAGAATATATTTTTTTACCTCTTCCGCCGATTTTTCCATGAGTGTGATTATTTCTTTTCTTTTACCCAGCAGTTCCGTCACCAGACTTTCTATCTCGGTTTTAATCGCATACATTTCCCTGACCGGTTTTTCTTTCCTCTCACGCAGGTATTCGTTGATGCCCCCGGGCCTGATACCGAGTTTTCGGGCGAGTTCGTCATCCGTTTTTTTTATCGAGTAATCGAGCGCGTCGATCTCGGATATCGTTTCCTGGTCTTCTTCCAGAAGGGCGATGCATTTTTCGGCCTTCCCTGATTTCATGAAGACTATCTTGTCCGATTCACTGGCGAGGAATTTTTTCAGGTACTGCAGTTTTTTCCGGTACTGTGCCTGCTGCTGAAGGCACAGTTCCCTGATATCATCCCTCAACGCTGAAGTTACCCTTCCTGGTGACATTGGCCCTGTCAGTGGGAGTTTCGGTTGAGGAAATTTTGTCCCATGCTTCGCGCAGGTCTTTAAGCATTTTGACAACGTTTTTGATGATTTCAGTGTCTTTTTTGATGTTGGCCTCAAGCAGTTCCTTTTTAAAGAACATGTAGAGGCTGAAAAGACTTTTGGAGATTTCTCCGCCCTCTTTCATGTTCAGGGAGAGAAGAAGTTCGGTGATGATGTCCTGCGTTTTTATGATATTGCTGTTTACGATATCATAGGTTTTAGGGTTCATGTTCTCAATAGCTATATTAAGAAATTTGATAGCACCGTCGTACAGCATGACGATCAGTTTACCCTGGTTTGCTGTGGTTATCTGTGTTTCTTTGTACTGATTGTAAGGATTTTTTTCCGGCAAAGCCATAATCCCTCCCCTGGAAATCTCATTGAAAAAGCGCCTGTATTATTATCGTATTCTCAAGTGGCTAACTTTACGCAATTAATCAATGATTCCGCCATTATTCATCCTTTTTACGGGCAGTCAATATGATTATACCAATAAATTTTTTAAAAAAAAATAAAAAGTACTCGCTTAAAATCATGCGCTGTGTCTTATATCCGCCATCCTGTGGATGGCCCGGTGTAAGAGCTGCCGGGATTTTTATTCAGGCTGTGCAGTTATTGTATGAAAATCGTGCATTTCTGCGTAAGAGTTGAAGGTCTTCACCGGATATCTTCCCTTCCGGGAGTGATGGTACTGATTCTTTGCCTGCTGCTGATGCCGGCGTGCGCTTCTTTCGCGCACCACACTTCGAACAATGATGATTCAGCCACAATCCTTCCCCTGGATTCATCCTTTCTTGTCGGGTCTCTTCATAAAATAAAAACCGTGGGCAGCCATCAAACCGGTGACGCGCCCCTGCTCATCCCCCTGCATTCTTTGCCGTGCCTTATACTTCCAAGCCAGCCCTGCGGGCTTTCTGAAGAAAAATATCACCGCTGGAGTAAAGGCTCCTTTTCATGAGTTCCGCCATGCTCTGTAATACAACCTTTACCGTGAGGTGGAATATGAAAGCAACAGGTGTTATTACTTTTACAATAGCCTTCGGGTCGTTTTGCATGCTTTATGCGGGTTATTATGACAAACTCGGCGTTTCATACCGGGCAGGCATGATCACGAGCGCGGTATTGACGGCCCTTTTTGTTGTCGTTTTTGTTGTGGAGCAGTTTGTTTTAAAAAAACAGGATTAACATTCATTACCGGCCGGGGAGATTCTCCCCTGGCCGGTTTTCACAGGTAAACCATGAAAGAGTCACCTATAATTGAAGGTATTGATGAACTTCTTGCGCTGTACCGGGAGATAGACGAGGCCATAAAGTCATTTATTAACAGCACCACGGTCAACTGCCCGGCCCTGTGCGGCAGATGCTGCGATACCGCGGCCAGTAATGTGGAGACGTCTATTTTTGAGGTCATGCCGCTCGCGCTTGATATATGGGAAACGGGCAACGCCGATTCGGTGCTCAAGGGGCTTGAGAATCTGCATGACAACGACCCGTGTTTTTTCTACGCGGCAAACGTCAGCGCTGATACGGGCGGGCACTGCACCGTGTATTCTCTGCGGCCGCTGGTGTGCCGGCTTTTCGGTTTTTATTCCATGACGGGGAAATATGGCGACAGGCTCAGGGCCACGTGCCCCAGGCTGGTAAACATGAAGGACGGGGCCCCTGCCGGTTCCATTGATGCGGCGCTGCTTCCGTCAATGACCGATTACGCGGGCCGTTCATCGACCCTTAACCCGTTCCTGGGAAGCAAAAGATATCCCTTTAATTCAGCGCTGAGAATGGCCCTTGCCATGGTCGGACTTAAAAGGGACTACCTGTACGGCAGTCATGATTTAAGGAAGGATGTTTCCTGATCCCCTCAGGGGGTGAAGAGCGATTCAATTCTTCCGAGTATTTCGAGGTACTTGTCCCTGGTCTTCTCGACGATTTCCTCAGGCAGGGAAGGGGGCGGTGAGTTCTTGTCCCAGGTCGTGGTTTCAAGATAGTCACGGATGAACTGCTTGTCGAAACTCACCGGCGAAGACCCCGGCTTGTACAGCGTTTTGTCCCAGAAGCGGGAGCTGTCCGGGGTCAGAATTTCGTCAATGAGGATGACTTCATTGTCAGCGAAGCCGAACTCGAATTTCGTGTCGGCGAGAATAATGCCTATTTTTTCAAGCTGGTCCCGCGCGAATTCATAAATCCGCAGGGTTATTTCTCCCAGGTGGTCCGCGGTGGTATCGCCCATTTTTTCGCGCATGACATCAATGGATATATTCATGTCGTGGCCCGAATCCTCCTTGGTCGCGGGGGTAAACAGAGGGGCCTGGAGCCTGTCAGCCATGCGCAGTCCCGGTGGAAGTTTTATACCGCACACCGAGCCGGTCGCCTGGTAGTCCTTCCACCCGGTGCCGATGATATAGCCCCGCGCGACGCACTCAAAGTCGATCCTTTCGGTTTTCCTAACTATTATCGAGCGGTCTTTGATAAGTTCGGGGAAATCGCAAAACGGTTTCGGAAAATTATTGAAGTTCGTTTCAACCAGGTGGTTTTTTATGAACTTGATATGCCTGAACCAGAGATTGGAAATCCTGTTCAGTATGATCCCTTTTCCGGGAATCCCCTCAGGAAAAACATGGTCAAAGGCCGATACCCTGTCTGTTGAGACAATGAGGAGATGTTCCTGGTCTATCTTGTAAATGTCCCTGACCTTCCCGCTGTAGAGTTTTCTTATTCCCGGGATTTTAATGGTGGTTAGCGCTTTTTCCCCTGACATGGTCCATCTCCAAAGTTACGAATTACGCAATACTAACAGAGTCCTTTCTGTTGTCAACCAGCTTTACGGTCATTTTATACTTGATTAAAAATATCATACCCGGATAAAACGTATAGCAGGGTGACGGGCGGCGGGACCGCGAACGGGTATCGCAGCGACTGAAGCCTGTCTTGTTAAACGGTACGTGGCATAGGGAGTTTATGGAATCATTAAAAGCTGCAGGTCTGTGGAAGCACCGGGGCAGGGGCGCCCTTGTTCTGGCAGCGGTGTTTCTCTTCTCCGCGGGGTATTTTGCCGGCCACACCGCGGGCAGGTGGACCATAGAACACGCCATGACCCGGCAGTTTCCCGCTGTCTTTCTTCTCAACAAGCCGACGTACCGTTTTTATGAAGCCTACCGGCTGGTCAACAGCACTGATGACGCCGAGCGGCTCAGGGGGTATTACCTCCTTTTTGAAAACCGGATCATTGATACCGATTATTTCTCCGAGCGGCTTGACATTGAAACATCAGATATCAATAAAAGGACCATTATCTGGATACTCGGGTATTCCGGGGAACCGGAAAAAGCGGTAAAGGCCTTTTCTCTCCTGTACGGTACATCAGGCGTAATCATCAGGCGGGAGATGCTTCGCGCCCTTCAACGCATGGGCGATGATTATTTCAGGGAATTCATTACCGCGCATAATATCCGCGGGGAAATTCTCGAAGGCCTGTGATTTTTTTCTTGTCAAATGTGTTCCGGCAGGCAATCCTGTCTGCACACTGCCCGGTAACAGGGGCCTCGGGGAGAAAGAGAAGGATTGCTCAAACTGGGACTTTTCGGAGGAACGTTTAATCCCGTACATTACGGTCACCTGATCTGCGCGGAGAGGATACGGGAATTCTGTTCACTCCAGAAAATCATTTTTGTACCTTCCAAAAGGCCGGTCCATAAAGAACTGGCGGGGGCCGTTGCCCCTGAACACCGGTACCGGATGATCGAGCTCGCGCTCGAAGCCAATCCCCTTTTCGATGTGTCCGACATTGAAATTAAAAGAAAAAAGCCATCCTTTACTATTTTTACGGTAAGGGAGCTGCTGGACCGGCATCCTGATGCCGATCTTTACCTTATAGTCGGGCACGATGCGTACCGGGAGATCGAGACCTGGAGGGACTACCGTGATCTGCTTGACCTGGTCACGCTTGTCGTTATGCAGCGCACCGGAGAAGTCTCTTCGAAGGTCAATCCAGCGGTAAAGGGAAAGCGGGTAGTTTTTGCCGAGAACCCGGTGATAGAAATCAGTTCAACCGATATTCGCAACCGGATCAGGCAGGGGCGTTCAACCAGGTACCTTCTTCCCGAGAACGTCCGTTCTTATATTGAAGAAATGGGGTTGTACAGAGCGTGAAAAAAATACTCGTGATTTCACTGGCGTCCCTGGCCGTTCTGGCCGTGCTGCTTTTCGTGTATTACAATTACAAGATCGTGAACCGGAACACGGTCGAGATACTGGTCAACGAGAAGAAGATGATCAACATCCTGATCGCGGGGGCGAGCGCCTACCGGGACGACCGCTATTCCTTTTTCGCTGTCATGAGCATCAACCCCGAGAACAACAATGTAGGGGTCACCTACATTCCCCCGTCTTTCAGGATTTTTCTTGACGATGACGGCACCGAGATGGCGCGGTTCGATGAGGTCGAGTTCAGCAACTACAACAAGATCATGATCCAGATGACCCTGAAGAGGACCCTTAAACTCAATGTCCCGTTCATTGTTGAAATATATCCCCAGGACGTGAAGAGATTTGTCGATCTTTTTGAAGGCATTGAGCTCTTTGTGCTTGACCAGGTCAAAGACCAGTCCCATCTCCATTTCGGGGTCAATTATTTTGACGGTGATAAAATCGTCAGATATATCAATTCAGTTGAGGGGAATTCAATTTACCTGAAGTTCGACAGGGTGCAGGACATACTGTCGACCCTGTATTACAATAAAGAGCAATACCGGAGGTTCTTTAACCCGGTCATGGTCTCTGAGCTGGGTAAATCCATCAAGACCAATCTCCTTCCCCAGGAAATATTGAAAATCGGCGAGATCATTTACAATGACGGCAATCTTTTGTCGGTCATGCTTCCGGGGAGCCTTGAAGAAAAATATTATATTACCGATGACATAGCCTATACCATCTATGAGGCTGAATTCCTCAAAAACCTGGTGCTCACCGATTCAGAGGAGCCCGTGACCAAGATCAAAATACTTAACGGCACGGACGAACCGGGGCTTGCCCGAAAAATGAGGAACGACCTGATCAGGGAAGGGCTGAGTGTTGTTGAATTCGGGACCTCCTCTTATGCCAAGATGCACGATTCAATAATCATAAACCGGAAAGGGGATTTCCAGGCAGTGAGAAAAGTTTCAGCCCTGCTGGGGATCACGAAAATTTATCATATTATTGACAACACCCAGCTGGACAATGTATTAATAATAATAGGAGAGGACTACAAGAAGTGATTGTTGAAAATACATCGCACAGGAAAGAGGTCCTTGACGGCGCCCTGTCCTGTGCCGGGTTTCTTGACGAAAAGAAGGCCCGGGACACGCTCTTAATGGATCTCAGAGAAGTAAACAGCTACCTCGATTACTTTATCATTACAACCGGCAACTCGCATATGCACTGCAGGGCCCTGGCACGGGACGTAAACAGGCACATGGCCTCCATCGGGTTCAAGCAGCGGAACCGCCCGGACCTCGATTCAGGCTGGATCGTGCTCGATTACGATGAGATCGTCGTCCACATCTTTGTCGAACCGGTACGGGCGTTTTATCAGCTGGAACGGCTGTGGGCTGACGCGAAGAAGATCACCGTCCCCGTGTAGTAACCAGGCATGCCAGGTTACTACACGGGAAATCATCCCTGCCAACATAAAAAAAATATTAATGCAAAATTTCAAACCGTCCGATTATTCAAGTGATTAATAATCGCACTCCAAATTATACCAGGTTGAAGGCTTTTGCAGAATGCACTCTTGCAAAAGCTTTTTTTTTACTGAAATAAAAACAATAATACGATAATTATAGGGGCAGTCTTTTCCCCCGGTCTCTTTCGGTTTTGGAACACGGGCATGCGCAGATGATTTTTGTTATACATGAAACGAACCCACAGAAACGGCTGATTGACAAGGCCTGTGAGATTCTGCGGCAGGGCGGGGTGATCATATATCCCACTGACACGGTCTACGCGTACGGCTGTGACATCCAGGACAAACACGCGATCGAGAAGATATACCGGATCAAAAACATTAAAAAAAACAAGCCCCTGAGTTTTATTTTTGCCGATTTCAACGAGATCAATGAGTATGTGCGGATGATATCGGACCAGGCGTTCAAGATCATGAAAAAGGCGGTTCCTGGCCCGTATACGTTTATTTTTCACGCGTCGAAGCTGGTCCCCAAAATAGCCATAACGAACCAGAAGACCATCGGCGTGAGGATACCTGACAACAATATCGCGCGGGAGCTGGTGCGCGCCATGGGGCGGCCCATAATGTCGACCAGCGTCAATACCGTAAGCGGGGAATACATCGTCGAGCCGAAAGACCTGGAGAAAGTGTACCGGAACGACATTGACCTGGTCATTGACGCGGGGCCCATAATATCGGACCCCTCGACTATCATTGATTTTACCAGCGGGCACCCTGAGATCATCCGCGCCGGCAAGGGTGAGATATTTTTTTGAAATGACAATTTTATCAGCGGTTTTATTCTGTGGCCGGTTAAAACGGGATTTGCCGCAAAACTCGAATAGTGAAGAGGTAGGCCATGTCTGAAGAAATAAGAAGCTTTTTGCTGATGCTCAAGGCGATCGCGATTTATCTGTCACTGGGGGCCCTTGTGGCGTTTATTTTCTATAATCTGAAAAGAAGGGACCTTTTCGCCGGGTATATCGGGGGCCTCGTGGTCGGCGTTATCGGGGCGCTCATCGGCGGGTTTATCCTGGATAAGCTGTTTTATGACATATCGGTCAAAATACTTGAGTTTCTTTCCCGGGGAGCGGGCGTCAACATCATTGCCGGTTTTATCGGCGCCTATGCCGCGCTGTTCATCATGAACAAGCTCAACCATAACAAAGAGCGAAAGAAATACTGAGCGTTCACCGCGCCACGATATGCTTTAGAATCCCTTCATCAACGCCGGCCAGCGCTGCGCGCGCCTTTTCAGGGCCGGTAAAGGGCCGGGCAAGGATGATGTCAGCCGCCCGTTTTTTTCCGATCCCCGGTATCGATTCAAGGCCCGCGCGGGAAAGCCCGTTCACGTCGACCGGAAGCGTAAGCCCGGTGAGCGAGCGCTCCTGATGCCCGGTGATCACCGCCTCATTGAAAGACTTCATCGCGAGCTCACCCGCGATCTTCACGGTTATTGAATAGCTCGCCACCTGCTTGCCGAGGGAATATCCCTCCCTGCGGTCGAGCACGCGCACGTCCCGGAGCACGGTGCCGGCAGGGTAGATCTTTTTAAGCATGGGGATGTCGATGTCGTGCCTGATCCGGTCGCGGTAGTACTCGAAGCGCAGGCGTGTCTTTTCCGGTATCGCCTGGGGGTGCGCATGCAGGGCGGTCCCGGGGAAGGGAAGGGCCCTGCGGATGTTGATTCGCCTGACCAGGAGCCCCTGCTCCAGCACGGACGCGAGCCAGCGGTAGTTTTTCTCAAAGGTCTTCATTTCCTCGCCGCGGAGCCCGTGCACCAGGTTGATGCCCGGCAGGAGCACCGGTATGCCTTCGACGCGGGCGCCGCACGTTTCGTTTATGATCCGCACCGCTTCAAGCGCGCCGGGCGCGGTGACCTTGAGGCTGTTGGCGGCGATGACCTTTTCGTCGACCGACTCTATGCCCAGGGCCAGGGTGTCGCCCGGCGTTACGGCGCCCGCGATGCGGCTGAGGATCTCGGCCGACTCTTCGGGGAAGTTCACGATCGTGCCCGGGTTCGCGTTGTCGATATTGAGCAGGGTTATGGTCCCGGACTCCTTTTTTGTTTTAAGTTCACTGAAGAGTTCGCCCACCGCGGCGGGTTCCGGCCGCGGGAAGCCTCCCCGGTACCCGGAAAATGAGGTGCCGTACTGCAGGATGTCGGCCTGCCTTCCCAGCCTGAAGCGGCTGATCCCCTGCCCCGCGAGCGCGTCGACCTCCGCGGTGATGTCGCTGACCCGCCTGAACCCGGCAAAGGGCACCAGCCCCTCGGAGCAGAACGAACAGTGCGCTTTGCGCGGGCAGCCGCGGTAGGTCTCCATCTCGCAGACCAGCACCGGGTGGTCCGGGTGCTGTTTCACGACCGGGGCGCCGAGAACCGACCAGGCCGCGACCTCTGCCACGGTCGAAGCCCGGTCTTCGGGCCTTCCCCGGTGCAGGCCGTGGGCGTACGCCTCAATATCATGCTCAAGAAGGGTCACGTTCTCCGCGGGGGGAAGCATGAAGCGGATCATCCCCCCGAGCACAAAGGGAAGATGCCGGTTACACGCGATTATTTTTTGCACCTCGTCAACGGTGCCGATCTTCGCGCCCAGGTATTTTCCGGGAACCACCGCGCCCCCGATGAGCAGCACGTGATCGGGTTTTTCGGTGACGCGGTAGCCGTCCCCCCTGAGCCGGTCAACAGTGATGTAGGTTATTGCCGCGGGGTCCGCGCCCGCGTGCACGAGCGCGCCGTACACATAGCGCGGGTAGGGCGCGATAAACGGCGGGACGCCGAAACAGGCCGGCTCGTCCACGAAGCAGTCGATGATGAGGTAGTTTTTTTTCATGGCTGCACGGGCTGCATTTCAGCCAGGGCGGTGTCTATGTCGCAGGTCATGCCCGACCGGATCTTGTTTTCAAGCCTGGTGATGAAGTCCCGGTTGTCCAGTATCATTTTTTTTATGTTTTCGCTGGTGCCGTAACGCTCAACCAGGTCTTCAATGCGTTTGTCGATTGATACGATTTCGTCATGCATGACCCTCTTGTCAGCGTAATACACGATTTCGCGCTCCTCGAGCCTTCCTGATTCGTTGAAGTTTTTGAACACCACATGGGACTCCACGATTTCGGCGATCGCGGGATAGCCCATGTCACGGAGCATTTCTCCCCCCAGCATGTCGTGGCGCAGGTCCCTGTTTTCCAGGGAGTGTGTCTTCGCGATATCGTGGAGCAGGGCCGAAGCGACCACCAGGGACGGGTCCACCGCTGACGGGTCGCGCAGGCGCGCCATTATGGCAAGACAGACATTCATCACCTGTACCGAGTGGCTGACGATATTGGGCAGCATGCCGTGTTCTTCCATTATGGCAAGGCATTGTTTCCGGTCAGGATAGGTCTGGTGTGTGTTCATGGTCCGGCCTCTTTTGGTTGAGACAGCCTGAATCGATAAAAAATTTTTTTCAAGAAGGTTTTTTCGAAAAAAATTTTAATATTTCGGGATCGAGCGCCAGAGGACGGCTTCAGGTGAGCTGATTTCCAATACCTCGTACGCGGTGAATAATGTGTACGTGAACGGGGCCAGGGTCGCGGCCCTGAAGCCGGACGGTGAGGCGCGATATTACTTGACTGACCAGGTTGACTCCGTAAAGGTCGTGCTCGACGACGAGGGTAACGCGATTACCCGGTTCGAGTACCTGCCGTACGGCGAGGAATGGATCACCGAGACCGAGGAGGGGATAGAGGAGGAACACAACCCGAAGTTCAACGGCCAGGAGCTGGATAAGGAGACCGGGTACTATTATTATAATGCGCGGCATTATGATCCGGGGATCAGCAGGTTTGTGACTGCGGATAATGTGATTGACGGTGAGTATAGTACGCAGGGGTGGAACCGGTACATGTACTGTCATGGGAATCCGATTATTTACAAGGACCCGACGGGGCATATAGCTTTTATACCAGTTATTCTTGGTGCTATATCAATTGCGAGTACGGTTTTAAGCTATCTAAGCCCATTGAATGATAAAGAATATGAAGGGCTTAATAAATCTAAGGGATTAGATGAAAATATTAAAAAAGGTCAAGATAATAATCCAGAAAATTTATTAAAACGTACTACAAAAGATAAATTATTGGAAACAGGGGCAAGAGAAGGTACTGATAAAGTTATAAGTGAAATAAGAAAAGAGGGAATGAAAGAAGATGTAATAAAACAAGGACACTTGGCGAAAAAAGAATTAATCGATGCTAATAAGCAAACTTATAGAAATATTACAGCAATAGAAAAGAATACTCAAAGAGCTTTAAAAACTGTAAGCGAGAAACCATCAACACCAACAGCGGGAGGTAAAGCTTGGGGGCCTGTTCTTGATATTGCTTCAGTTGTAGTATCACACGTTAAATCCCATTTTACCTGCAAAGAAGAAGGAGTAAAATGGGATAAGGCTGTTAATGAATCTAAACAACTTGAAAAAGAACAGAAAAAGCTTGTTAATCAAAGCAGATAAATAACTAAAATTTATGGAAAAATATAAACCTTTATTTTGGATCATTTTTATTGGCTTATTATTAATGATACCAATACATAGTATTCAGGGAAAAAATGTATTTTCTTTTATCATAGGATCAATTTTTATTTTTATTGCTGTAGTTCTAATAATAATTAGATTTATTAGAGGGTATTAAAAGAAAAGAGCCTTTTCGTTATCTCTATTGTGACTGTATTCACCTAGCAGTCACCTGAAAAAATAAAGGTTTACAAAGCAGGTGCAGGGCGGCCAGCCCTGCAAGACCCAATACCTCATACTCTCCCCCTCTCCGCTAAAGGGGTTTGCCCTGACAGGGGGGCTTGCCGCTTTCCAAGCGGCGCAGGGGAGATGCCGAAACCTTCGGCAGAGGTTTTGGCCCGGAGTACCGGGCCGGGGTTCTGCTACTTTTTTCACTGGCGAAAAAAGTAGCCAAAAAAGCCATCGCTCAGGCGGCGCGAAGCCTTGCCCCTCATACGCCGGGGAGGCTTCCTTGAAGTAGCAGAGAATTTGATTGCGAAGATAAAATAATTGCGTCCACAATCTTCAGTCACTACCGCATCATTGAATCAACAGTGGAGGGCTCGGATAATCGTCCTGATGGCCTCGCCCTACGCGAACATCCTGTTCGCGTTATAGGTAAGCGGGAGGATAACGTATAATATTTTCGCACATTGAGAGAATGAAAGTCCTCCAATCAGCCGTGAGATTGTTTTTTTATTCTCATCTTTAACTGCTTAATTGTTTTTTCGTTACTCTTAAGTGGAAACCTGTTTTTGCCCACGTACACGTACGATAGTTTGCCCTCGTCCATCATCTGGTGAACACGCTGGCGGCTTACAGAAAGAGTTTTTGCCACCGAATCAACGTCAGTGATTGATGAAGCCACGATTTTATCGGAGTCCTGGAGCGCTTTCCCTTCGGCGATAGATGATGCTATCTTCCTGTTGGATTTTATCGTGAATATGCCTTCATCGCATACACGACAGAAATAACCGTCAAGTCCGGCGACCTTTATCGGCTTATAGCCGGGGTTGCGGTATGTTTCAGTGATGTTTTTTCGGTATTGCATCGATCCCTTCGAACCGCAGGAAGGGCAATCGACCCATTTTTTTTCTTTCATGTCATTTCTCCTTAAATGAGATTATCACGGTCTCATCATCAAGTATTTGTAATTTTATATATGCCGTTAGATTTCCGATCTTTTTATGGTAAACGTCCTGTCACAGGGTCGGGTCGTAACGGCTTGTCATTGATTTATACAGGTCTGAGGGGAGCAGGATCACTATGCAATCAAGGATTTCTCCGGTTGTCAGGGAAAAATCTTCATAAGCGCTTTTAACTGCTGTAGCGGTGATGTGATAACGGCCCTCGGCAATGAGGGTTCGTATTCTGTTTAGGGAATAATGGGCTTTTCGCTTTTCCATATTATAATCTTTACATTGTCAAGTTTATAAATACATGAAAAAAAATCAAGTATTTTTATTCATGCGGAATTTGTTTATTGGTGGTTGTCATGGTCAGGAAGCCGGGCCAGGGATTGTGCCGCTTTCCATACGGCGCATGTTGATGCCGAAACCTGCGGCAGAGGGGGTGGCCCTGAACAGGGTCGGGGTTTTGCCGCTTTTTCACCGGCGAAAAAGCGGCGGAAAAAGCCGCTCCTCAGTTGGCGGAGGGCCTGCCCCTCATGCGGGTCGAGCGCTTTTTGACCTCCTGTCGCGCTCGACACTTCCGACTTCGTGTCGGTCGCGGGGTCCATGAGGTGATATAGTCGGTACGACGAAAATCTGAATTTTATCCTTTCAATATTGCTACGATCCTGCCGACGACTTCATCGAGTTTCTGAGGTTTTAGGGAACCGATTTTATACAGCACAATGCCGGAATCAGCGGTGAAGAGTTTATTCGGGCGGATGTTGCTGATTTTAAATACCTTTCCTTCTACAACAGAATCTATATCGGTATCATTCAATAAAGTCATATTTAATATTTTCTCGAACTTCAGGTCACGACGACGCCACATGACGTAGCCGGGCAGCGACCAGCATAAGGGCAGACTCGCCATCGGATAACGTATAATATCTTCTGCATATTTAGATAATAAAAAAGTCCTCGCTGTTTCAGTGGACCCGCAAAAGGCCTTCTACAGATAAATCCTCGTCGATATCTTCCCAGCATATTCCCTGGCCGCGTCCTATGAGCCGCCATTTGTTTCGTTGTTCCGGAGTCGCATGCAGAAGGCGGGGGAAGTAGGCTATGGGAACACTGATGATTCTGCCGTCTTCGAGATAAATGGTCAGCATCTCGTTGTCGATTTTAACATCAGTTGCATTTGCCGAGAAGCAATTGTCATTTGTTAAAGAACTCATTCCATTTATCCTCTATTAATGCCTGGGATTCAAATATTATTTCAAGTATACGTTTAAGCTCTTTGGGCTTGAATCCCTCATTTCTGGCCAGCTTTACCGGTTTTATCCAGAATTTCGCTACACTGCCGCCTTTTTCAATATGAATGTGAATGGGCTCATGCCTTTCATTGCTGTAAAAGAAAAAGCGAAACCCGTCTTTTGTCATTATCAAAGGCATATGGCGAAAATTAACCCTATTAAACAATATTGTGACGAAAATAAAGGTCAGTCAATGATTTTTTAAGTAAATTTTATCGGACAAAGAGAATGGGTGAATAGGTACAATAACGGTAGTGTAACGGTAGTAAAAGGGTGAATAATGGGCAATTGTTGATGCCGAAACCTTCGGCAGGGGGTTGGCCCTGAGCAGGGCCAGGGCCATGCTACTTTTTTCACTGGCGAAAAAAGTAGCCAAAAAAGCCACTCCTCATGCGGCGGAGGGCCTGCCCCTCATGCGGGTCGAGCGCTTTTTGACCTCCTGTCGCGCTCGACACTTCCGACTTCGTGTCGGTCGCGGGGAGCCTTCCTTGAAGTAACAGAAAATTTGATTGAGAAAATATAATAATTGTAACCGGAATATTCCGTCACGTCAGCATCCGTGGATCAACAGTTTAGGGCTCGGATCATCATCCTGATGGCCTCGCCCAACGCGAACATCTGCCAAACAAGGATGTTTCAATGCCGACGCCCGACAGGACGTTGAAAAAAGCGTCGGCCTGTTCGCGTTATGGTTGTCGTAAATATTACTGATAAAATCGTTGAAATATTATTATGCAAATGATATTTTGTTATCCATAATCGAATTCAGGGATAATAACATGAAAACCTTGCCTATAAAGTCAAATAAAATCAATCTTCCATCCGATCTAGTCCGAAAGCTTGGCGGTGATGAGGTTGAAATACTCGAGACAAAAGAAGGGATCCTGCTTCGCCCGGTCGGAAGCGTCATAAAAAAGGCGCGAGGATTTCTTAAAGGGAAAGGTTCGTTTTCATCAAATCAGTATATGGCGAACAAGCAAGATGAAAAGGAACTCGAATAATCAATGAAATCATATGTTTTCGATGCCTGCGCCATACTCGCATTTGTCCTTGATGAAAATGGAGCAGAGAAGGTTGAGCGACTGCTTGTCCAGGCTCACTCAAAGAAGTGCCTCTTGTTCATGAATAAAATTAACCTGCTTGAAATCTATTATAATATCCGCAGAGAATATGATTTCGATACATTTGAAGAAGCTTATTCGAGGATTATAGGATTGCCAATAGGTATAGTCGATGCCATTACTGATGAAGTTTTTTATGAGGCAGGAAGGTTGAAATCGCAGTACAGGGTTTCCCTTGCCGATTCGATCGCCTTGGCAGAAGCAAAAATTCGTGGTGCTTTACTGGTGACCGCGGATCATCACGAGTTTGATCACCTGGAGAAAAAAGAAAACATCAAGTTTTATTGGATAAGATAAGACGTTTTGGTAAACATCGCGCAAAAGGGTGGCGTCATTAAAGCATCCGATATATCATCCACACCAGAATTACATGTATCAGCAATCTTCCGTCACGTCAGCATCCGTGAATCAACAGTTTAGGGCTCGGATAATCGTCCTGATGGCCTCGCCCTACGCGGCCGTCCTGGCCGCGTTATCTTTTGCAGAAGATTGTGGCAAAAATTTGCACTGAGTAAAAGAGTGTTGATCCGAAATTGTTCTGAGCAAACACCAGCGTTGAAAGCGCTGTCCGCGTGCTGGAGTCCGCTCCCGGCGCGGCTGTCATCACCGATTTAAATTGCCGGAAATCACCGATATACGGTTTCATGTCTTGCTTCATTGGTCGCGCTCTATAAATTGCCACAATGGTATCGATCCCCTGAATAAGACGCTAAAACCGGGTTAACGGAACCTCTTTCGGATTTATTTTCATCCTGTAAACATTGGACAAAAAAATTAATTGTATTTATCGCTAACATCCTGGAAAAGGGTTACTGTATAGTAACGCAGTTCATGCGGATGATCAATCATAGGGGCTGTGGCAGTAACCGGCTGCAATACGCGGCCCGGTAAATTAAGGGGAGAAGAATGAATTATAAGCAGTGGATCCAGAAGGCGCCGCAGTCATTAAAGCGGGAAGAATACCGGTTTTATATCTTCATGAATTATGCCTATATCTTCGCTCTTCTGGTGCATATCCTGGTCCTTGTCCCCCTGTATTTCATGCTGACCAGTCCTGTCGCGTTTGTGACTGACATCGTGTGCGTTGCTATTGATATAGTCGCCATCATTATGATCCGCAGGGGGGCGATGAAGCTGTCTTACTTTCTGTTTGTCAGCGCGGTCACGGTCCATACGACCGTAAGTATTATTTTTTTTGGCGCCGGGTCATTCCTCCCCCTGTATTATATAACACTTCTTGGGTTGACGTTTTTTTCTCCATGGTCCCTCCTGCGAAAGATGATCGCGGGATTAGTATTCGTCGGCCTTGCTGTCGGGTTGACCGGTTATTCGGTATTCTATCCGCCGATCAGCGAGATAACGAAAATCCAGTTTCTTTTCTGGAGCTGCGGCAACATAACGGTGAACAGTTTCGGCCTGGCTTACGGGATCTATTATTTTTCTTTTATCGTCGATGCAGCCGAAGAGAAGCTCAGGTACCAGGCCGAACACGATTTGCTGACCGGCGTGCTGAACCGGAGCGCGATCATCAAGGTGCTGGTCTCGACAATGGTCAGGTCGCAGAACAGCTCCGTGGCCGCGATCATGGGCGATATCGACCATTTTAAACGCATCAATGACACGTACGGGCACCTGGTGGGGGATGAAGTTTTAAAGATCGTGACCGGTCTTATCGGCGATTCCCTTCGTGAAGGGGACGCTCTCGGACGGTTCGGCGGCGAGGAATTCATAATCGTCCTGCCCGGCTGTACCCTGGCACCCGCATTACGAGTCGCAGAACGCGTCCGGACGCTGCTGTGTTCCACGCCGGTGAAGAGCAGCGCGGGCGAGATCACGGTGACCATGAGCCTTGGTGTCGCGGTCATGCAGAACGGCCAGGAGGGGAATGTCGAAGCGCTGCTTTTGCGGGCAGACCAGGCCCTTTACAGCGCTAAAGAAAAAGGAAGAAACCGCGTTGAACACGCATAGATGTCATTCTTGTTACATCACGCTAAAAAATACACTTTACTGCAAGGCGTAATCCCTCGATGCTTGCATTGAGGATGAAAGCAATGCTGCCGAGGGCAGCATTGGACTGAGGGGATTTTTATTTGACAAATAAACCCGGCGTCCGAAAATTACCTGTCAACTTTTAACCGAGTCTTTCATCGAGTCTTCCCGCTTCGGCATCATGTTTCCCGGATAGAATCGCGTGAGACCAGCATCTTTAAAACCAGATAAAGGAGTAAGACCGTGGCGCGATCACAGCAATTTTTTGTTATTGTAATCATGTTAATTTTTTCCTGGTGCCTTGCGGGCGACCGGGACCTGCTTTTTCACGCCGGCGTGGGACAGCGATCTTCTCTTAACGAGATCAAGTACCGGTGGGAAACCAGGTATCCGGGGAAAAAGGTGAATTTTTCCTACAAGGGATCGGGCTATTTCATTGCTGACATAAGCAGGTCGAGGCAGGGCGACCTTTTTATGCCCGGAGAAGAGTTTTACCTGCTCCAGGCACAGGAGCGCGGCTTTATCGAGAGCTATGATCCAGAAACCGACATCGCCGCGTACTTCGTAACCGTGATCATCACGCCCAGGGGGAACCCGAAAAACATCCGTAAAATCGAGGATTTCGCCAGGCCCGGTGTCAGGGTAGGCCTGGGCAACCCCCGCGCCTGTGCCATCGGCATCTGGCACGAGAAGACCTTTAAAAAGGCCGGGATATGGGAAAGGGTCAGAGCAAACGCGGTGATGAGCGCCAAGTGCATTCCCGAGCTGGGAAACGCTGCCCAGCACCGCGCCGTTGACGCGACCATTGTGTGGGCCACGACCGCGGTGCTGTACCTCCGTGATGCTGAAATCATCCCCATCGAACCGCGTTATCGCGGCATTGTCAGGCTGCCTGTGGCCGTGCTCAGCTTTTCGCGTCATAAGAAGGAGGCCCGGGACCTCAAGAAATTCATCCTCTCAAAAGAGGGAAGGGAAGTCTTTCACCGCCACGCCTATGTGATTAACCGCGCGGTCCCGATCGACGCCGACGGCTTCGCCCGTGACGGCTCTACTGACCGCGACATGGAGTTTCTGGTAAACGCCGCGCGCGCGGTCAAGAATCCGAACCTTTCGCTGACCCCTGAATTTATCGGAGACCTCAGGGGAGAGGTCCTGCGCCAGAGAAAGACGGTGAGGGCCGGCAACTGATGGGCGGGGACAATAGATCGGCGCGCAGCCAGCGGTGGTGGCCCGTACTGTGCGTGGGCCTTGCCCTGGGAGCCGTTGCCTTTTACGCGTTCCTGATCGCCAGCAACTGGATATACCTGGGCTGGAGCGATACCGTTTATTTTTTTTCGCAGCCCAGGATGTGGCAGCGCTTCTGGCTCACCCTGTGGACCTCGGCCCTGGCAACGTCCTTTTCCCTGTTAATCGGCGTTCCCGCGGGATACGCCCTGTCCCGGTTTACCTTCCCGGCGAGGAATTTTTTCGCCAGTGTGATTGACCTTCCCATAGTGGTATCGCCCGCGGTGATCGGCGCCTTTCTGTTCGGCATCACCACTGCCGCGCCCTTCCGGCACCTTGGAGAGAACTATGGATTCTATATCGGCCGCAATGTCGCCGGCGTGCTGCTGGTCCAGTTCACGGTTACCTGCGCCTTTTGCGCGCGGCTCATGAAGGCCGCCTTTGACCTGGTGCCGACCCGGTTTGAGGCGGTATCACGGTCCCTGGGGGCTTCGAACTTCCGCACCTTTTTCAAGGTGGTGCTGCCCACGGCGAAAAACGGCATTATAGCCAGCATGATCGTGGTCTGGGCCAGGGCCGCCGCGGAATGGGAGGGCCTTATGCTTTTTGTCGGGGCAACTGAGGGCGAGACCGACATCATGCCCTTCGCGATATATCTTGACTGGAACGGCGGGATGATGGGATGGGTCGTGTCAATGACCCTGGTGTGCCTTTTGCTGGCGGTCACGGCAACGGCCGCAATGCGCATCATAGGAGGCAGAAGCAATGTGTGGTGAGCGCCGATCAGGCGCGGACCCTGCTGTCTCTGCGGGGCCTTCCCGGCGCAGCGACCACCGGGCCTTCAGGCTTTTCTTTTACGGATTTGCCGGTTTTCTGTTCCTGTACACCGTGAGCCTGTTTCTCGGCAATCTTGACCAGCTCTTGGTCACTGCGGGCCCGGAACATGCACCGGAAATGCTCGCCTGGGGCAGCGGCCGCGCGGTCATGACCGAATTTGCCGGGGGCTTCTGGAAAGACCCCTATTTCTGGAAATCCCTTAACCTCACCGTGCTGCTGACCGCGATCACCACCCTTGTCGCGGCCCTTGCGGGCATTCCCGCTGCCTATGCCCTGAGCCGGTACCGTATACCGGGCAGGGGGGTTATCGAGGTCCTTTTTTCATCGATCATCGTGGTGCCCGCCTCATCCGTGGGCCTGTGCCTGATCGTGATGTTCAACTACGGGCCCCTGTGGGAACTTCAGCAGGCCCTGGGCTTCCGCGTGGCCCACAGCATTTTTCCCGGCATGGTAATCGCTTCCTTCGTGCTGTCGTTCGCCCTGGGCCTGAGCGCGTGGAAGGCGACATTCGACAGCATCAACCCGCGCTTTGAACAGGTCGCCCGGTCACTGGGAAGCGGGCCCTGGCGCGCTTTCAGGACCGTGACCCTTCCCCTTGCCAGGAGCGGCCTGGCAGCGGGCATAATACTGGCCTGGACCAGGGCCATGGCGGAGTTCGGCGCGGTACTGCTTTTCTGCGGCACCTTTGCCGAGCTGCCCCTGTCACGGTTCGGCACGATTGAGCGCGCCCTGTGCATTGACCGGGCCGACTGGCTCTCGGTCGCGGTGTGGGCGCAGATCGAATACGGCAACGTCGAATATGGTTTCGCCCTTGCCTTCGTGATGGTGATCATCGGCGGTGTCAGCGCCTATGTCATGCACCGCATCGGGGCACGGGGATACGTATGGTAAAGGAGAAGACATGATTGAAATTCGCGATCTCTGCAGTACCCTGGGGGAGTTCACTCTCCGCGATATAAACCTGGACGTTAACCGGGGTGAATACCTGGTGCTCCTGGGGCCGACCGGCGCGGGTAAGACCGTGCTCATCGAGTACATTGTGGGAATCCACACCCAGGACAGCGGCAGTATCATGGTCAGGGGCGCTGACATCACACCCCTGCGGATCGAGGAGCGGAACATTGCCTATGTTCCCCAGGATTACGCACTGTTTCCCGGCATGACTGTTGCAAAGAACGTCGCTTACGGCCTTGAGGCTCGGCGGATTCCGGCCGGAGAGGTAAAAAGGGCGGTTACGGCCATGATGGAAAAGCTCGGCATATCCCATCTGCGTGACCGCATGCCCCTGCACCTGAGCGGCGGCGAGAAACAGCGCGTTGCCCTGGGAAGGGCCCTGGTTACCGGCCCTGACCTGGTGCTTTTAGACGAACCCCTTTCGGCGCTCGACGAAAACCTCAGGGCGAGCATGGCTCGGGACCTCAGGGCCATGCAGCGGGACGCGGGCGCCACCTTTATTCATGTGTGCCATAATTTCGATGAGGCCTCTGAAGTCGCTGACCGCATCGCGCTCATGAAAGACGGCGAGCTTGAGCAGACCGGCAGCCTTGACGAGATGAAGTCCGCGCCGAAGAACGAGTTCGTGGCAAGGTTTTTAAACACGTGCAATATTTTTCCCGCTGTTGCCGGAGAGTTCTGTGTCGAGGCTGGTGGCGTTCGTTTCCACACAGCAAGCCCGGTCAGGGGGGACGCGGTCATGGCTGTCAGGCCGGAGTGCATCGTGCTCAACGGGCCGGCTTCCCCTTCGGCCAATATCTTTACCGGTACCGTGAAAAGCGTGCTGTCGCGACCCCATTTTACCGCGGTCACTATTGATATCGGCCTCACCCTGGTCGCCTACTGCATGGCCGGAGAGTTCAGGCAAGGAGATACCGTGCGCCTGGGCATGGCTCCCGAAAATATTATCGTGATACAATGATTCGTCTAAAGAGGGGCGGGGGGATGTTTGCTGCAATGTCTGCCCGGCCGTGGGGCCGGGCAGAACGTTTAGTTACTTGATTACGCTGTCGAGCACTTTAAGCACTTCGGGGATCATTTCCTCGCTCTGCTTCTCGCTGCTGATTTTCTTGACATAGAGGATTTTCCCGCTCTTGTCAACGATCATGACCACCGCTTTGTTGTTGCAGTCGCCGAGGTTGAGCTTCTGCGCGAAAGTGAGCGTTTCATCCAGCAGGATGACCGAGCCTTCATATTTTTTCATTTTGCCCTTGGCGATGGAGCGTATCAGTTTATCCATGATCCAGGGAGCGTCCTTGCTGTTGCCGATGCCGATGGCCTGGTATTTATCTTTCGGGTAGTCTTTCTTTTTGATCGCGTCTGAAAGCGGATCGTTCATGTCGGACTTGTCAGCGTCGGTATACATGACGCTTAAAACTTTTTTGCCCAGTTGAGGCATGTCGCCATCGACCCATTTTTCGTTCGCGTCAAGGGTTAAAAGCTTTATCGCGGGAAGCTGTTTGCCGACCAGTTTCTGCAGATCGGGTTCAGCTGTTAATGTTCCGCCGATAAAATACATTCCAAGTAAGAGTGCAGTGATTAATGATAATTTTTTTGTCATGTCCTACTCCTTAAGTTGTAATGATTTGTTGAATGCTGTTTATAAGCGTAAATACTGTACACCAACCCAATGGATTTGTCAAGTTAATCCTTTCCCTTTACCAGTGCGGCGGTTATTTTCACAATTCCCACAATGCCGGCGATAAAGAGCGCACCCACAACAAGTTCAACACCCATCCATACCCGGGGGTCAGCTCCGGGGACGTTCTTTGCGAGCGCCCCGACCAGGAAAAACATGAACGCGTAGCTGTTGAACACCCAGGGGATGATGTCCTTGAAGATAACGATTGAAAACACGAACAGGCCGATGAACACGAGTTTCGCCGATTCATGGTCCAGTGCCTGCGCGGTGAGGGGGATGAATTTCTCGAGTAGTACCACACAGAAGAGGCCGGCAAGTCCGCCCACAAGGATTGACGGCGCCGCTTTAAGGTCTTCATGGGCCACAAAAAAGAAAATCATGACCATAAATGCCGGCCACGCGGGCAGGGCCAGGCGCGCCATCAGTATTTCAAAGGCGATGATAAAAGCGACCAGCAGAACCCCGAAGACGATGTTTTTCTTTAATTCCTTCATGTTACATTTCCTCATATAAAAATTAAAATATAGTTGAATAAGAAAACGAAAGTATTACGCTATAGTCATGGGATATCATTCGCGAAAAACCGGTTTCCCGGTTCAGGCTTTTAATTCCGGGAAACACTTGTTCATAATGAACATCTGTTCATTATTATTTCAAGAAAAAATATTATTGGCGACCGGCAGGGCGGTTTTTATAGAAATTCTTCAAAGTGAAAAAATAAAAGAAATTTTTTTACAAAAACGTATTATTGTTCAACAAGTAAGGTATATTGTTGTGGTGAAGGTTATGCGTTTAGTTTCTCTTTATTTTTCGATGATTTTTGGATTTGCCCTTATCATCTGCTTTCTGACATTTCTTTCAGGATGTGATGATTCAATTGACTCCATAATTACCGAAGAAATTCATGCTGCTGAAAACGGGCAACCTGTTCCTGCTGGTGACGCCCTGCCGCCGCTTCCCGGGAACAGCGGCGTGATCACGGTCACTGATATTGACCATGAATCGGTCAGCCTTGAGTGGGCTGCCGCAGCCGATACGGTTACCCCTGAAGAAGAGCTGGCGTACATGGTGTATATGTCCGACTTTGACGATATCGACACCGTTGAAACTGTTCCCGCCAATGGTGTGGCCTACACGTCAGGGTGGGTGCTCGACATGACATCCATTGTGATCAGGGGCCTTGAGCCCGAGTCGCTGAAATACTATAATGTCCTGGTAAAAGACGCAGCCGGGAATACCGCTGCCTATACCATGTGTGAGGCCCGGACCGAAGAAGAGCCCGATCCCGGCAGCGACACCGAGCCCCCGGTGCTGGTGAATAACGGCCTGCTCACCATATTCCAGATACAGGACGATTCGGTCAAGATCAAGTGGCAAAAGCCGACTGACAACGTGACCGCGCAGGACGACCTGGAATACCGGATGGTTTATTCACTGCTGCCCAATATCGATACTGAAAGCGCGATCTTTACCGCCCTGTACAGCCATGATGCCGTTGAATACACCGGCGGCTGGACCACCGGCCTGAACAATGAGCTTATCGACGGCCTTGATTCGGGTACGCTGTACTATTTCAACGTGATCGTGCGCGACGAGGCGGACAACCGGGCGGTCTTTTCCATGGTCAGTGCGACTACCTCTGATTGAGGCAGGGCCGAACTTCTTCGCAGATTGACTTTATTCTCATTCTTTTTTTTTGTTCCGGCCACAAGTTATTGACGCCCGGGCAAGCCCCTGCTACAATTCCCCAAAACTTAAACTTCTGGAGGAACTATGAAAACACGACCGGTTTTGTTTGATCCCTTATTGTTGATGCAGATCGCCCTTGCCCTTTTCTTCGGCATCACGGGCCTGGTGTTTCTCATGAACTACAACTCGGCTTCTTATGAAGTGGGCCGCGCTTTTGCCAAACTGGTTGGTAAAAACGATACCCTCAATGTCGTGGTCGCGGTGATTCAGCTTATCGCCGGGATTGTTCTTCTTGCCGGCCTTTTCGCTTTTGTTCCCCAGCGTTACATGGTCATTGCCTGCATGGCCATCATGGTCCTGTGGGTCATCCAGATCATCATGTCGCATATCGCGTATAATTTTCTGGCCCCGGCTTTTATTCCGTGGCTGCACCGGCTTTCGTCCGACCTGATCGTGCTCGCCGGGATATGGGCCGTGAGTACCCGGTTCTCGTAAGCGGCTGTTTTTCACGGTGCCGGGAAAGGTCCCTGTGGGGATGATGCCGGGGTGATGATTCATCCGGTGATCAGGGCACAGAATCCTATTTTTACGGAATTCAATACATATGAGTAAACAGAAAAAAAGAATCAGCGCGTTCGGGGATGACGCTCTGGGGACGCTCGACGGTGTCGGCATTGCCGGGAAAATCGCCTCGCGTGAAATATCGCCACAAGAGGCGGTACAGGCAGCAATTGCCCGCGCGGAGAAGGTGAACGCGCAGCTTAATGCTATTGTCGCGCCCACCTATGAGAGCGCGATCACAAAGGCGGCCGCTCCGCAGGAGGGCGTGTTTTCCGGCGTGCCCACGTTTCTCAAGGACACCGAGAATTTCCGGGGGGCGCCCCGGCGGTTCGGCTCGCGCGCGGTCCCTGCCGATCCGGCGACCAGGAATTCGTCCTTTGTCAGGCAGTACCTTTCTCTGGGCGTGATCGTCCTGGGCAAGACCGCGATGCCGGAATTCGGCCTGACCGCGACCACCGAACCGCTTCTCAACGGCCCGACCCGCAATCCCTGGAACACGGACTATTCCACGGGCGGTTCGTCCGGCGGTTCGGCCGCGATGGTCGCCTCGGGCGTCGTGCCCTTCGCGCACGGCAACGACGGCGGCGGCTCGATCCGCATCCCCGCGGCATGCTGCGGCCTGGTGGGCCTGAAGCCGAGCAGGGGCCGCCTGAAAAAGTTCGACGGCTCTGACCGCATGCCGATTGATATTATTTACCAGGGTTTCCTTTCACGCACCGTGCGCGACACCGCGGCCTTTTACGCCGGTGCGGAGAAGTATTACCGGAACACGAACCTTCCGGAGATCGGCCTGGTGAAAGGCCCGGCGAAAAAACGCCTTCGCATGGGAGTGTTCGCCTCAACCCCCTTTGACGATGAGTGTCATCCCGATTATGCCCGTCTTGCCATGGATGTTGCCCGCGGGTGTGAACGTCTCGGCCACAAAGTGGAGCAGATCCCCTGCCCGTGTACTCTTAAAGAATCTGAAGATCTGATCGCGTACTGGGGGATGCTCGCCTGGTCGATCTCCCGTTTCGGCAAGGTCATCATCAGCCGCGGTTTTCAAAAAAAGTACCTGGAGCCCTGGACTACCGGTTTTGCCCGCATTTATCAGAAAAGGATCATGCGCACGTCATCGATCGTGAAAGGCCTGAAACAGTTTTCCCGGCGCTTCAACGGCATGTTCGACACCTATGACATTCTGATAAGCCCGACCCTGGCCACGCCAACGCCGAAGATCGGTTATATCGGCCCTGACGTCCCCTTTGAGGTGGCGTTTGAGCGGCTTAAACGATATGTCTGTTTCACCCCGTTGCAGAACATGAGCGGGGCGCCCGCGATCTCCCTTCCCCTGGGCATGAGCGATGAGGGCGTACCCATGGGCATCCAGTTCGGCGCCGGTTTCGGCCGCGAAAAGACGCTTCTTGAACTCGCGTTTGAGCTCGAACAGGAACGTCCCTGGCCACGGCTGGGGGGATGATTTTTTTATTGACTCCCGTATTCTCGCCGGGTGATCATCCATAAAAAACAGGGTCCGCCACTATGAAATTGATATCATGGAACGTCAACGGCATCCGCGCCGTGCTCAAAAAAGGGTTTCTCGAATTTTTACGGGACGAAGACCCTGACATCATCGGTGTCCAGGAGACCAAGGCGACCCCTGACCAGGTCGCCCTTGACCTGCCGGATTATCCCTATCACTACTGGAACTCCGCGGAAAAAAAAGGCTATTCCGGGACCGCGATCTTTTCGAAGGTAAAGCCCGTTGACGTCACGTATGGTATCGGCATTGAAAAGCATGACTCGGAGGGAAGGGTCATCTGCATGGAGCTGGAGGACTGTTTCCTGGTCAACATCTATGTTCCCAACGCGCAGCGCGGCCTGGATCGCCTGGGGTACCGGCACACCCAGTGGGACCCGGACCTTCTCGCGTACCTCAAGGGCCTCGAGAAAACCAAACCCGTGATCTTCTGCGGCGACTTGAATGTCGCGCATCGCGAGATCGACCTGGCGAACCCGAAGGGAAACACGGGCAATGCCGGGTTCACGCCCGAGGAGCGGCGCGGATTCGACAATATCGTCGCCGCGGGCTTTATCGACACCTTCAGAAAATTTACCCCCGGGGGCGGGCATTACACCTGGTGGAGCTACATGGGCCGGGCCCGCGAGAAGAACATCGGGTGGCGCATCGATTATTTCTGCGTTTCGCCGCAGCTGAATAACCGGGTCAAGAAGTCATACATCCTTCCCCATGTCATGGGTTCAGACCACGCGCCCATAGTTCTGGACATTGACATCAAAAAGTGAAGGATATCAATGCAGGAACCCCGTGACGCCGGTCATGATCATCTGCGCTGCCAGGGCTGAAAGGATGAGCCCGGTGATCTTGCTCAGTATGATCAGGCCCTGCCTCTTGACCGCTTTTTCGATGAACCCGCCTAAATAAAGAAATATCCCGACGCACAGCACCGCGGCGGAGATTGCCGCCATGCACACGGCCTTGTCCTGAAGGGTGCTCAGCTCGCCCCCCATGACCAGGAGCGCGCCGGTCGTTGCCGGGCCGACCGCGACCGGCAGGGCCAGAGGAACCACGGAAATGTCCTCTGTTTCGCTCGGGGCCTGTTCACCTTTCGGGCCCTGGACCAGCGTAATCGCCGAGAGGATGAGCAGAATGCCGGTACCTATCCTGAAAGAATCCAGGGTGATGCCGAAAACCGTGAATATCTGGTTTCCGATGGAGAACAGGATAAAACAGATTATGATGATCGAAAAGGTCACCTTGACCGCGATTTTCCGTTTTGCCGAAGGCGGCATGTCCCTGGTAAGCGAGAGAAACGTCGTCAGGAGGAAAAACGGCGTGAGCAGAAAAAAGAATTTGATGAACGTGTTGATAAATAAGCTGTTCATAGATTTTACCCGAGCGTTGAAATGATGAATATCTTGCCGAGGGGATTGATCAGGGCCAGAAAAGAGAGGGTGCAGCCAAGAAGTATAAGGGCTTTCATTGAGCAACATTCCTCCTTCAGTTTTTACGGCCCCGGTTGCCGGCACGGTTTGTCGCCTGCTTCGTATCATAGCACGGGCAACGATTCTGTCAATCAGTAATGGCGGATTTTAGCGGTAGCACAGCACCCGCTGGGTCAGAATGTCAGAAAGGAGCTGCATGGGCTGTTCGGTCAGGTCGTACACGTGGATCACTCTTGAGAAGGCCGATTCCTCGGGCAGCAGGTCAGTGAAGATATTGGGGTATTTCTTTAACGTGTCGGTTGAAAAACGCAGCACGTTCTTTTCCGGGAACAGCGCGGCGTAAAAGATGTCCATCTCCACCAGGTCGAGAAAGAAGTGCGATCCGAAGGAAAGCTCGGGCATAATGTTGTCGCTCATGCGCGCTATCTCCACAAGGGCGCGGGCGTTGCTTATCTCGGCGAAACGTATGGGCACGCCCAGGGACGGAGTGGTGCTTCCCCATCGCCCGGGCCCGAAAAGCATGACGGGCATGGCGTCCCTGTCGGGAACCAGCCGGTTCAGGCGGCCGATAAGGCGTGCAACCGAATACTTGTCGGTCTGGGTGAGGGCGCTGTATTCTTCGGGCTCGACATAGATGATGCGCCTGATGCTGTGGGCGCAGTTGCCGCCGAGAAAGTTCCCCCTGGCCTCGAAAAAGACGCTTTCCGGGTCAACGCTTGCCGGCATGGTTATCTGTTTTTTCAGGCCCGATGTCTGGTGGGGCCTGCACTGCAGCAGGTTGATGCGGTATTTTTCCTGGCCGTTAAAGTTGACCGTAAACTCGATGTCAACAGGGTAGCTGTAGCGCTGCTGGAGCGCCGCCATAATGCTTTTCATTTCCTCGGCGAAGGTCATTGATCCCAGAAATTTTTCAAAGGTAAGCAGGTACGCCTTTTTGCCCGTTATGCCCCGTTCGCGCCAGTGGTCCTCCGCCTCATAATCCCGGACAGCCACCGTGTCCAGGGGCAGGGTGTGTTCGCCCTCGAGGAGCAGAGGAAAGGATATTGTGTCGATGATGTTGTTTTCTATGTCAAGAACGTCAACGTCGTGCTGGGAGAAACGGCGCACGTCGTACATGCCCTCAAGGGGCTGGCGCAGCGGGTCGTCAAGGCTGACGATGCGGGGATAGTCGCCCTCGATCCGGTTCACGGCCCTGGTTCCCAGGCCGAGCACGAGCCTGAGCATGCCCGCGTGCGGGTCCAGGTCGCTGTTCCAGATATAGGTGTTGTAAGAAAGTCCCACGCCGGCCACGTCGGGGAAGAAATATTTGCCGTTCCTGCTCCCCGATACCCGCTGAACCAGCAGGGCCATGTGCTCATCGTGGTTCTGCAGGCCCCGCTGAAGCCTGTAGGTCAGGGCGTCGTCGCTCATGGTGCTGGCGAAGATTTTGCGAACAACGTCAACGAACTGCTGGAACCGCTGCTGGGGCGTTCCCTGGTTCACCAGAAAGTGGCTCTCGTATTTTCCGGCAAAGGCGTTGCCGAAGGCGTCTTCGAGCAGGCTGCTGGAACGCACGATAATGGGGGACTGGCCGTAATATTCGATCATAAGCATGAATTTTTCTTTGATCTCTTCGGGAAAGGTCCCGGACAGCAGCATGTCGCGCAGGGTCTCTGCCACGGTGAAATATCCCTCGGTAGTCTTTTGCTCCATATAGAGCTTCCACCATCCGTTCTGAACGATGTAGGTGTAGAAAATGTCCGAGCCGATATAAAAGGAGTCATGGGGCTCGAATATGTCCTTTGCCGCGAACCCCGGGTCGGTCTCAATGATCTTTCTGGCTATGAGCATGCCCGCGGTCTTGCCGCCCACGAAACCGGTGCCTATGAGGCGGTTTTTAATGGTAAGAAAGTCCTCCAGGCAGAAGAGGCTTTTTGCCAGGTCCAGAATCTTTTCATCCCTGCTGATGATGATGCGGCAGAGCTGGTCAACCATGGATTCCTTCTGCTGCGGGCTCGTTTCAGGGCCGAGCATGTTTTCGGCGCTCAGAAAGAGCTTGTCGAAAAAGTCAAGGTTGCGCCTGGTGCTTTCAAGGCCGGTTTTCTGCATGTAGGTAATGAATTTCGCCGCGCGGTCGCTTTCGCTTATGGGCAGCAGCTCTTTTCCGTTCCAGTAATGGGGGAAGAACATGGTGGGCGAATAGCGGTTTTTCACTTTAAGCGGGTGCACGAAGTATTCGCCGTCAATGTTGTGCAGGTCAATGAGCACCTGGGTTGTCTCCCTGATGCGCGCGATGGTGGTGTAGTTGTGCCGGTTGCGCAGCAGGGCAAAATAGGCTATGGTGCTGAGCTCGTACAGGTAGGGGCAGGTGATGACAAAGAAGTTCCCGATCATCAGGTCAGTTGCCCAGGCTGAAAGAAGGTCGGAAAGGCAGTCGAAGACATAGTGCACATCTTCGCCCATTTCGGTGGCGATAGTGTAGATTTCTTTTGAAAAGGTCTCGAATCCGCTGTAGGCGTTGAGCTGGCACACGGTTATGCGGGGGTCCTCATCAAGCAGGGGAGGGTGCGCGGCGAAGCGCATGTACACGACCTTTTTCTCCTGTTCAAGGGATCGCTTGACGTAGGAGGCAACATACTGCCGGTAGTCGTCCACGCTGTCGACCTGCCACACCACGTTGTCGCCCTGGTGAAGGCAGTTCAGTATCGAGTCAAGGCTCGATGAACCGGTGCTCAATGTGCAGTAAGAATCCATTATGTGCATCTCTTGACCGGGGGGATGTTGACATGCCCCCGGCTATTACCAGTTCCCTGTTGTCAGGTACTCATCAATGGCGAGCGCCGCCTTTCTTCCCGCTCCCATGGCGAGAATAACGGTCGCGGCGCCTGAGACGATGTCGCCCCCGGCGAACACGCCTTTTTTCGAGGTCTTCATCGTTTCCGGGTCGGCGATGATGGTTCCTTTTTTGCTCGTGTCAAGGCCGGGGCTGGTCTTCTGTATGATCGGGTTCGGCGCGTTTCCGATTGCCACGATTGCCAGGTCAATGGGGATCCGGTATTCGGAGCCCTTGATCGGGACCGGGCTTCTTCTGCCCGAGGCGTCAGGCTCGCCCAGCTCCATGCGCAGGCACTCGACCGCGTTGAGGCGGCCGTTGTCGTCCCCCATGAACCGCAGCGGGTTGGAAAGCAGCTCGAACACGATGCCTTCTTCTTCCGCGTGATGTATCTCTTCAGCCCGGGCCGGCATTTCGGCGCGTGATCTTCGATACACGATGGTGACCCGGTCGGCCCCGAGGCGGAGCGCGGTCCGGGCGGAGTCCATGGCCACGTTGCCGCCGCCGAAAACGGCCACGTTTTTGCCGCGTATGATGGGCGTGTCATATTCGGGAAAGCGGTACGCTTTCATGAGATTGGCCCTGGTCAGGTATTCGTTCGCGGCGTACACCCCGAGAAGGTTTTCACCGGGGATGTTGAGAAAGAGCGGAAGCCCCGCGCCGGTGCCCACGAACACCGCGGCATATCCCCTGTCCATGAGCTCGTCAATGGTCTCGGAAATGCCGATCACCCGGTTTACGACCAGCTCAACGCCCACTTTTTTGAGCGCTTCGATTTCATACTGCACGATCGCTTTTGGGAGTCGGAACTCGGGAATCCCGTAAACGAGCACGCCACCGGGGCTGTGCAGCGCTTCGAAGATGGTCACGTCGTATCCCTTCCTGCGCAGCTCGCCCGCGGCGGTGAGTCCCGCGGGGCCTGAGCCCACAACGGCGATCTTTTTATTTTTGGATGATGTTATTTTTTCAACGGGAAGGGGCGCTTTTTCGCGCTCGTAATCGGCAGCGAACCGTTCAAGCGAGCCGATGGCAACGGGCTCGAATTTTTTCTTGAGAATGCACAACTCCTCGCACTGGGTCTCCTGCGGGCAGACGCGTCCGCACACCGCGGGAAGGCTGTTCGTAGTCTTGATCACCGTGATCGCGCGGGTAAAATCGCGCTCCTTGATCGCCTTGATGAATTCAGGGATGTTTATGTTCACCGGACAGCCCGTGACACAGGTCGGGTTTTTGCACTGGATGCAGCGCTCAGCTTCAAGCACCGCGGTTTCCTCGGAGAACCCAAGCGGGACCTCGTTAAAATTTTTGTTTCGTTCCAGCGGGGGCTGTTCCGGCATTTTCTGGCGTGGTATTCTATCTTTCATTGAAAACTCCTTTGAGTCTGCAGGCATGGTCATATTTTTCCGCTGAGACTGCTTCATCGCTTTTATACGTACCCAGGCGGGACATGAGTTCATCAAAATCAACCAGGTGCCCGTCGAACTCCGGGCCGTCGACGCAGGTAAACCGCCGCTCGCCTCCGACCGTGACCCTGCATCCGCCGCACATGCCGGTACCGTCGATCATGATGCTGTTCAGGCTTACCATGGTTTTAATTCCTTCTTTTTTCGTCTGGTTGCTCACGGCCCTCATCATGGGCACCGGGCCGATGGCGACGACAAGGTCGATCTTTTCCCGCGCCTGCACTTCGGAAAGGGCCTCGGTCACAAAGGCCTTTTTGCCGTAGCTGCCGTCGTCGGTGCACGCGGTCAGCTCGTCAGCGACTGCGCCGAGTTCCTTTTCAAGAATGAGAAGGTCTTTGTTTCGTGCGCCGATGATGACCACCACGCGGTTCCCCGCCTGTTTCATGGCGGAGACGATGGGGTACAGCGGCGCAACGCCGATGCCTCCCCCGACGCAGGCAACCGTGCCGTATTTTTTTATTTCTGTCGGATGGCCCAGGGGACCGGCTATGTCCTTTATTGATCCGCCGGCCTTGAGCATGGAAAGGTGCCGGGTCGATTTCCCGACGACCTGGTAAAACAGGGTAATGGTCCCCTTGTCAGGGTCGGCGTCGCCGATGGTCAGGGGAACACGCTCCCCGAACTCGTCAATGCGCAGAATGATGAACTGGCCGGCCTTGCGCTTCTCTGCGACATAGGGGGCCTCGACCACCATCCTACCCACATTTTCTGAAATCATGTCGTTCTGGATTATTGTATGCACCGTTTCTCTCCTTGTCGTATCATGCTGCGCATGACTTGGTATGTGCGGCGGGCCCTTTCACCGGGAATATGCCAGCGGCAATTCCCGGGGGAGTACTGCCGCTGGCCGTATAACTGGGCGTGATAATCAGACAATGCCGTAAGCGAGCATTGACTTGGCGACTTTGACGAAGCCGGCGATGTTGGCTCCCATGACATAATCGCCTTTTTTGCCGTAATAATCTGACGCGTCAAGGCACGCAGAGTGTATGCTTTTCATGATCATCTGAAGCCTGCTGTCGACCTCTTCCCTGGGCCAGGAGAATCTCATGCTGTTCTGGCTCATTTCGAGGCCTGAGGTTGAAACGCCGCCCGCGTTTGCCGCCTTGCCGGGCCCGTAAAGCACGTTGTTGTCCAGGAAAATCCTGACTGCTTCGGGAGTTGAAGGCATGTTCGCGCCTTCGGATACGCAGAAACAGCCGTTGTTGATAAGGGCCTGGGCGTTGTTGCCGTCCAGCTCGTTCTGTGTTGCTGACGGGAAGGCCACATCGATTTTCAGGCCCTGTTCCCTGATAACGTCCCATACGCTGAGGCCCTCAAAATGTTTCACTCCGTACTTGTCGGCGTATTCCTTGATGCGGCCCCTGCGGATGTTCTTGAGGTCCATAATATACTCGAGTTTCGCAGCGTCAATGCCTTTTTCGTCGACAATGGTGCCGTTTGAATCGCTCAGGGTGATGACCTTGCCGCCCAGATCATTGACTTTTTCAACAGTGTACTGGGCGACGTTCCCCGATCCGCTCACCGCGACAGTCTTGCCTTTTAAATCCATATTTCTCGTGGCCATCATTTCTGCCGCGAAATAAGTGGCGCCGTAACCGGTCGCCTCTGGCCTGATAAGGCTTCCGCCGTAGTCAAGTCCTTTGCCGGTGAGAACGCCGGTGTGCTCGTTTTTGATTTTCTTGTAATAGCCGTAGAGGTAGCCGATTTCACGGCCGCCAACGCCGATATCACCGGCGGGCACGTCACAGTCGGCACCGATGTGCCTGAAAAGTTCTCTCATGAAGGACTGGCAAAACTTCATCACTTCCATGTCGGATTTTCCCTTGGGGTCGAAGTCAGAACCGCCCTTTGCGCCGCCCATGGGGAGCGTGGTGAGGGAGTTTTTAAAGATCTGCTCGAATCCCAGGAACTTGATGATGCCCAGGTTAACCGAGGGGTGAAACCTGAGGCCTCCCTTGTATGGCCCGATGGCATTGTTGAACTGAACGCGGAAACCGCGGTTTACCTGCACGGCCCCTTTGTCATCAACCCAGGGAACCCGGAACATGATGACCCTGTCGGGCTCGACAATGCGCTCATAGATGGCTGCCTTCACGAATTCAGGGTGCCGGTCAACAGTGGGCTCCAGGGATTCAAGAACTTCCTGGACCGCCTGATGAAATTCCCTCTGTTCAGGGTCTCTCTGCTTCACCTTCGCCACAATTTCATTTAACATTGACATTGGTATTCTCCTTTCTGATCAAAATAATGTATTTCATAAGGCGTCCGGCAGAGCCGGCCCCTTATTGGTACCCTTTTAGTGACAGTGAAAAATCATTCCTTTTTTTTAGCCATGCTATAAGAAATGTCAGGAGCACTATTTTTTAATCAGCTCGAATGTCCATTGATATTTTTCCCGGGGAAGGACCATAGGGGAAAATTTAACATTGCTGTAACATGGGAAAGGCTGTGCGGAGCCTTGGATCAGGGGTTTCAGCCAAGAAGAAGGTGCACCAGTCTGCATTCCTCTTCGCCGGTTTTCCACCGCGTCACAAAAGAGCTGTCGATAAACAGGGAGTCGCCTTCGTGCAGCGGTGTTTTTTTGTCATTGATCATCATCTCTACCGAGCCCGACGTGACCGCGATGAATTCAGCGCCCTTGTGGAGCAGTATGGGGCCTTCTATTGAAGTCCGGGCGGCAATGATAACGGCATAGGCTCTCACCCGGTCGCGCGGGTCCCGGGCCAACTCTTCGACCAGGGCGTTGTTTTGTTTTTTCATTCCTTTGCCGCTTTTTCTGGCAAGCACGTAGCCCTTTTGCCGGTGGTCCTCTCCGTCGGTGCCTATGAAGTAGCCTGGTGGCCTGTCAAAGAAAGCGGCCATGTGTACCAGGGTCTGCAGGGATGGCGAGGTGATGTTGTTTTCGATTTGCGAGACCGCCCCGGCTGTCATGCCCAGGGCGAGGGCAAGGCCGGACTGGGTGAGGCCTTTATCCTTGCGGAGCTGCTTGACCTTTTCGCCCACGCGGATCGTCTCTTCGGCCCTTTCCGTGATGAAGCGGATTTCGCGCCCGATTATTCTGAAATAATGCGAATCAACGGTGTGAAACGAGGGCTTGTTTTCAAGCTTGTTGATGTTCAGCCGGTAATAGTCCTGGTGCGAGGCGTTGAGGGCGAAAATGACCTGGGTGATGTGGCTTATGCTTGCGATGAATTCCCGTGAGTGCGCGTCCCGCTCGTAAATCCAGTATGCCAGGGTGTTCATATCATAGAGCTTGGGGCACTTGAAAGCGAAAAAGTCAATGACATCACGTTCGTTTTTCCACAGTTCGAGCAGCCCGGTAAGGCTGTCAAATATATAGAAGGACCCGTCCCTGTTGGTTTTTTCAACCTCATTGAGGATGGCGATAAATGAAGAGATGTCCCTTGGATTTTTCATGCATAGGTAATGATCGGGATCAATCTCTTCTTCACGGTAAAAATCGAGGAAGACTTCGTCGCTGTTGCCCTTGCCGTGGGTAAAAGCGTCGATCAGCGTTGTGTTTTTGTTGAAGAGGAAATCGTAACGTTTTTTTATGGTATGGGGTGAATAGTTCGAGTTGATGTAGATTATATTGTTCCGGAAGTCGCGGTTGTGCTCGAAGAATGATTTGATGAAAACGTCGATGGATACGCCGTCCGCGACCTGCCACACGACATTGTCGCCGAGGCGCAGGCCGCCGGTGAGTTTGTCAAGGTATGCGATGCCGGTGCTTATCATGAAGCCCCCTCTGTCGTATAATCATGGACGTTATAGCAGGAGGGGGCCCGGGTTGACAAGATTAATTTGTGCTGTAAGCACCGCCGTTTTTTCAGTTTATTTTGGTCAGTTCCTCTTCAGCCAGCTTTCTGCGGGAGCCGGGAGTGTACCCGTACTCAAGGTCATCCTGGCCCAGCATGGCGTCGATCTTCTTGTCCTTTTCGTCCCACAGGAAGTTGAGCCAGTTCTGGAAACGGTCCCGGTAACCGCTGTCGTTGATATAGTCACCGAGAAGGTTCGCGGTCAGGGGTATGGTCTCGACATCCACCATGATATCAGTGACTTTCCCGCAGAGGAAATCCCAGAACGTATAGGGGCCGCCGGGATAGGCTATGGTGACGTTCAGGATACTGGTGATCTGTTCTCCCATGGTGGAAAAAACAAATCCGACACCGCCTGATTTGGGTTTCAGGAGGTTCCGGTAGGGCGATTGCTGTTTTGCCTGTTTTTCCCAGGTGAAGCGCGTGCCTTCGACAAAGTTCATGATGGACACGGGGATGTATTTGAATTTCGCGCAGGCTTTTTTGGTTATTTCAATGTCTTTTCCTTTCAGATGGGGGTTCTTTTCCAGGAATGATTTGCTGTAGCGCTTCATAAAGGGGAAATCAAGCGCCCACCAGGCCGTTCCCAGGATCGGCACCCAGATGAGTTCCTTTTTAAGAAAGAATTTTAAAAAGGGTATTTTACCGTTAAAAATTTTCTGCAGAACCACGATATCGGTCCAGGACTGGTGGTTGGATATGACCACGTACCACTCCTTGTTTTTCAGGTCGTCAATCCCGGTGACATTCCATTCAATTTTTCGGGTCAGGGCAAGGCCCAGGTTGTTGCAAGCGATCCATATGAAAGCGATGCTGTCCAGGATGTGGTTGAAAAAAGTTGTCATGAACTTAAAGCGGAATACCACTTTAAGCAGGGTGACGGGATACAGGAACAGGGCCCAGAAGAGCGTGTTGACGATCAGGTATAGGACCGTAATAATCCCGATGATTCTCTTTGGCAGAAAATTCAGCATGGCGTACCTCTTATAATGTTATTAAGGCTGGTTGGTTCACTGGGTCTGTTATGGTACAGTGATTGTCAAGTAAAGACAGAATTATTGATTATGGGTTGCAAATAAAAAATTTATAAAACAATCTCATGTTTTGCATATACCAGGATATAAAAATACGGAAGCATATTTTTTCCAGATCATGGATTTTAGCCCAATTTTTATTTTTTTAAACCGGGTGCAGGTTGTTGACGCCTAAAAAGTGTATTATTTTTGTTTCGATATCCAATTTTATGGAACTTTGTTGTCTGGCATGCGGTTAATCATTGATTTCCCGGTAATGGATACCGGGAGCGGGGTTATTCCCGACCAGTATGTTCAATTAACCAACACTACAGGAAACAGGAGTATGGCATGTCACCACAACATCAGAGTAACGTTTTTACGGCGGTTTTATTCTCTTTAATCGCCATGGTCTTTGTGCTCTTCTCGTGCGATGACGACAGCGGTTCAGACAGCGGCAGCGCCAGTTACACAAACATCGTGATCAACGAGGTGCAGTCCACTGATACTGACGGCTTTCTCGAAAGCGATTTTGTCGAGCTTTATAATACCTCAAAAAAATCATATACGTTCAGCGAAGGGGAGTGGTACCTCACGGACAGTGACGGTATCGCGGAGCACGTGTTTTATATTCCGGGCGGCACGGTAATCGCTGGCAGGAGTTACCTGGTGCTGTTGACTGACGAGACCACGGTGCCTGCCGATGCGCCTGAAGGGAGTATCGCGTGCGTTGATGACGGCACCAATGACAGCTTCGGCCTCGGCAGCGATGACGGAGTGTATCTCTATTACACCGGGACGTCTGATTCAACCGCGACCCTTGTCGACAGCACTCAGTGGGATTCCCATGTTTCGACGCGCGCGCGCAAGCCGGACGGCGGCGACTGGGATGCGAGCGATACCCACACGCCGACCCCCGGCGAGAGCAATGACGGCGAAAAGGCGCTGACGTCATTTTCGTTCGCGTCCCTGGGCGTGACCGGCGTGATCGATGAAGACGCTGACACCATAGCGGCGACCGTCCCTTCGGGAACGGACGTTGCCGCGCTTGTGGCCACGTTCACCTTTAATGGTGAATCGGTCTCGGTGAACGGAACGGTACAGGCCAGCGGCACGACCGCGAACAATTTCAGCAGCGGCGTCACCTATACGGTCACCGCGACTGACGGCTCGACCGTTGAATACACGGTCACGGTAACCGTTGCTTCCGCTGAAATAACCATACTGATCAATGAGGTTCAGTCAGATTATACAAGCGGCGATTTAGAAAGTGATTTTGTTGAATTGTACAACACCTCAGACCAGGCTTACACGTTTAATGGCGGGGAATGGTATATCACGGACAGCAAAGGGGCCTCGGAAGATATTTTCTACATTCCTGACGGGACCACCATTGCCGCATATGGATACCTTGTGTTATTGTCCGGGGTAACCCAGGAGTCCGAGGTCGAGGGGACCGCCCCATCAGGAAGCCTTTACTGCGTTGATGACGGTACTAATAAAGATTTTGGCCTTGGCAGCGGCGATGCGGTGTATCTTTATTATGTGGAAAGCTCCGGTTCGACCGCGACCCTGGTTGACAGCACTGAGTGGGATTCACATGTTTCGACGCGCGCGCGCAAGCCGGACGGCGGCGACTGGGCAGCAACCGACGACAATACCCAGACACCGGGCGCTACAAACGGTACCTTATAAGGAATGGAGGTTGCCCGCATGAAAAAAGTATGGATACTGTTCCCGCTTCTTTTAGCGGCATGTTGTATCGGCAGTTTGATGTTTACGGCCTGTGATGATATCAGCGCGCCGTCTTCGTCTTCTTCATCTTCATCATCCACCCCGTCAGATACCACCGCTGATGAGCCGGATGTTGAAGACCATGAAGAGGAGAGTGACTACACCTGGGACTCGAGCGATGAGCAGGATATACTTCTCCAAACCTCGTTGATCTCTACCAGCGCGAGCGGGGTCACGCTGAGCGAGTCTGACACGGTCGCGACCATAACCTCTGCCGGGACCTACCGCGTGACCGGGACCCTGAACCAGGGACGGATTATTGTCGACACCGACGATTCGGACGTGGTCAGGATCATCCTTGACGACGCGGCAATCACGTGTTCCTGCAACGCGCCCCTTGACATCGAGAGCGCTGACAAGACCATAGTCATCCTAGAAGGCACGGCCAACACGCTCACTGACGGCAGCTCGTATACCCTGCCTTCCGGCGACGATGAGCCCAATGCCGCGCTGTACAGCAGGGACGACCTCACGGTCTACGGCCAGGGAGGCACCCTTACCGTGAACGGCAACTACAACGACGGTATCGGGTGCAAGGACGGCCTGGTGCTCCACGGCGCCGATATCACGGTGAACGCGAACGCTGATGACGGCATACGCGGCAAGGACTACCTGGTCGTCAGGGGAGGGACCATCAATGTCACCTCGGTCGGCGACGGCCTCAAGTCGGACAACGAGGACGACTCGTCCCTGGGATACATTTCAATTGAGTCGGGCACGTTTACCATAACCACCGGGACCGACGGGGACGCGATCCAGGGGGAGAACTACGTGCTGATCGAGAACGGGGCCTTCACCATAACCACGGGCGGCGGTTCCTCGGGCGGCACACTCGGGGACGACGACTCCTCCAAGGGGATCAAGGCCGGGGTCCTGGTTGACATTGACGGCGGCGCGTTCACGCTCAACACCCTTGATGACGCGGTGCATTCAAACACGCATATCGTGATCGACGGGGGCGACTTCGCTATCGATTCGGGTGATGACGGCATGCACGCCGATGCCTCGCTCACGATCAACAGCGGGACCGTCAACATCACCAAATCATACGAGGGCATCGAGAGCGCGATCATCACGATCAATGACGGGACCCTGCATATTGTTTCAAGCGATGACGGCGTGAACGTTGCCGGGGGCAATGACAGCTCATCACCGGGGTCGTTCAACACGTCAAACGGGCAGTACCTCTATATTTACGGCGGGTATATCGCGGTCACCGCTACGGGTGACGGGCTTGACGCGAACGGGTCAATCGTCATGACCGGCGGCACCGTGATCGTTCACGGGCCAACCGGGGGTGACAACGGCGCGCTTGACTATGACGGCGGCTTCGTGCTGAGCGGCGGGTTCCTGGTCGCCGCGGGAAGTTCGGGCATGCTCCAGACTCCGGGCAGTTCGTCAACGCAGTACTGCGTGGCGCTGACATACCGTAACACCCAGACCGCGGGCACGATCGTGAGGGTCCAGACGTCAGGGGGGACGGACATCCTCACCTTCGAGCCGAGCAGGCAGTACCAGGCCGTGGTGTTCTCATCGCCGGACCTTGCCAGAAATACGGCATATTACATATATTCCGGCGGCATCTGTACCGGCACCAGTGAAGACGGCCTGTATGACGGGGGAAGCTATTCCGGGGGGGCTTCCAAGGGGAATTTCAGCATCAGCAGTATCATTACCACAAAGAGTAACCTGTAAGCGGTGTTTTCATACGGCCTTTATACGCAATAGGGGGGATGCTCCGAAAGAGACATCCCCCCTATTTATTATGGGCACCTCTAAAAATCAGGTTTTTTCATTAATTGAAAAATGATAAAACCTGATTTATCCAATGGTTGTGCCCACAAGGGAACATCCGAAATGTAATTTATAGAGGTTCCCTTATTAGAGAACAGGCCCCGGCATGCAGAGAGGAATTTTCATGCCGGGGTCAAAATGCAGGCACGCACATCATTTCAGGTTTGACGTTCTGACATAGGTTTCATGAAATTTTTTATCGGTCATGATCGTGACCAGGCTTTCAAGCTTGATCAGCTCGAAAAGGTTTCTGAGCTCGTCGCTGACGTCGTAGATTATCAGTTTCACGTCCCGGGCCGCGGCCTTTTTGCTCAGGTTGAAGAAGTGGTTCAGTGAAATTGAATCTATGGTCATCAGGCCCCTCAGGTTCAGGGCAAGCACTTCAGGGCGTTTTTTTAACTGTTCGTTCCAGGTGTCTTCAGCTTCTTTAAGGTATTCGCGGGTGAGGGAGCCGTTCAGATGGATGATTATAATGTCAGGGAGCTCTTCGGTATAATGCGTTAACACGTGGTCCTCCTGCAGCGCAGCGCAAATAACAGCCTTTATGCGCACGCAGTGTTAAAAATTAATCGTACTAATATAGTAAAATAATTTTCGAATGACAAATAAAAGTCGGGATTTTGCCGCTTTTTCATGCGCATAAAAGCGGCGCAAAAGGTCGCCGCTCAGGCGCCGCGGAGGCTGCCGTTCATTCGCCACGGGGGCTTATCCCCCGCGTCAGTAAATCATTTCGTATACCTGAATCTTCGGTATCCTGTACCGTCCGTCACGTCCGTGGGCCGGTATATGCAGTGGGGGTCGTGTATAAGCCTCCTGCTTGACACGACCAGCGCGGCCATCCTGCCCGCGCTATTGGCTGTGGAGAAGAGTGTGGGCCCGGTATCCGCGCCAGGGGCGTAGCGCTACGCCCCTACAGGGACGGTTCCTCTGTGGCTGTCTTTACCATCCCCCTAACCCACAAGAATGTGAAGTGTGGGCCACAGGCCGTGAACCATCCGTATCTCTGTGTGCGTTATTACCGTGATATATTTTATCGCCGCCTGGTGGTTATGTATTGTTCGGTGAACCGCGTCACCACGTCGCGCAGCCTGGTGTCGAGCAGGGCCAGGGCCTTTCGCGCTATGTCGTCCGGTACGGGGCCGTAAAAGGCCTCGGCTATGCCGCCGGTGATGCAGGCTATGGTGTCGCTGTCGCCGCCGAGGGATACCGCTTTGCGCACCGCGTCTTCGTACCCGGTCGATTCGAGAAAGGCGATTACGGCCTCGGGCACCGAGCCCTGGCAGCTCACGTCAAAGCGGTAGCCGGGGCGTATCGCCTCAAGAGTGCGGGACAGGTCGTAGGAAAACATCCGCCCGATATAGTCTTTAATTTCTTTTTTTGACGAGCCGGTGCGCGCGAGGTATATGGCCGCCGAGACCGACTGCGCTCCCTTTATGCCTTCAGGATGGTTATGCGTGACCGCGGCGAACCTTTCAGCCGCGGAGAGCGTTTCGTCAAGGGTGTCGCAGGCCCAGCCCGCGGGGCTTGTCCGCATCGCCGAGCCGTTGCCGTAGCTGTTGCAGGGGGCGCTTTCGCCTGATGAGGCCCACCGGCTGAAGCGTCCGCCGTAGCCCGCGCGCGGGTAGAGGCGGTAATATTCTTTCAGCTTTTCCGCATACGGCGCTCCCGTAAGGACCGCGTCAGCAAGGGCCACGGTGAGCACCGTGTCGTCGGTAAACCTGCTGTTGCCGCTGAACAGGGGGAATTCGGTGGTCTTGATGTTGTGCCATTCGTATACTGATCCGATGATGTCGCCTGCGATCGCTCCGAGCATGGGGCCTCCTTTTATGGTTATGCGGTATGGTAGCCGCTAATCGCGGTGAGTCAATTTGTTTTCAGAGAAAAGGACGGTAAAATATCGGCAGGTTCCCTGACAGGGGAAGGCGTGGCGGCGCGGCATGCCGCACCGCCACAGTTGCGGATCGTTAATTCACGGTGGCCGGTTCTCCTGAGGTACCTATGACTCCTGAAGATTCGGATACTGCGGATGATTCGGCAAAGGCGCTGTCGGTCACCACGGCGTACACCGCGTACGTCGCGCCGGGTTCAAGGCCGGTAATACTCACCGGGGAGGCTGCGTTTTCTCCGAAGTCGATATGCTCGAGCGGCCTGCTTTTCTGCTCGCCGGAGATCTTCTGGTAGAACAGCACCAGGTGCCTGCCGTCGGTGAGCGGAGCGGGGGAGAACTCGCAGCTGATCTCGCCTGAAACACCGGACGCGGCGTTCAGGGTAACGGGCGCGAGATCGCCAATCCCGGCGGAGAGCCTGACGGCTGCCCCTTCGAAACAGGCGCTGAAGTTGTGTTTCATGAACGCGTTGAACCCGGTCATGCGGTTCCTGGTCGCGAGCGCGTTCCATCCGGACTGGACTATCCCCGAGATCCCGTTCCACGCGTCTATGAGCATCGAGAACGTTGACCGTACTTTCACCTGGGCCGGGGTGCTTGATTTTTTGACGCTCCCCAGCGTGCGCATGCATGTTTCTCCGTTGCGGCGGTAGAACACCAGATTCCCAACCTTGTTTCTGATTCCCTGGAAAATAGGATTAACATCGATTTCGGCCATTGTGGGCCTCCTTTTTATTTTGTTACGGGGCCTCTGCGGGCTCCCGCTGCCGTCATGCGAAACTCTTAACCATTCGGTTAATCGCAGAGGGCATCCGTATATATACATTCGCGAAAGGGAAAGGTTACAAAAATCGAAAAAAATTTTTTTATTTTTCAAAAAACTAACAGGATGTTGCTTTTCAGTGCTGTTCGCGGTCCTTCGGCCGGGCCGGGACGCGTCTCCGGGGAGAAACAATTTATCCGCGTTTGTTACGCGTAACTCCGCCTGAGCCGCTGTTTTCTTCGAGGTAGAACATACCTAGAACATGAATAGAAGGTGAAGATAAGGGGAAATCCCCCTAACCACTTCGACAGAGCTCAGTGCATCGCCCCGGAGGGGGCACAATAAGATTGCGCTGGTCAGCGCCGGGATAGATGCTGAAACCATCAGCTTGTGGCACGCCTTAACCGGCGTGAGAAGTTTATTCCCGGAAGCCGGGAAAACAATGGCCTTTTCTCTGCATCGCCCAGAGCGACCGAGCGAAGCGAGGAAGTGCCGTGGTAAAAAGGCCGAAAAGAGAGGGCGCCACCTCAAACGCCGGTGGGGGCTCCGGGCGAATCAGCAGAGCCTTATCGGCACGTCCTGTGCCGGCTCTGCATGCAGCTCATCCTGAGCTTGTCGCCGACGTCGCGATGCTCCTTTCGGCTCAGACAGACGCCCGATCGGTGTCCACCTTCGGCGGACGGGTTTAGGCACAAGAGTGTGAAGTGCGGGCCATGGACCGTGAACCGTCCGTAAGGATGGCGCAGGATAATGTGCGAACCGCTCTGGCGCTTTTCCTGAAACCCGGCACGCTTGAGCCTGTTTAAAACTTCACGCGCTGAGTATGGCATTGTTAACTTCGATTTTGCTGAAATAGCTTTAAGATTCGCGGGGGATTGATTCTGAATTGGCCAGCTTTTCCTCGATCCATAGTTTTGCCAGGTCTTCGGCCGCTTTTCTCGCGTTTTCTATACCAAGACCGTGCGTGGTCAGATCAAGGGCAGGAATATGGGCGTAATAGTATCCATCGGGCAATGAACCGTCTTCAATTTTTTCAATGAGAATTGAATATTCCATGAGCATTCTCCTGATTGTTTCTACAGATATCATATTTAAGGCAAGGTCCGGTGTCAATTAAAAATGAATTACAACGCCGACGTCGCGATACTCCTTTCGGCTCGGACAAACGCCCGATCGGTGTCCGCCTTGCGGCGGACGGGATTTAAAAAGAGTGTTGGCCATGGATCTTTATCCGTCCGTATCTCTGTGTCTCTGTGGCTCTGTGGCTGTCCTTGCAAGTGCGTTTTGTGCGCCGATTGGGATTGAGAGAAGAATATATGCATTCACCCGCAGGTGCATCATCCCCGGGACATGTGTATATAAAACATCATATTCTATATATATTCCTCTTGACATGTATAGAAAAATGACATTTTTTATACATATTGCAAAAGAGGGATATATGACATTTATTCTCAAACCGCTTCCTCCGGCAGCTGATCTTGAAACAAAACCCATACTGAAAAAAGCTGCGTCAGCGCATCGCTATCTTGCAGAGTTGAAAGGAGTATCGGGTACGATACCCAATCAGGGCATACTTATCAATACACTATCGCTGCAGGAGGCGAAAGACAGCTCGGCAATCGAGAATATTATAACAACAAATGATGAACTGTATCGTGAGGAGCTGTTCCCTGATTATGCGGTAAATGCTTCAGCCAAAGAGGTTCGAAATTACGTCACGGCTCTTAAAATCGGTTTTGATCTTGTCAGGAAAAACGGCCTTTTAACCGCGAACATGATAAAGACAATACAAGCCTCGCTTGAGAAAAACCGCGCCGGTTTCAGGTCAGTCCCCGGTACGGACCTTAAAAACGATCTTACCGGTGAAATCGTGTACACTCCTCCTCAGGAACTATCGACAATCAATTCTCTCATGACAAATCTTGAACGGTTCATAAACGATGATAACTTCTATGATGCGGATCCCCTGGTTAAAATGGCAATGATACATTACCAGTTTGAAAGTATACATCCTTTTTATGACGCAAATGGAAGGGCGGGTCGTATTATTAATGTTTTATACCTTGTACTGAAAGGACTCCTTGATATCCCCGTGCTTTATCTGAGCAGATACATTATACGCAGCAAAAACGATTATTACAGCCTGCTCCAGAAAGTACGCGACCGGGAATCCTGGGAGGATTGGGTCATGTATATATTGACCGGTATTGAGCTTACCGCCAGGCAGACAATTACAACAGTACACGACATACGGGAAGCGCTGATGGACTACAAGCACCGGATAAGAAATAATTACAAGTTCTACAGCCAGGATCTGATAAACAATCTTTTTTTTCATCCATACACGAAGATCGAGTTCGTTGAAAAAGATTTGAAGGTAAGCCGTCTTACCGCTACAAAATACCTCGATATTCTTGCCAGGGAGGGCCTTCTTCGTAAAGAAAAAATCGGCAGGTCAAATTATTATATAAACACGGCCCTGTACTCCATCCTTACCAGAGAATAACTATGTCAGCCCATGATTATACCTGATTATCAGCAGCCGCTACTTTCCAGGTCTACCTTGTTCGCCGCATGTATGCTATGCTGACCATGGATCTTTATCCATCCGCATCTCTGTGTTCTCTGTGTCTGTCCTTACCCGCCCCCTAACCACTTCGACTTCGCTCAGTGCATCGCCCCATAGGGGGCACAAGAGTGTGAAGTGCGGGCCATGGACCGTGAACCGTCCGTATCTCTGTGTGCTCTGTGTCTCCGTGGCTGTCTTTACCGGAGCAGGCCTGCATGAGGCGATTTTCGACAGTTGAGTGAAATCCGGGGAATCCGTCTATGTAAAATTATATAGTAAAATTGGGCTTTTAGCTTTAATAGTTGTTGACGATGAAGTAGAGCAAAGTTAAAATCTGCCTGTTTTGGTTAACCGGGAATATTCATGATCACGTTTAAATCTGTCAATGACCCTGTTAAGCCTTCTGACGGCATACGGATCCTTGCTACCAGGTACCGCGGCAGGGGCATGAAAAAAAGCAGGTATTCGGTGTGGATGCCCAGCCTGGGGCCGAGCGCCGAGCTGCTGGCGCGGTTTCAGAACGGTGAGGTGGCATGGGGCGATTTTAAAAAAATATACGCACATGAGTTGCTGTCGTCTGACTGTATCGATGAAAAGAACCACATCAACAGAAACAGAGGCCAGAAATATACCCTGAAGCTCATCAAGGAATTATCGAAGAAACAGACCATTACCCTGATGTGCCATTGCGCGACAGACGCGAAAGAGTGTCACTTGAGGGTGCTGGAGAAGGTACTGGGGAGGGTGTAGGAGAAGTGGGTCGTTTCGACAGGCTCAACGACCGGCGTTTCGACAGGCTCAACGACCGGCGTTTCGACAGGCTCAACGACCGGCGTTTCGGTGCCATGGTCATCTCGATATGCTGCTGCGCAGCTACTCGATGACCGTTGTGGTCGCCTCGATACAGCCCTTCGGGCCACTCGGCGACCGGTGTTGGCTCGACGACCGGCAATTCTATCGAGGGGAGTTCAAAGAGGAATATTCCTGTGCCATATATGTACATACTGGAATGCGCAGACGGTACATTCTATATCGGAAGCACCAAAGACCTTGAAAAACGGATCAGGGAACATGAAAGTGAATCAGGGGCGCAGTATACCGCCAAAAGGTTGCCGGTGAAACTGGTTTATTTTGAGGAATATGAGCGTATTGACGAGGCCTTTTACCGTGAAAAGCAGGTTCAGGGCTGGAGCCACGCGAAGAAGAAGGCGCTGATAGAGAGAAAGAAAGAGGAACTGCCGGGGCTTGCCAGGAAGGATTTTGGGAAGTGAGAAAGGCTGGTTGGCTTCGGTGCCTCGATGGCTTCGATACAGACCGCAGCTGCCTCGATACAACGGCTACGCCGTCACTCGGCAACCGCTGCGGTCATCGAGTGATTGCCGTCATTTCGATACGTCCGCCAGAGGCGGACACTCAATGATCGGTAATCGTATCGAGATGACCGTGAAACACTCGGCAAGCGAAGAGGCGAACAGCCGGTCGTCGAGTGTTCCGAGCCATGCGAGGAATGTATCGAGACGAGCGGCAATTGTATCGAGGGGAGAGGGATGGCGACCGGTATTGGCTCAGTGACCGGGCGTTTCGGCTCCGCTCGGCGACCGGGCAGAACAGTACTCGGCGACGGAGTAGAACTCAGCTCCCTGAGCGGAGTCGAAGGGAGCAATAGAGGTAAGTCGAAGTGACCAAACCCGACGACCGGGAAAAAGAAGGTTGTTTAGATATAATACTGAGTTTTAAGGAAAATATACGCTGAACGTTAAGTGTAATTAAGAGCCATACTTATTATGATTAGAATATAAAGTATTTATCACAACTTATTTTATCACTAAACAAATTAAGGACCAAAACCAATGATTCATGCACAACATAATATGATAGTAAACTTCATCTGGGGAATTGCAGATGACTGTCTCAGAGATGTCTATGTTAGAGGCAAGTACAGAGATGTAATTTTACCCATGACTGTATTACGCCGAATAGACGCAGTTCTTGAAAATACCAAGGAAGATGTCCTTAGAATGAAAGAGCAGCTTGATAAGGCAAAGGTATCAAACCAGCACCCAGCTTTGTGCCAGGCAGCGGGCCAGGCTTTTTATAACACAAGCCCCTTCTGTCTCAGGGACCTGAAGTCACGAGGCACTCGCGCAAAATTGAAAGCAGATTTCGAAGCCTATCTTGACGGGTTTAGCCCTAATGTGCAGGAAATACTCGATAAGTTTAAATTCAGGAATCAGATACCTACCATGATTGAGGCGGACATCCTCGGTTCTGTCATTGAAAAGTTTACTGATATAAAAATTAATCTCAGCCCTGTTCCGATACTCGATGCTGATGGTAAAGAGCGATTACCCGCCCTTGATAATCATACTATGGGTATTATTTTTGAAGAATTGATTCGCAGATTCAACGAGGAAAACAATGAAGAGGCTGGGGAACACTTTACCCCAAGAGATGTTGTGCGCCTTATGGCTAAAATGATTTTTTTGCCTGTTGCAGACAAAATAGAATCAGGGACCTATCTAGTATACGATGGTGCATGCGGTACTGGTGGTATGCTAACTGTGGCAGAAGAAACCCTGAGAGAACTGGCAAAAGATCACAACAAAGATGTAGCAATTCACCTGTTTGGACAGGAGATAAATCCAGAGACCTATGCCATTTCAAAAGCAGACTTGCTCATTAAAGGTGAAGGTGCTGAAGCTGAAAATATGGTATATGGGTCAACACTGTCATCTGATGGTTTTCCGTCACGTGAGTTTGATTTCATGCTTTCTAATCCTCCCTACGGTAAAAGCTGGAAAACAGATATGGAACGTATGGGGGGCAAAAAGGACTTCAAGGATTATCGTTTCGTAATCCCCTACAGAGACGACCCAGAATATAAAATGGTGCCACGCTCCAGTGATGGGCAGATGCTTTTTTTAGTGAATAAGCTTTCAAAAATGAAAAACAGTACTGCTCTGGGTAGCCGAATTGCCCAGGTTCATAATGGTTCATCCCTTTTTACTGGAGATGCCGGGCAGGGTGAGAGTAATATTCGTCGATGGATCATTGAAAATGACTGGCTTGAGGCCATTGTGGCACTCCCTGAGAACATGTTTTATAACACCGGTATAGCAACCTATATATGGCTCCTCTCAAACAGAAAAGAAAAAAAACGTAAGGGCAAGGTCCAGCTTATAGACGCCACAAAATGGTACACACCTCTTCGAAAAAATCTTGGAAAGAAAAATTGTGAACTGTCTGAGAAACAGATCAAAACGATCTGTGACCTGATTATTAAACCCAAAGAAACTGAAGAATCAAAGATATTTCCCAATGAAGCATTTGGGTATTATAAAGTAACGGTTGAGCGTCCTTTAAAGGTTAATAGGATTGACCCTGAAAAAGTTTATTCAGCAAAAGAGATTAAAGAGATGATTGCTGATGATCGTGTTGATGAAAAAGGACACCCCGTTATTAAGAAAATACATAAGGATACTGAAGCAGATCCTCTTCATGGCCTTTTTGAAAGGAGCATTGGGGGCAAGAAGGTTGTTGTTGAATATGAGAGTGACACAAACCTGCGTGATACAGAGCAGGTGCCTCTTCTTGAAGAGGGCGGTATTGAAGCATTTTTCAACAGAGAGGTTCTTCCCTATGTGCCTGACGCGTGGATAGATCAGAATAAAACGCAGATTGGTTATGAAATATCTTTTACCAGATATTTTTATAAACCAGCCGTGATGAGAACCCTTGAAGAGATCACTGCTGATATAAAGGCTCTCGAAGATGAAACTGAAGGGTTGCTGAATGAAATTATCGGGGAGGACAAGTAAATATGGAATCATTTGATTCAACAAAGCAAGGTCTTTATGAATTATTAAAAGGTGTTGATGAAGAAAAAATCCAGCTTCCCGACTTCCAGAGAGGTTGGGTATGGGATGATAATCGAATTAAAGGAATACTTGCCAGCATTGCCAAATCTTTCCCGATCGGAGCTATAATGCTTCTTGAAACCGGTAATGAAACAGTACGATTTAAAACGAAATGTGTTGAAGGTGTAAAGAAATCGAGTAATTTAAAACCTGAGTTCTTAATCCTGGATGGTCAGCAGAGAATCACATCACTTTATCAGGCAATAATTACCAATGAGGTTGTGACTACACGGAACGAGAAGGGGTATGAAGTAAAAAGATGGTATTATATTGATATGCAGAAAGCTATGGATGATAATTATGATCTGGAAGAGGCCATCATTTCATTAAATGAAAATAAAAAAATAACGGCTAATATTGGTCGTGATACTGTACTTGATTTGTCAAAAGAAGAATATGAATATGAGAATTTAATGTACCCCGTGTGCATGGTTGATGAATACAGTCAGTGGCGAAAAGGTTTTAACAAATATTGGAAACATGAAAGTGAAAAAATTGAATTCTGGGACAACTTTGAGGAAAAGGTAATAAACAGTTTTAATAAGTATATGCTCCCGGTTATCGTAATGAAAAAGGAAAATCCCAAAGAAGCTGTTTGCCAGGTTTTTGAAAAAGTGAATACTGGTGGTGTATCTTTAACAGTATTTGAATTGTTAACAGCAACCTTTGCTTCAGATGAGTTTGATCTGAAACAAGATTGGGAAACAATAAAAAAGGGTTTCAGTAAATACAGGGCTCTGTATAGAGTAAGTAACACTGATTTTATACAGGCAGTTACTCTCATTTCACTGTATTATAATCGCCTTGAAAAAGATAAGTCTTCGGCAAAAGGTGAAGAGTTACCAGCAGTAAGCTGTAAAAGAAAGGATATGTTGAACCTTACTCTCAATGCTTATAAAAAACATAGAGAAGCTGTTATCAAGGGATTTATCAAGGCATCTAAAGTCTTAATCGAAAATAATATTTATACAGCAAGAGACGTTCCATATCGTACACAATTAATACCATTATCTGCAATACTTGGATTTTTAGGTGATAAAATTGATAATATTGGCAATAAAAATAAACTCATTCAGTGGTTCTGGTGCGGTGTACTTGGAGAGCTTTATGGATCTGCAAATGAAACCCGCTATGCTCTTGACCTACCTCAGGTTGTTGACTGGATTGAGAATAATGGTGCCGAGCCCAAAACAGTATATGATGCGAATTTTTCACCATCACGATTGCATACCTTACGGTCGCGAAATAGTGCCGCTTATAAGGGAATTTATGCTTTGCTTATGGAGGAAAACATAAGGGATTGGCTTTCTGCGACGAAGATTGATTTCAGTACTTACTTTTCTGAATCAATTGATATACATCATATCTTCCCGATAAAATGGTGTGAGAACAATAAAATTATTAGAAGAGATTATGACTGTATTATTAATAAAACTCCTTTGTCTGCTAGAACAAACAGAATTGTCAGCGGTGATGCACCAACTAAATATTTAAAGCGTTTAAAAAAACATGCTGGTGTATCAGATAATGAGTTTGATGCAATACTGGAAGGACATGTCCTGTCACCCCAGTTTCTTTACAAAGATGATTTTAATGGCTTCTTTAATGATAGAAAAGAGAAAATTCTTCAAAAAATAGAAAAAGCAATGAATAAAAAGATACACAGGGATACTGAATCTATTGAAGAAGGGACGTATATTGATGAATTTAACGGGGATGAAGAGGAATGAAATTGAAGCCTTATTCTGAATATGATAAAGTCAATGCATCATGGATTGAAAAAGTCCCAAGACATTGGGAAAAAAGAAAATTAAGATCAATCCTTCAAGTTGTTTCAGAAAGAAACAGAGCTGACTTGCCATTATTATCTGTAGTTCGAGAAAAGGGAGTAATTAAAAGAGATTTATCAAGCAAGGAAGAAAATCATAATTACATACCTGATGACCTCAGTAATTATAAGGTTGTAAAAGTTGATCAATTCGCGATGAACAAAATGAAGGCATGGCAGGGTTCCTATGGCGTCTCGAAATACAATGGAATTGTAAGCCCTGCATATTTTGTTTTTAATCTTAATAGTGTTTCTGGTATTTTTTTTCACAAAGCATTAAGAAGTAAAGCATATATACCATTTTTCACAAAAGCATCAGATGGAGTTCGAGTTGGTCAATGGGATTTGAACAAGGATAGAATGGAAGAAATACCTTTCTTCATCCCACCTCTCGAAGAACAAACCCAAATCGCCCGTTTCCTCGACTACAAAACCTGGCAGATTAATCGGTTCATCAAAGCAAAAAAGAAAATGATCGAGCTCTTGAAAGAGCAGAAACAGGTTATCATAAATGATGCTGTAAGCGGAAAAATTGATGTAACCACTGGTAAGCCCTATCCAAAATATAAAGATTCCGGTGTGGAATGGCTGGGTGATGTGCCTGTAGGGTGGGCGCTTAAAAGATTTAAATACTTAACAAGGATTGAAAGTGGGCAAGTCGATCCACGAGTTAATCCATATTCTGAAATGATATTAATTGCACCAAATCATATACAAAGTGGGACTGCTCAAATATTATATACTGAATCTGCACATGATCAGAATGCAATAAGTGGGAAATATCTTGTTAGTAAAGGACAAATAATATATAGCAAAATAAGGCCGAAATTACAAAAAGCTTGTATCGCAGAATTTGAATGTTTGTGTAGTGCAGATATGTACCCTATAGCAGTGAACAATGAATTGATCCCCCATTTTTTATTATTTCTAATTTTATCTAATCCATTTACTAGATATGTTGTTGACCTTTCGCTTCGTGTTAAAATGCCGAAAGTTAATCGAGATGAATTAGGGAATTTTATTATATCATATCCAGATAGAATAATTCAAAAGAGGATTTGTGATTACATTCAAATTCAAACTAAAAGTATCGATCAAACAATAAAAAAAATTTTAGAAGAAATCTCCCTCATTCTGGAATACCGCGACCGGCTTATTGCAGATGTGGTGACAGGCCAGGTTGATGTGCGGAAGATTAAGGTGCCGGATGTTCCTGCTGATGAAGACGTTGTGATCGATGATATAACTGCTGATGAAGAAATGGATGAAGTTACAGAGGAGGCTGATATTTAATGGTTCCTGAAAGGCCCAAGATATATCATATCACTCATTTCGAAAACCTTCGTTCTATCTTTGAACGCGGGTCAATTCTTTCTGACGCTGAATGCTGTGATCAGAATCTTGACCATACCCGCGTCGGCATGTCTGAAATAAAAAGACGAAGATTGGAGGAAATACGTGTCTCCTGTCATAACAACACCTTTGTGGGTGAGTATGTCCCTTTTTATTTTTGCCCTAGGTCTATAATGCTGTACATCCTTTATAAAGGCAATCATCCGGATATAGCTTATCACGGAGGGCAGCAGCCGGTTGTACATATAGAAGCTGACCTGAATAATGTAGTTCAGTGGGCAGACAGAAATAGAATTCTCTGGGCATTCACTGACCGCAATGCAGGAACCTATTATGGAGAATTTTTTAATGATCTAAATGATCTGGATCATGTGGACTGGCATGCTATTAATAGTACCGATTTTAGGAATCCCGGGATAAAAGATGGCAAGCAGGCCGAATTTCTTATACAAAGGGCGTTTCCTGTTGCCTTAATTGACAGAATAGGGGTTATGGATATTCGGAAAAAGAAAGAAGTTGATATTTTATTAAAGTCCAGTAGCATAGGGCTTCAGGTTGAAGTAAAACCAGACTGGTATTACTGAGAGGTGCATATGATACAGATAGTCAAAGGTAATATAGTAGACCAGCCGACTGAAGCTATAGTTAATACGGTCAATTGCGTGGGTGTTATGGGCCGTGGTATAGCTCTCAGCTTCAAAAAGGCCTTCCCTGAAAACTATCATGAGTATAAAGAGGCCTGTGACAGGGGCGAGGTGGTACCGGGTAAGATGTTTGTATATATTACAGGGGATATTTTTGAAAGGAAATATATAATTAATTTTCCCACGAAAAGACACTGGAAAGGGGAAAGCCGTCTTGAAGATATAAAAGCTGGTCTTTTTGATCTGATTAAAACAGTCAAAGAGTATAATATAAAATCCATCACAGTCCCCCCTCTGGGGTGTGGCCTTGGGGGGCTGGATTGGAAGGTAGTACGCCCCCTTATTGAGAAGGCTTTTGAAGAGTTGTCCGATGTTTCGGTTCATATAATTGAGCCTAACGAAAGCTATGAAATAAAAAAAGAGAGTGATAAACCTCTTGGAAAGAAAAAACTGACACCGGGACGGGCCAGTCTTCTGGTTCTCATGGGGCGATATCTCGAAGCAATGATGGATACCAGTGTAACCCTGCTTGAACTTCATAAACTTATGTATTTTCTTCAGGAGGCAGGTGAACCATTACGTTTAAAATATAAAAAAGCTCTCTATGGCCCTTATGCGGAAAACTTCAGGCATGTGCTTGATGTAATGAATAATAGCTATATAAGTGGATTCGATGATAGAGAAGACAATCCTGATAAAGAAATCAATCTTATAAACGGGTCTTATGCTGAGGCTGTTGATTTTTTAAAGGATAAGCTGGATACCCTTAAAAATATTGATAAAGTCTCTACACTAATAGCAGGTTTTGAAACACCTTTTGGCATGGAGCTTCTGTCAACAGTTCACTGGGTCGTAGCAAAAGAAAATGGAACTGATGACAACATTGTAGAATTGACACATTCATGGAATAAACGAAAGGAAATGTTTACTAATAAGCAAATATTTGCTGCTCAACTTCAATTAAAGGATAATAACTGGATATAGGTATGCCCACCGACACATCTGAAAAAGGGCTGGAATCCCTTATCGTTAATTCCCTTGTTCAAGAAGCAAAATATATTCAGGGTGATCCCCGTGATTTTGACCGTGAATATGCGGTTGATCTGGTTAAATTAGTTGAGTTTGTAAAAGCCACTCAGCCAGAAGCCTATGAGATTTTATCATTGGGTGAAGAGAGCCAGCGAAGGACAAGGTTTTTACAACGTCTGCAGGGAGAAATCGCGAAACGAGGCATAATTGATGTTCTTCGTCTTGGAGTCAAGGACGGCCCGGTCCATCTTGACCTGTATTACTCCCTGCCATCCGAAGGCAATCAGAAAGCAAAGGAATTATACACTCAAAATATATTCAGTGTCACCAGACAGCTTCAATACAGTAAAAACGAAACCCGCCTTGCACTTGACATGGCTGTTTTTATAAACGGCCTCCCAATCATAACCTTTGAATTGAAGAATAAGCTTACAAAGCAGACAGTCGATGATGCAGTGAGGCAGTATAAACGTGACCGTGACCCCCGTGAATTGTTATTTCAATTCGGGCGGTGTATGGTCCATTTTGCAGTTGATGATCATCAGGTTTATATGTGTACTCATCTGCAGGGAGGTAATTCGTGGTTTCTGCCTTTTAATATGGGATTTAATGATGGTGCGGGTAATCCGCCAAATCCAGAGGGTATTGCAACTGATTATCTCTGGAAAGAAGTTTTATCCAAGTTAAGTCTGTCAAATATTCTTGAGAACTTTGCTCAGATTATTGAAAAGAAGGATGAAAAAAGCGGCAAAAAGAAAAGAGAACAGATTTTTCCACGATATCACCAATTGGAGGTGGTAAGAATACTGCTGGCCCATATCCCAACAGACGGAGTAGGAAAACGATACTTGATTCAGCATTCAGCCGGTAGCGGTAAGAGTAATTCAATAAGCTGGCTTGCTCATCAACTTATTGGACTTGAACAAGAGGGCAGGCCAATTTTTGATACAGTAATTGTGGTAACTGATCGTCGAGTCCTTGATAAACAGTTAAGAGACAATATCAAGCGTTTTTCCCAGGTATCTTCAATTGTTGGCGCAGTCACACAGGGTTCAGCTCAGTTACGTGAGTTTCTTGAAGCTGGCAAGAAAATTATAATTACCACAGTGCAGAAGTTCCCTTATGTGCTTGACCACATAGGAAGTGAGCATAGGGGAAATAAATTTGCTATTATTATTGATGAAGCCCATTCCAGTCAGGGCGGCAGAACAGCTTCTAAAATGAATATGGTTCTCGCTGATCCTGGATCTGATTACAATTATAGTAACACAGAAGGAAATATCGAAGACCTCGAAGACCTCATCAATGAAATAATAACTTCCCGTAAAATGCTGACAAATGCCAGTTACTTTGCCTTCACTGCCACACCTAAAAACAAGACTCTTGAGATATTTGGCGAACCCTATATGGATGGTGATGCGGTGAAGCATATGCCCTTTCATTCTTATACTATGAAACAGGCTATTCAGGAGGGATTTATACTGGATGTATTAAAGAATTATACGCCAGTAGAAAGTTACTATAAGTTAATAAAATCAATTGAGAATGATCCTGAGTTTGATTCGAAGAAGGCAAAAAAGAAACTGAGAAAATTTGTTGAATCTCATGACTATGCCATAAAACAAAAAGCGGAGATCATGATAGATCATTTCCATGATGAGGTTATAGGTAAATATAAAATCGGTGGTATGGCCCGGGCAATGATTGTGTGCAATGGTATACAAAGGGCGATCCAATATTATCACTCTTTCCTTGATTATTTGAAGGAAAGTAAGAGACCTTATAAGGCCATTGTGGCTTTTTCAGGTGAAAATGAATATGGCGGAAAAAAAGTAACAGAATCAAGCCTTAACGATTTTCCCAGCAGTGAAATACCTGAACGTTTCCAAACTGATCCGTATCGGTTTCTTATTGTGGCTGATAAGTTCCAAACAGGTTTTGATGAACCATTATTGCATACCATGTATGTTGATAAACCACTGGATGGGATAAAGGCAGTTCAAACATTATCACGTCTGAATCGTGCTCACCCAAAGAAGACAGATACTTTTATTTTAGATTTTGCTAATAAGACTGAATATATAAAATTTGCCTTTGATGATTATTACAGAACAACAATATTGAGTGAAGAGACAGATCCCAATAAGCTTCACAATTTGAAAGCTGATATCGATACATATCAGGTTTATACAGATGAACAGATCGATCAGGTAGTAAGTAACTTTCTTAATGGAAAAAGTCGTGAGGAAATTGATCCGATTCTTGATGCCTGCGTTGCTCTTTATACAACGGAACTGGATGAAGATGGACAGGTTGATTTTAAAGCTAAAACAAAGTCATTTGTAAGAACCTATAACTTTCTTTCAACAATACTTCCATACGGTGATACTTCATGGGAAAAGCTTTCAATTTTTTTGAATTTTCTCATACCAAAATTACCGGCACCAAAAGAGGAAGATCTTTCGCGGGGCATACTTGAAACTGTTGATATGGATAGCTACAGGGCTGAAGTTAGGGAAAAAATTAAGATAGTATTGGAAGATGAAGACGCTGAAATTGATCCAATCCTTATTGGTGCCGGCGGCAAAAAGGCCGAACCCGAACTTGATTATCTGAGTAATATAATAAAATCATTTAATGAGCTTTTCGGTAATATTGATTGGAAGGATTCTGATAAAATTGAAAAGATTATTGCTGAGGAATTGCCACAAAAAGTTGCTGCTGACAAGGCGTATCAGAATGCTATGAAACAGAATGATAAACAAAATGCCCGCATAGAGCACGACAAGGCCCTGGAACGGGTTATTGTGGAAATGCTAACTGACCATACAGAACTATTTAAACAGTTCATGGACAATCCTGGTTTCAAGAAATGGCTGGCCGACACTATCTTTAATGTTACCTATAAGAAGGCTGGTTAATAAAATATAAAGAATGCAATGACTTCCCTCACCGACATACGCTACCGCACCGCAGCCTTTAACTGGCTGCATGAACAGGTATCCATTTACGGTGACGTCCTCACCTGGGACCTGTTGAAAACCGGCTTTGAAATTGATGATAAGCGGGTAAATCTTGTCGGCCCACAGGGAATATGGAAACCAGCGGTATTCCCGGAAATCCCGCTCTCAATAACCACCAAGCTTGACGGCCCGTATAATGACACATTCTCTGATGACGGTTTGCTTTTGTACCGCTATCAGGGAACCAATCCCAATCAATGGGACAATGCCGGGCTCAGGCAGGCAATGCGTGAGCAGGTGCCGCTCATTTATTTCTATAACCTGATTAAGGGCCATTATCTTGCAATGTTCCCGGTCTATATAGTTGGAGACAATCCCGGGAACCTGACCTTTACGGTTGCGGTAGATGATGAAAAACATTTGTATCTTGAAGAATTCAGAAATGACACACAGGTCTATGATTCCGCAGTCGAGCAAATCCGCCGTTCATACATAACCACAGAAATGAAAGTCCGCCTGCACCAGCGTGCCTTCAGGGAACGGGTAATCGACGCCTACCGTGAGCAGTGCGCCCTGTGCAGACTCAGGCACCGGGAATTACTCGATGCGGCGCATATCATCCCCGACAGCGATCCTATGGGAGAGCCACTCGTGACCAATGGCCTGTCATTATGCAAGATCCATCATGCGGCCTTTGACAAGAACATTCTTGGCATACGGCCTGATTACACGGTTGAGATCCGCGGTGACATCCTCAAAGAAGAAGACGGCCCGATGCTGAAGCACGGCCTGCAGGGCATGCACGGGCAGAAGATCGTGCTGCCGGGCAGGGCGCACCAGTACCCGG
>Ga0116164_10000184_pt1 | contig 60390 bp, 66 predicted proteins | sample AD_UKC109_MetaG_FD_89888 | JGI IMG/M metagenome (GOLD analysis project Ga0116164, IMG submission 89888) | Active sludge microbial communities of municipal wastewater-treating anaerobic digesters from Hong Kong - AD_UKC109_MetaG | ecosystem: Engineered > Bioreactor > Anaerobic > Digestate... | reverse complement strand
TCTGAAAAAGTAGTTATATCCTATGAAAAACGTGGCAATGCTGAGAACTATATTAAAGAAGCCAAATACGACATGGCGGTGGGTCATCTTTTACTTAAATCATCAAGGATAAGAAGCGGCGTTCTAACCAGTGAATCAATATATCTGTTTTTATCTAGTTCAAATCCACCTGACTGCAAGTCATTGATAATCTGGGAGAAGTTACGCATCTTACAGCTAATCTCATATTCTTCCATCACTGCATTTGCTATCGCTGCGGCCAGATAACTTTTACCACTGCCAACTTCTCCAAAAAAGAGAAGACCAACATTCTTCTTGCGAACCTCATCGAATTTCTTAATGTAGTTAGAAACAATAGCGATTGTTTTCTCATTACTGATAAGGCATTTATCCAGCGTGTAATTTCTCTGTTTAGGATTGGTAAAGCAAGTGCTTTTTAGTTGATCTATCCGCATTAATCGCTCCCGTTCCTTCCATCTTGCTTCTTCCTCTTTTTCACACTGGCACTGAATTCTAAAGCACATCCAGTTTCCCATCATGTTGATTAACTCACCGTTAATTTGTTCATGGCATGTGTTGCAATAGACATTGCCATTTTTCACATAAGCCGTTTCTGGAGAGTAGCTAAAGATTGCTTCTCCAATTCTAATTTTCTTCATTTCACTCATCACAAGTGTTCCCCTTTGTCATAATCTTCGTAACCAAGTACGGTTGATTTTTTCTTACTTTTCTTTTTATCCTGTAAGTACCAAGATAGAAGCGTTGCTTTATGGTTCTTATAGGTCTTTCCTGTTGAAGTCATGTAAGCTGATAACCTATCTATCAAACCATCTAAATCTTCAACAATGGTTCTTGAGAGTTCTTCATAATCTTCTTGAGTTAGGATGACATTTTCAAATAAGCCAAAAAGGGATGTGTCACTCCTCATATCATTCTTTCTTAAATCAGGTTCACTAATATCTATATAGTTAGATTCCGATTTATAGCAGTCTTGATTTCTATTTTTCCGAGTTCCAGAGTTCGATTTTTCAGAAGTCTGGACTTCCATATTTTCGAGTTCTTGATTTTTGAAAATACTCATAAAGTTTTTCACATAAATAATTGTTGGTTTTCCAAGACCTTGTCTTTTTCTCTCAATAAGTCCTATCCCTTTAACAGCATCAAGCTCAGCCATAATCCTTACAGCTTTATCTGTTTTGCACCTAAGCTTTTTCATCACCTCATCCAATGTGAAATAGATATAGACTCTTGAGTTCTCATCAATCCAACCATTCCTAAATGACAGACTTATTCGATTTAGCATCATGGAATACAAGACGATGGATTCCAAAGACAAACCCGAAAAATACTCATGTTCTAATAAGATGGTTGGCAGCTGAATGTATCGAAACTGATCGCCATCATTATTGTGGTAATATTCAAATTCCACGCCTTTCCTCCTTTCTTTTGGGCATAAAAAAAGCGACTAGATTTTTATCTCTAATCGCTTATCCATTTCATATTCAATTTTTAATTTAGGGGTACTGATGTGCTACTTACAGCCCTCATTTCTTAGATAAAAGCTCTTAGCAGCACACCAATTTATCGTTTTGTGACTTTGTGGAAGCTTCAAAACCCTATTAAATACAGCGTTTTTACCCCTTGTCACTATTATGACATCCTCCCCACACGCAGGGTCGAGGACGGTGACCGACTCCACCACGTCGAGCGCAAGGCGCACGTCCTCGTTTGCACGGGGAAGATGCGCGAGGTAGTATTCAAGGTCACGGGACGCGTAATGCCGAAGGTCTAGCTCCGTCCATCCGTTGGCCCTGAGCGCATCCAGAATGCGCTTGTGAAGGTAGGTGTTTACCGTGTTTCGTGTGATGTAGGAGGTGACGTCTTCTGGTGTGTAGTACGCGCCAAGCGCTTTCTGACGATCTGTCCCCGTGCCCGTCAGGTAGTTGATCGTCTTTTCGAATATGCTGCCCAGGATGTCCGGATTAAGCAAGTTCTCCTCGCTGATGCCCCAGTTGTATCCTTCAATCAATTCCAGGATGATGGTCTGGACGATGTCGTTCTCGACGTCGTACTGCTGCTCGTAGGGCATGATGGTGCGAAACAATCCTCCGTTAAGATACGGAATGTCTGAAAACAGGGCGATAGTCTCTCTTTTCCTTCTGTTCGGCGCGGTATTGAGGACCTCAAAAAAGAGGGGTTCAAGATACGTTTTGTAAAAAGACTGAGGCACAACATCCCGTACCCTTTCATACTCTGTCCACATTTTTTTGAGGAACTCGGGGGCAATGACCTCCTTTTCCTCCAAAAATTTGATGAAAAGCAATCGATTGAGGAAATTGATGCAGAATAGCCTTTTTTCCTCCTCATGCGCGCGTGAGGGAGCTTTGAGCGCAGACAACAAATTGTAGCCCTGGATTGTTTTCCCATCGCGGGAGCTGACGCCGAAGACAATGCGCAAATAATCCTTGTAGAACGTTGAGGAAATGCGTTCCCGTTCGTCTTCGAGCGCCCCAATCGACTCGCTGAACGTGTTGACGATGGCATCCCTTTGCAGCGCCGAGCGGTACTCCGCCAGGAGCGCCGATACATCCGTGAGTGTTTCCTGTCCACAAGAGGGGAGAAAGAGGGGGCGGAGGTCGTACGTGACAAGCTCACGCACCTTTTTCGTGTTGTTGTCAAACTTTATGAGGATCCATTCGAATCCGTTCGTGGCAATGCCGTAATCGCTGTTTGATGCCTTGGACTTAATCCAGTCGGTGACCTGGCCCATGCCCTTGACCGAGTCCCGCAGATTGACGTTGAGCGGCTTTGCTTCCACAAGGATGGTCGTACCGTTGGCATCGAGTACATAATCGGGGTAGTGTCGTCGGGTGCCGTCATCGATTTTGCCTTCGGGTATCCAGGTAGTTGAAGGAAAATCCAAATACTCCAGCAGCTTGTTGATGACATAATGCCGAGTGAACTCCTCCGGTTTCTGCGGCGTCTTCATCATCTCGGCGGTGAGCATGCCGTTTCCCAGGAGGATGGCTTCGAGGTCTTGGGTGTGCGTTATCTTATCTGAGAGAGTGGAATAGATTGTCGATATTATTGTATCGGGGTGCTGTGAAGACATGCTATTTTCACCGTTTCCCTAAATTGAACATTTTCCTATATAAAGTTCATACCTGAACAAGGGTTTAACTTTGCATAATATGGCAGAGGAACGGTCATTTAGAATACTAATTTGAAGACGATGACACCGTGTCCGTTTCAGGGGACGATAGCGTAAGGATCCTCAAAGAGAACATGAGGACCTGCCCCTTCCTGGCCATGGCCAAGGGAATCAGGGTGTATGAGCGTCGGGGGGAGTGGGTTGTGGAGGTTCGATTATAGGAATCAGAAAATCTATTTATTCTTTGAATCACACTTGTCTTTGAACAAATAAACAAGGTAATCACATGAGAAGAAAATATTACGAGTTTCGAAATAGTACGGATAAGCACATGCTTGATGTACAGTACATTGTAACTCAAATTATCAATAAATTAGATTCTTCGATTCTTTGTATTAAAGAAAATCCTATTGGGATTGACTCTGAGAACGCCATATTTACATTTAATACTGCAAAGAAATTAGCTGAAGATTTTTGGGGCATATATCATGGAAATTTGCTCTGCAATATGCCAAGATGGGATTTTAATAACAAGGAAACAACTGCCTATTATAAATATTTGATAATGCAAGATTTACTATCTGCAGATTTTAACAAACTTTTAGGGTTGATTGAATGTATGCATGACACCTTCAAGGTGCTTGGAAAACATGAATTATGCGAACAACTCGAAGACGAATGCAATAATGTTCTCATGCAATGTGGAAGTACCATATCAATCTATTTAGGAAGATTTAGTGATTTCTCAGACGTAGAGAAAGAAGAGATTAATAAAGCTCTATACATCAGTAATGATAGTCCACATATTCGTTCCGCATTGAAGAATATGTCCCCATCGGAATCCGGGGCTCTCGAAGAACGGGACTATTGCCACTCATTAGGCGAAACATATGCCCTTATTGAAGGGCTCCTAAAGCGAATTGCTGGAAAAAATGAAACTTATAAGAATCTGCTGAAAGAATGCGACCATATGAAGAAAATGGATGTTAGGATATACAATTTTATTGAAAAGCATCACCCTTTTCCCCAGGATGTGCGCCACACATTGGAAGGCAAGAATATCGATATAGATATTACCAAGAAAGAGGCAAGAATGTTTTTTGTATCAGGTTGTGCGATTTACAATTATTTACAAGAATATTATAAGGATTATCTTAGTACCAGTACATAGCACTATCTTGTTATCTAATAATCCAGACTCGTGTGGCATCCTGCAATTAACCTATGCAGATAAAGTGAAAGGATACTCATTAGTTCTCATCAATCTTAGGAAGGTATTCGAATATCTCTATAATGCCCTCCCATGCAAGAAGAATCAAATAAAACATTTCAATATCAGAAGGTTCATAATTCTTATGTTTCTTTATATTGCATCTCTGAATGATGTGTCTTAAACCAGTTTGGAACTCTGGGCGAAAGTCTTTTCTCTTCTTTTGCATCAAATCAATTACTTGGTTGTGCAACCCTAACCCCGACTGACCGTTATTCTCGTACTCAAACATATACCAAACGCCCTTACACATATTTTCTATAGCTTCAGATAGATATTGCAGAGTTGAGCGTGGATCTTCAATACGCTCTTCTGCTGTAATTAGGTGTCCTTCTACAACGGAGAAATATTTGTTACTTGGAACGGAAGCAGCCAACTGGAGAAATTCTTGCTTCTTTATTTCAATATCAAATATGTCAAAGTATTTATCTTTCATAATCCATATTTGCTCATTTGATTTCATATTTTTAAAATAAGATTTTAGGCTCGGAATATCTCTCTCAACAATATCATCAAGGTTACTTTTCATCCATAATTCATTATGTTCTTTCCGATAACGTTGAAAGAAAGATAAATGACGTTTTATATCACTAATCGCAGAAGTAGAATTTTTTGGGGGAACGTCTTTTCCAATTGTTTCAAGAATAAGTAAAATATTTTTTTCTATTTTGGAGATTTGAATATCATACTTTTCTATATTTGTTTCTCCTATCTTGTACTTATCAAATTCCCTTATAGCGTAAATATATATTTCATAACTTAGATGTTCTAATTCTTCTATTAACTTATTATTTTGCTCCATTATGCTCCCTTTCACATTCATCATATTTATCTGGTGTAGTTACAAATTCGATTAGTTTGTCACCTAAATCTGTAGTCATCTTTTGGCATGCTCCATGCCCTGATACAGTTATATTAGGTTCTGTATTTTGTATTAAACCCATATTAATAAGATCTTTCATTGCTGAGGAAAGGTAAGTTTTTTCATTCTTGTATTCTGGATAAAAGTCAGAAAAAACTGTTAGTCTTGAAGTTTGAGTATAATTAGGTAAATCCTGAAATACCGTTAACCACACTTTTTCGGGATTATTGAAAAACTGAAGCATCCGCATTTGAGCAATGGTCATGCTATCAACACATTTGAGAAAATAGAATTGTAAGTCTTCATCTATATCAGTCATTATTACACTATTCATAATGATATTTCTGAATACTACGATCTTCTCTGGCCTGTACTCCATTATAGCTTCTCTGCTGCATTTGTATACTATGGCCAGGAACTTCTCATCTTCATACAAGGAGTCCCTCTCCTTTCCCACCTGTTCTACAAGCCAGTTTATGGCCTCAGTGACTTGGTGCATCCACACTTCAATTTTTTTCTTGTATTGGGTGGGAACGTGTTTATCTATACCAACAGAAATTGGTCCACCTACTACAGGTATTCCAGCTGCGACACCGACCACTAAATCCATTATGTGATCCTTACCACTTTTCTCGGGAACAGTAATCTTGGGTATATCCAAATTATCCCCCTTCCACAATGATGCCTAATGATAATATAATTATTATCCCTATACTGATGCTTTGACTCATTTTAGTGTGAAAGCTGTAATTATAGAAATAGTGATTTAGTACCATAAATCACGTTACCAACCCCCACGGCGAGCCCATATAAAATTTATTGACCTATACCACTTCCAGGTGAATCACATCACAGCGGAAGATCAGGGGTGTAGAAAGAGAGGAAGCAAGATGTATACAATTATAACTTAACCCTTATTGAACGCACCTTCCCGTCCGGCGATTTGCAGACAATACTCAGGGTGTTGAGATTCTGTGTCACAGGATCGTAGCGCTTTCCCTGATCGTCAGTAAAGTCACGATGTGTGATTATGCGAATAGCGCCTTCTCGTATGGTGCCCACCTTCAGGGAATAGGTGCCGTTTGCCTCCAATATGGTTTCTTTCCACATCCATGAGTTGTTATTCACCACCCGGATGCCTGCTCCGTTGTTGATTGTCTGAATATCGCACTTGATAGAGTACTCGTCAGCGATGTCTGGCAACAGGCAACCGCACATAGCGATTGCAAAGAGCAGGATGGGGAAGAAGTACAATTGCTTCATAGTACCATATAGTTGTTCGACTAGTGGCTGTTATTAATTATTCCGTCGCCTGTACCTGTATCGAGTATGATGCTGGACGTATCTTCAAGGGATACGATGTTACCTCATATGGTGAAGATTGGCCTGGTCTTAATGTATCCATCTCAGCATACGAGAATGAGCATCCGATTACTTTTCCATTGTTATCATAGTAGGTGCAGACTAATTTTACATATCTTGCATCAGAGTTAGAATTGTTTTTCACTTCCCCTATCACATCGTAATAACCGTATGAATCTGTTCTCCCTGAATGATTCAGTATTGATACACCAGCTAATGGATTTGAATAATCTCTGCTAAAAGATACTTGCAACGTGACCTTGCTAGGAGTATATTTATCCGGATATGTGCTTATCTCAAAGGGAGATTTTTGTCCGGGCTTTATTGTATCTAATTCTGTATATGTGAAAGCTGAACCAAGGAACTGATTTGCATTATTGTAATAAGAGGCTACAATCTTCACATATTTAACATTGTAGTTCAGATTGTTTTTTACTTCACCATATACAGTATAGTATCCGTATTCCCCTGAGACACCAGAATAACTCAATATTTCAACTTGTTTCTCAGGGGGCATGGTTGTGGGGGGTCTCGTGGTGGGAGCGGCCGTTGTTGGTGGTCGCGTAGTGGTGGGTGCAGGTGTGGTTGTCGGGGCGGCGGTAGTTGTAGGTGCAGCGGTCGTAGGAGCTGCCGTTGTAGTTGGCGCTGCAGTTGTGGTCGGTGGCTGTGTTGTTGGTGCAGCAATGGTGGTGCCGCCTGTTTCCCCGCTCATGCACCCGCAAAGCGGCAATACGAGTAGAATGATAAGCAATAGAGGTATCAATTGTTTCATGCAAACTAGATGCCATCAGGAATATAAATATCCTGTCCCGATTCTGTTAAGATTCTTTCACGTTACCACAACACACGGCGAGCTCATATAAACTGATATGAACATTTAGCTAGAAAAAGAAGTGTCCTTGCATTGTTTTTATGACAAGTGAACACATAACAAGGATGCTGTTACTTACACCAAACGACAATATACCTTTTTCCGTCGGCACGCTGTGTCTCGTGGATTTTTATTTTCAAAAGCTCCGGATCGACGAGGTCTTCTCCAGCCTCAAGACCAAAGAAACAAAGATGTATCAGAAATACTGAAAAAAAGATAATATTATTTTATTTTTCTAATAGGAATTATATTTTTCTATTCTAATTTGGGACCACTCTGCCACGAAATAATCTTGATAATATGAGTGAGCAATACAATGTACTAACTCAATGTTATAAGCTACTAAAGCTTATAATTCGAAAAAAGCAAATTATTAATAGGATTAAGTCTCTTTAAGCATTGAATGGTAAACATAGCATAGGGAGTTGCATTACAGAATTAGGGTCCCCTTCCAAGCTCATAACCCGGGTTCAAATCCCGGCAGCCGCACCAAAACTTTCTATTATTTAACAAGTAATAAAAGAAAATAAGAGATATATAAAGAAAGAAGAATGTATTAATTTATTTAATACAATCTATGTCAAACGAGTCCTGAATCAGGCCCATCTGCTCAATCGCCTTGCTTAGCTGTCCATTCGCATATATCGGATTGCTCAGCGTGATGGCGCCGTTCATGAAAGACTGGACGGACTCGATAAGGGTCGCGACATCCTCAGGGACCTCTTCCGGCAACTGGGCCAGTATGCAATTCCACATTTCCAATGCTTGGACCAGCTTGACCTTGTAGAGGGGTATGAAAGCACCAACGCTGATATTATTCGTAGGGACTATAATGTCCAACGACTGTGCATTCGTCGTTATGCCCTGGACTATCTGTATCGATTCGCCGGGAGCAAGCGTTATCTGTTCCTCCTCTGACGCACCGTAGATGAATGCAACTGCGCTGTCAGTATAACCACCAGAAGGGACGTATCCCCAATAGCCGGATTCTGACCATTCGCCATAGATGAACTCGTCTGGTATCGTGAGTTCAATCTCATCGCTAACGAGTGGGATGAATATCGAAAATGTGTTCGCTGGGGGCAATACATCAGTTACTTCCAAGGCCGTGAATGTCGGGGGATACCACCCTTGGAAGTTTCCTGACCATGAAGATGTCGAGTTGATGGTCCTCATTATGGCATCGTCGGCATCCGCAATTTCAAGGTCCCACATGTCCAAAAATCCAAAACTGACAGTTTCAGTGGTGTTATTGGCAAAGGTGGTCACTATATCGATGTATGATGATACGTAACTGTCCCCATTTAAGGTAAAGGTCCTTGTTATTATGAAACCAGGTATCTCAAGAGTGCCCTGATCTGTTGAACCCATGTCAAACAGATCGTCCACTATCCAGGTCTCTGTCATGCTTGTGGTGTCAACAACGATTGGCTGAATGTAATCAATTAGGTCGTCGGTATCATATTCCTCGCCATACAGCGAGTAAAACTTGATCGTGAACCATGAGGTGCCTGCATATCCCCAGCCACCCCCATAAAGCACTGATTCGTCGGGATGTGGGTGTGATACACCAGTACCTACACTAAATGTCCCATCGGAGTCATCAACGTAGATGACATAATAATCATTTGTAATAGAGACCTCGGCAATCACGGGACTTATCATTACCAAAGATAGAAATAATATAGTAAACAATAATAATTTCCTGTTCATAAAAAATAAGATAATACCAATATATAAAAAATTATCTAAACTAACTCATCATATTCCATATTTAATGAAATAAGTTACCTAATTGTCCCCATTTCTAGTCTCCCTCATTAGAGATAGGGATATCTATACAAAATGTTATATATTTCCAGAGGAAGTATGTATCGATTACCATGAAAAAATTGACGATTATAATTCCACTGTTTCTTATGATAGGGTTGATGATGACGCCTGCCATTGCAAGCGATGGCAAAATGGACGGCCCGCTTCCTGGCAAGGGAACAGGGCAACCGATCTCCACATTGCCCCTGTACAGGCTCGCGCTATCAAACACCATCGACCTAAGGGACCAGGTTATGGTCGCATTGGAGAACTATGATGGTGACATATCAGTCTTCGACCCGCTGCTGGAGGAGATAAGCTCGATCGTGGCCTCGGCGACCGTGGGTTCGAACTACTTGTTCCAGAAGGACCAATTGGTATATGCCGCCGACCTGATGCAGCAACTATTAGCTATTTTATAAAAAGCGTGCATTTTTCATATCTTTTTTTGTATCCTCAAGGAAGTTCCATGATGAGAACATGATGAAGGGAATGTAAAAAAGAAAGGAAACGGAAGGGTCAGATGTACCCAATCTCCCCTTCCATGAGGTAGACCGTCCTGTTCGCGATGTTAACCGCGTGGTCGGCTATGCGCTCGAGATGCCTTGCGACCAGCATGAGCCTGAGCGCCTGGCTTATGTTCTTTGGATTCTCCATCACGAAGGTCGTGAGCGTCCTGAAAAGTCTGGAAAATATCTCATCCACGACATCGTCCTGTTCATGCACGTTCTTCGCGAGGGCAACGTTCCCCTCATCGAACGACTGCAACGCCTCCCTCACCATCTTGAGCGTTATCTCGGCCATCTTAGGTATCATGATGAGCTTGGTGAAGTACTTGTCGTCCTTGAGCTCAATAGTGACCATCGCTATGTCCTTCGCGAAGTCTCCGACGCGCTCCACGTCGGTCGCGTTCTTGAGCGCCGTCAGCAGCAGTCTCAAATCGGACGCCACAGGCGCCTGGGTGGCTATGACCTTTATCACCTTGGCCTCCAGTTCAAGGAACATCTCATCCACCTCCTTGTCGCGGTCGATGATCTGCTGGGACAGTTCGGCATCCTGGGACTCCAAGGCCCTCACCGAATCTCTAACAAGTTCCTCCGCCTTGTTGCCCATGCTTATCGTGAGCTTCCTAACATCATCCAATTGCTTGATATATTTGTCACGGGTCATTTCATCTCACCTATCCAAACTTGCCTGTTATGTACTTCTCGGTCTGCGGGTTGTCGGGATTCGTGAATATCTTCTTGGTCTTGTTGAACTCCATCAGACTGCCCAGATAGAAGTAACCTGTGAAGTCGCTGATCCTGGCGGCCTGCTGCATGTTGTGTGTTACTATGACTATGGTGTAATCCCTTTTCAACTGTGTGATAAGGTCCTCTATCTTTCCTGTGGAAATTGGGTCAAGGGCAGAACAAGGTTCGTCGAAAAGTATCACTTCCGGCCCGACGGCAAGGCATCTGGCTATGCAAAGCCTCTGCTGCTGCCCGCCTGAGATCGACATTGCGTTCTGGCCCAAAATGTCCTTTACCTCATCCCACAATGCCGCCCCCTTAAGATTGCTTTCCACTACCTCATCAAGCTTTCTCTTGTCCTTAATTCCATGGAGTCTTGGACCATAAGCTATGTTGTCATGGATGCTCATGGGGAACGGGTTTGGTTTCTGGAACACCATGCCCACGTCCTTCCTGAGCTTGACGACGTCGATGTCCTTGTCGTATATGTTCTTTCCGCCCAAAGTGACCTCCCCTGTGATCCTTACGGTGTCTATGAGGTCGTTCATCCTGTTAAGACAGCGGATGAGGGTGGACTTGCCACATCCCGACGGGCCTATGAAGGCCGTGACCTTGTTCTTGTATATGTTCATGTTTATGTCCTTGAGGGCATGGAAGTTCCCATACCAGAGATTCAGATCTTTTATTTCCATTCTGACCATGGATTTCTCACCGCCTGATGGCTTTCCTCCTTCTGATGAACGAAACTGCGAAGTTGAACACCAAAATCATTACTATAAGGACCAATGCCGTTCCAAAGGCGTTCTCCATCGAGATCCCCTCTGAGGTCAGGGTGTAAAGATGGGCCGATAGCGCCATTGTGGGTTGCATTATGGAATCTGGCATTATTGGATTCAATATCGCCGCTGTGAATATTATTGGGGCGGTTTCGCCGGCCGCCCTGCCAAGGCCCAGGATGATGCCGGTCACTATCCCAGATATGGACTGGGGTATGACCACCTTCCATATCGTCTGTAGCTTGGTCGCCCCGAGGGCGTAGCTTCCCTCCTTGTCCCATCGCGGGACCGCCCTTATCGCCTCCTCAGAGGTCCTGAAGATCGTTGGGAGTATCATGAAGGCCAGCGTGAGCCCTCCAGACAGTATACTGACACCGAAGCCCAAGTAATAAACAAGGAAGGAAAAACCAAAAAGACCAAAGATTATCGATGGGACGCCATTGAGCGTGTCCGCCCCAAATCTTATCAGTTTCGTGACCCTGCCCTCTTTGGTAAACTCAGTGAGATAAAGTGCTCCCCCCACACCTATCGGGGTCGCGACAAGCACTGCCAGGCCCGCCAAGTATATTGTACCGACTATTGCTGGGAAGATGCCCCCCTCACGTCCGGAACGCAATGGATTCTCGGTAAGGAACTCCCAGCTGATCGCGGGTGCGCCCTTTATCACGATGAATCCTATGATGATGGTAAGGACGGCTATCGTGAGAAGGGCAAAACCCCACAAAACACCCTTCATCGCCTTGTCCTTGGTGTGCCTATCCATTCCTAACACCCCTTCCAAGCCATATGTTGGACACCATGTTCAGGACCATCACCATGACGAAGAGGAATATGCCCAATGCAAATATCGAATGGTAATGTACCGAACCGACGGCCGCCTCCCCCATCTCGAGAAGGATTGTTGAGGTCATTGGTTCGCCGGCATCCAGAAAGCTTGTGGGTATCTTCTCAACATTGCCCACAACGAGCACCACCGCCATGGTCTCGCCTATGGCCCTGCCAACCCCGAGTATTATGGATGCCATGATGCCGGAACTCGCCGAAGGCACTATGATGCGCCTTATCGACTCCCAATGTGTGGCGCCAAGGGCCAAGGAACCTTCCTTGTAGGCCCTAGGCACCTGTCTGATGGCATCCTCAGATATCGAGATGACCGTAGGAAGTATCATTATCGCAAGTATGACCGAGCCTGCCAATATCGTCTCTCCGCTAGGTATGTCAAGTGTTATCCTGATGTACTTGACTATTATGATCATCCCAAAGAGACCATAGATTACGGAGGGTATCCCCGCCAGAAGCTCTATGGCGGGCTTTATAATCTCCCTGATAGGATTGGGTGCTATCTCTGCCATGAATATTGCCGTCAATAGACCCACGGGGACCGCTATCAATATGGCCCCAGCCGTAACGAACAGAGAACTGATTATAAATGGTGCGGCACCATAGACATCATCTTTTGGCACCCAGTCCGTACCTGTCAGGAATTCGAATATATTTGTGTATGAAAAAGCTTCAAGACCTTCCTTGAAGAGAAATAATATGATCAGGAATATGATTATCATTGAAAAAAATGCAAATACCAGTAGAAGACTTCTCACTGCTTTCTCATTGTATTCGCGTTTCATCATGGCACCCATTAAAATATAAAAAAGAAGAATTCTACAATTTTATGAATCCTTCTTCCTCGACTATCTCCTGGCCCTCGTCACTGAGAATGAAGTCGATGAAAGCTTTTGCAAGACCTGTAGGCTCGCCGTTCGTTATCATGTAGAGATTTCTTGAGATTGGGTATGTGCCGTCAAGAATCGTGGACTCGCTGGCCACGACGCCGTCAACCTCCACCATCTGCACTGTGCTGTCAACGTATCCGAGGCCTATGTATCCAATGGCGTTCGGCGTCTCTGCCACGGTAGTCTTTAGTGCCCCGTTGGATGGCTTCTGAAGAGCCTCGTCCGTTGGGTCTACGTCCTTGTGGACCAATTCCTCGAAGGTGGACCTTGTGCCTGAACCGTCCTCGCGTATCACTACGACGATCTCTTCATCCTCGCCGCCCACTTCCGACCAGTTGGTTATCTCGCCTGTGAAGATCTTCGCAATCTCTTCCATCGTAAGGCTCGTTACCGGATTGTCTGGGTTGACCACAACGACAACTCCGTCCGCCGCTATCGCGGTCGCGACCAAGCCCGGATACTCCTCGTACTCACTGCTCTTGACATCCCTGGAAGCGTTGCCTATGTCCACGACTCCCTGACCGACCTGGGTAACACCGGTTCCTGAACCCCCACCCTGTACTGTCACGGTGACACCAGAGTGAAGTGACATGAAGATGTCCGCAGCCGCCGATGCTATGGGTTGCACGGTCGTTGACCCCGCAATGGCCAAGGTTCCTGTCAATCCATCCGTGCTTTCCTCTCCATCGCCAGATATGCATCCGGCGAGCATGGAAAACACCAATGTGCCAATGATCACTAAGCTAAATTTCTTGTTCAAAACATAACACCCCTTTGAAAAGGTGATTTTGATTAAAATGGGCAAAATAAATATGTTATCGAATTAGAATATATATATGTAGAAAAATATATAAATGTAAATATAATATAGATTATTTATATTTATAATAATAAATAAATATAAATGAATGAAGAATCTTAGTGAAACCTATGGAACAAAGAAAAGTGCAGATAACGGGCGGAAACTCGTACATCGTGTCTCTGCCCCGGGATTGGATAAAGAAAACGGGTCTCTCGAAGGGAAATTACCTTGGGGTGGAGACCAACGAGGATGGCACGCTGACCATATTCCCCAAGTCCAAGGAAAGGATCAAGAAGACATTCAGCATCAACCTCACAAAATCAGATTCGCTAAACAACAGGCTCCTCATATCAAAGTACCTAGAAGGTTATGACATCATAGAGCTGGTGTCAAAGGACAGAATCCCTAAAGAATCCAGAAAGAGCCTGATGAAGACGGTGCAGAATCTCATTGGCATTGAGATATTCGAGGAGACATCGAACAAGTTCGTCCTCTCATCATTGATAGACTTCGGATCGATAAAGATCGACAAGATCATAAAAAGGCTCATAATCCTGACAAACTCGATCTTCCTTGAGTCGATAAAGGCGTTGGAGGAAGGGAACTGGGAGTTCGCGCAAGAGATAATACCGCGCGAGGACGAGGTGGACAAGTTCTACTTCCATGGCATAAGGGAACTATCAGAGGCCCTGAAGATGCCACAGCTTCAAAAGGATGTCGGAATCAACAGGAGCACGGACATACTCTCCTACATCACAGTTATCAAGTCGATAGAGCGTATTTCCGACTATCTGATCAACATACTCGAGATATTCATCGATATGGAGAAGGAGATACCGAAAGAAATCGTGGATTACTCCCACGGATGCTTCGATATATTCAACGATGTTACGGAGAACGTGTTCACGAAAAACCTCACAAAGGCCAATGACACCCTGGACAAGCTGAAGGGAGAGGAGAAGAAGGTGCCCAGCATCATAGAGATAGGGGAAAGCTCGTATTCGACCGACATCATATCGGCATATGCCAAGATTACCGATTACTTTGTCAGGATACTGAAGCACTGTGCCAATCTGTCAGAACTCACCATAAACCTAGCCGTGTGATGTCCTTATATTGATATCCCTTCCGCAGCTTGGGCATCTGTTGCCATCCTTGAGCCTATTTGAAACCATCTGATAGACGGCGCAATGCAGGCTTATCGAAGGTTCGCCTATGGAGCCTTCCCTCCCTATGACCAATGCACCGCATGTCGGGCAATAGGTGTTCTCATAACTGGAGCCGTACAGGTCAGATATGTATACATAGTCCAGGCCATGTTCCTTTGCAATCCGGTAGCATTCCAAAAGTTTCTCCGTTGTTGTCTCGGTCTCTGTTGAAAGGTGCTCCGGAAAGAGTTTGCCAAGGTGCAAAGGCACCTGTCTGTCGAGCGAGCGATAGAATCCGAGAAATTTTTCGATGTTGTTGTCATCGTTCCTGACGAGGTACGAGAACTCCAGGTTGTCGGCAACCTTGGAAAGATATGTCAAAGACATTTCCAGCTTGGAGAGGTCTGCTCCGCAAGAGCGCCTATAGAAGTCCTTGTCAAACGTCTTTATCCCGACGATGTAGGCATCGATATGTGGATTTATGTAGTCTATGGCCTCCCGTGTCAGGTAACCGTTCGTGACAAAGACCGTGTAAAGACCCTTCCTCCTGGCAAGCCTTGAGACATCCCTGCAGTACTCCAGGCTGACCGTCGGCTCGTTGAACGTGAAGGCGATGCCGGCGGCGGCCCGGGACCTGGCCATTCTCACAACCATCGCTGGAGGTGCATATGTGATTGGATAGTGCACATACTCCATGGAGATCTCATGATTCTGACAGAACTCGCATCTGAAGTTGCATCCGACCGTGCCGATGGAATACACCTGGGTCCCCGGCATGAAGTGGAATATGGGTTTTCTTTCTACGGGATCCGTCCTGGCGTGGGATATATAGTTCCTTATGCATCTTAATCTGCCGCTCTCGATCATCCTGACCCCGCAGATGCCAGTTCTTCCCTGGCCAAGCGCACACCTGTGCTGGCAGGCTATGCAAGTGTCGGATTCGAGGAGGTCGCCCCCTCCAAGACCCATCTCGGCGAAAGTAGTCCTTTCCCTCAGTTTTACCATCTACTTCTGTTCGGACCAGACCATCAGGATCGCGTCCAATGTCTCGAAGATGTCGCCCAATGCTATCTTTTCGGCATCTTCCGCCAGTCCTAAAGGCCTGTTCAGAAGCCTCATCCTGTTCACCTTTGCCATAAGGGCGAACTTTCCGTTTATCCCTAGGATCCTGCCCTTGTTGCTGGTGACGGCGATTGGCCTGTGGTCCAACTTGTCGATCATGGTATTATAGTCAATGATCTCCTGCGTGTCCTCTCCCTTTGTTATCGTTGCCTTCGTGCCCTCTCCATCCGGCTCTATCTCTATGGTGTTTTGGAATGCCCTCAGGTCGCCACGTATGTTTATGGTTGAGAAACTGATCTTCTTGCCCTTTTCTACGACTTCCTCGAGAATGTTCTCAAGCCCCAGTTGCTTTCTCTTCTCATCTGGCATTTTCTCGATCGAATGTATGAATATGCCAAGATACCACCCTGTCACCTCTCCATCCCTGAAACTGAAGATCTTCTCGGCCTCGGGAGACCATTCGGAAAGAAAACCAATATCGTCGGTCCTAATAACAGCCTGCATAACGAAAATCTGTTTACAAAAATATAAACTTCACTGATGTTGAATGCAGACACGTTTTTGGGAGGTGGATAAAAAACTGTGTCTGCAAGACCCAAATCATTCCTTGATTTTTAAATTTTACTGCCGATTTATATTCATGATGACATATAGATTCGTATATGGATTTTTCTGAATAGGCCATATTCACAGATAATGTTTTTAATACGGCCACGTTATTTAGGGCATGGGCCTAAGAAAATCGATGGACAAATGGCAAAAAAGGGAAGAGAAGAGAGAACAGAGAAAGGCAAAGAAAGAGGGACGTGAACCTGATCAGACAGTTCCTCCCATGATGTTGGCGATCTTTGTTGTTATCGGTAGTCTTCTCACGCTGATGCAGCCATTGAACATACTGATCATCCTGTTCCCGCTCGCAACAAGGAAAAACTTGATATGGGACTTCAAAATATGTTTCAAGATCGCTTCCATGATATCGGTCGTATACCTCATCACCGTATTGGTGTTCTGGGTGGGGGAGGCAGACATCCTGACAAGCGCAATTATAGGATTCTTATATAATCTGGCAACATCCACGCTCATATTGTATGTTGGTGCTTTCCTAGTGAGATATCTCTCATCCAAGGGCTAGTCAAGGTCCATGATGAGCTCTATGTCGTTCTCAAGCTCCTCGACCTTGAGCCTGTCGGCCCTGGTCTGAGGATACTTGGGCACTGCCCCACATCCCGACTTGCTCTGTATGGATATCTCATATGTTCCTATGTCCTTGGCCACCTTCTCTATCTCGAGCTTGTCCATGCATAGGAGCGGTCGTACGATATGCCTCTTGCTGGCCTTGGATATCACTATCATGTTGTCAAGGGTCTGGGAGGCCACCTGCCCGAGATTCTCTCCGGTCACTATCACTTCAGCACCCTCGATGTCGGCCACCTCGTTGGCAAGCTTGATCATCGACCTCTTGCATATCACGCATGTGTAGGACCTCGACCTGTCGGAGAGGGAATCGATGATGTTCCTTAGGTTCTGGCCGTTCTTTACTATATAGTACTTTATGATAATGTCACGCTCCTCGGCTATCCTCATCAACAGTTTCTTTGCCAGTTCCAGGTTCACTGGAGAGGTAAAGGGATAGTTGTCAAAGGTGAGCGCGATCACTTCATATCCCCAGTCCAAAGCCATGTGGCAAGCGACGGGACTATCAATGCCGTCGGAGAGAAGAACAACAGCTTTCTTCAACCTTACACCTGTCCATATTATATATTCTTGATGTCTATAAAGGTTTCCACAAGATATTCCAGCTGCTCGTCGTTTAGACCAAATGTCGAGAACTTGAACTTCTTTGTCCTGCCGGGCTTGATGCCGATTATTCCCCTGCTCTTCAGTTCCTTTGAGAGGAAATAACCCTTCTTCTTGTGCATCTTGGCTATCTCGTCGTATGCAGGAGTCTCCACAGCTATCAGATCATGCCTCTTCGGCATGGCCCCCAAAAGATCAAAACCACCTGAATCTAGAAGCCTCTTAAGCGCGTATTGCGCATGCCTTACCTCAATGTCCCAGTTCTTGACCCTCTCAACGATATGTGGGAAGGCGGTGATGAGGGCAACGACCTCGGACCCCCTGGTGGAGCACCCAAGTATCTCGAGCGGTTTTATGGGATAATCCCTAGAGTATCGCAACACCTTGTCCAGATGTTCCTCCCTTATGGCCAACAGTCCCGCATTGCCCCCTCCTGTCGCCCATGACTTGTGGGCGGAGCATGCCATGAAGTCCACTCCGAGCGATTTGCCGTTCACCGGCATCCTGCCGGTCGAGTAGGCGGTGTTGAGGAGAACCGGCACCCCCCGGAGATGGCAGGCCTTGGATATCGCCTTGACATCCAGGATGTTCCCATAGTTGCCGTCGACATGCGTCAGGACGGCCAGTGCAGGAGGTCTGCCGTGCTTTTCCGTGCCTTCCTCTATCTTCTCGATGAAGTGTTTCGGCGTCACCTCGTATGTGGGATGCCCGGTCGTCTCGGTCAGCTCGACAGGTATCGAGTTCCTCTCCGCGGCCACCATGGTCGAGTAGTGGGCATTGCCGTCCGCCAATATCCAGTCCCCCCTCTCACAGATCGAGTGTATCACCGCGAATTTTGCCTCCCTTGCGCCGTTGGTGAGCATCGTGTCGTCCATGCCCAAAAATTCGGACACCTCTGAGAGGAACGACCGTATGGGCGGCTTGTCCGTGGTCCTCAGCGAACCCTTGCAGGCATCGCAGACGGCATAGCCGTCCATCCAGGAAAAAACGGCCTTTCTCGTGTCGGCATACGTCCTTCCGGCGGTCTGGAGCGGATTGATGTTTATATAGAGCTCCTCTGTCATCCTGTCACCGACATCGCTCAAAGCGCCTCACCCTCTATCTTGTCCATGGCATTCCTAACCTTTGCTATCAGGCCGGCCAGCTCCTCCTTGTCCTCATCGCTGAGCTCGTGCTTCGGGCGGGTCCTCCGCCATATCTCTTGGATGTCGATCAAGGAGTATATCGCCTCATATGTCTTGCTGACGGATAGTTCGCTCATAATCATCACCTTGAGAAATTGACGCACTGATAGAATATAAAATCAATGGAGCCGGGGGAGAGATTTGAACTCCCGTGCGAGGATCTGCAGTCCACTGCCAAGCCGCTAGGCGACCCCGGCAAAAAATCAGTATTCCCTAAATATGTCAATTTATAAGGTTTTCCCTCCAGGAGGGGAATTCCTGACCAGCAATTTTATCCAATATTATTATTGAATCTCCAAGTAAACTCAAGGTATAGACTTCATAATCCCCCCATGAAGACATTATCAGAAATATGCGTCCATCTTGGTCTATGCACGAGGAATGGGGTGTGGACCTATACATTGATGAAGCGGGGGCATCTCCAAAGAAAGTTGAGACCAACTCAATTTCCCCATTCTCATCTATCCTGGAATAAAAAGAATCGCTCACGTACCACCATAACATTGGATCTTTTTCACTGACAATAATCCTGAATGATTCACCGAAAACAAAAAAGGTTCCTGGCTCTAGTTCGATTATATCATACCCATAATCATCGTACTCGTAGAGGCCCGGATAGGATTTGCAGTCTATCAAATTTCCATCCAGGTCCATCAACATGGATAATATATCGTGCATTTCCCCATATATAACGCGTCCCGTGATGGCTATCGTGCCGTCGGAACCTATCTCAAGGTCCGTTGGGACTGTGTAGTCACCGTCGAATCCTTGGCTAACCGCCCATCTCAGGTCCCCTTGCGCATTGCAGGAGACCACCAAGGCCTGCGAGTATAAATGGGTCGTGATGGGAAGAAACTCAAGCCGCTTCTTTGTCCCTACTAATACTACATTCCCATCACTGGACAGGGCAATCTCAGTAAACACCTCGTGATCCCCATCATCATAGGTCTTCTTCCAAATTACATTTCCCTCTGTATCTATCTTGATGAAAAGTCCGTCATACCCCTCATCGGTATCTGAAAACCCTGCAAGGTAAACATTAGTGCCCCCATCCCATGCCATCCTGAAGGCGGAATCATCTGTTTCGCTTTCAATGGTCCTCTTCCATAAAACTGTTCCATTCTCATCGAAAGCCAAGAGTACCACCTGGTTCTTATCATTATTGATATCCCTGCCCAATACAAGATAACGATCATCACCGACCTCCTCACAGTCGAAAAACTCCAGGCCATCACCGATAAGACTTTCCCAAACAAGCTGGCCATCCTTTGTCATCCTTGCAATGTATCCATGCCTCGAATACTCTGAAACGCCTTCCTCATTGTAGCCTTGGTAGATGGAGTCGGTCCCTACAAACAAAAGGTCGCCATTGCTAGTAGCTATAATATTGGATATGAACTGGTCATATTTTCTCAATGGCATGTCCACATTTATCAACTCCCTCCAATAGGGTCCTTCTTCCAGAGTATCAAGATATGAAGGCGCGTCAAAGAAAGGATTTGGCAAAAACATTCCTTGCACAGACGGTATCAAAAATATCATCATTGCAAAGAAGGCCAGTATTTTGAAGTTACGAAACATGGGAAAACCTTGATTCTGCGTAATTTATTCCTTTCCAATCGAAAGGATAATCTTTCATCGATAGGTGTCATCCATCATGACATATTAGGTAAAATAAACCATTATAATCATTCCATAACGTTTCTTGCACGATAATTATGATTTAAATCGTTTGAAAGTGTTAATTTCTTATTCTAACAACATTTACAGCAATTATTTGTTTTATTTTATAGGGTCTTATCCTTATCAGAGTCCGGTCCGAACTGCCGTCCAGACCAGACTCGAGTCTATGGTCATGGCATTTGAAAAATAAGAAAATCGAAAGATGTCATGTTCCCCACTCCCAAGGCGGCCCAGACAAAATACCAGTGTCCCCTAAACATGTTCACCTATGGACCTCTCACTTCATGAGGGAAATTCCCGATGGACCAACGTTGTAAAGGACACAGAGTCTCCATCTGTGAAGCTGATGATGAAAATCCTGTACTCGTTGTATGAGGAATACACTATATGCAATCGGCCATTCTGGTCAAGGAACGAACATGCTGGAATATAGGTCGGAGTATCAGGCAAATCGTCATCTATCATAGACACGGTCCTTACTTCACCCTCTTCATCAACGATCGAGTAGAACGGGTCGGTCATGTACCAGCCGTTGCCGAGCTGGTCCGGGACCCATCTGCCGGATTCGCCGAATATGACGAACGTCCCCTGCTGGTCCCTGAAGATGCAATATCCGTCATCGTCGTTGTCATAGAGGCCGGGATAGGACTCAAAGTTCAATATATTTCCCTCATCGTCGACCAGCATGAAAAGTATGTCTTCCTGCTCCCTTTTTGAATCCGAATTAAAGCCGGTTATGGCAATAAGGTCGTCGGGACCCACTTCCATATCGAGAGGGACGGTATAGTCGCTCTCTCCGCCACGGGAAACGGACCACTTCAAGTTGCCATCCGCATCATACGACACTACCAAGACGTTGGAGTAATGGGGGATCTGAGTAGGTAAGAACTCGAACCATTTCGTGGATCCCATCAATATTATGTTGCCTCCACTTGTCAATGCCATCTTGGTGAACATCTCATGCTCGCCGTCGTCGTATGTCCGTCTCCAAAGAAGATTGCCATCGGCATCGAACTTCATCAAAAGTCCGTCATATCCGTTGTCAGTGTCGGTATGGCCAGCAATGTATATATCTCCATTCTTGTCCTGCTGCATGTCGAAGGCGGAATCGTTCGCATCGCTTTCGATTATATTCTCCCATAGGAGGTACCCGCTCCCATCGATCGCCAACAGGATGATCTGGCTCTCATCAGATGCGTCCAAGCCCCTCCCAAGCAAAAGGTAGAGGTCTTCCCGAACTGCGATACAGCCATAAAGCTCCAGATGATTGCCTATGGTCTGTTCCCATAGGAGCTCTCCATCAGCTGTCATCTTGGCAACGTAACCGCGTTTGGAATGATAAATTTCATCATCGACCAGTCCTATAAAAACAACATTTGTGCCAGCCAGGAGGATATTGCCTTCGGGCGTTCCGGCAATGTCAGATATTATACTATATTTGGTCAGGGGCACGTCAGGATCAAGAATGGTTCTCCAATATGGACCCTCCTGAATCTTATCGAAATAAGAACTCGCGTCCGGAACCGGACTTGGAAGGAACATTCCTTGCACAGAAGGCGTTAACAATACCATGAATGCTAGAACCAATGCAAATTTTAAATGTCGAAACATGCTCCCGAGTATAACATTGCACATTTTATTCCTTTCCAATCGAAAGGATAATCTTTCATCAATATGCGTCATCCATCATGGCATAATATGTAAAATAAACCATTATAATCGTTCCATAACGTTTCTTGTATTATAATTATGATTTAAATCGTCTGAGAGCATTATTTTCTTATTCTAACAACATTTGCATCCGTTATTCTTTTTATTTCTTGGGGTCTTATCTTTATCAGGGCCCTGTCTGAGCCGCCGCCCGCCCACACCGCGCGCCTTTCCATGACATTCTCGTCAATGAGGAATACGGCATCGTAGCCGAAGGGCGGCACGCCGCCTGCAGGGAACCCCGTCATTGCCATCACCTCGTTCTGTGTGGCCAGTCTGACCTCATCCCTTTCCAGCAGCCTTGCCATCCTTTTTGTCGATGCCCTGTCATTGCCGCCAACTATCCCCACCAGCAGCTGCCCATCGGAGATGAAACACACCGACTTTACAAACTCCTCCGGTGTGGCATCAGCTGCCTTGCACGCCTCCTGGACGGAATGGCATGAATCCGGGAACTCCCTGAGTTCGCAATCGACTCCGTTTTCCCTTATGTAATCCGATATCTTTGAGAGGTATTCGTTTTTCATATAGACCTAGACAGCTATTAATAATATAAATCTTTAATATGTTTCATAAGGCCGTGTGATACTATGAGGGCCCGCGAGATGTTGAACAAGATCAAATGGCATCCGGACTATCATGAAGATGAATACACCGTGACCTATCTACACAGAGGTGCGCCGAACGATGAGATTTCAATCCCCTTCACAAGGATAGAATCCCTCTGTACCTCCGACTTCATGCTGCTCGACGATGATGGGATAGAGACCTACATCCCATATCGCAGGGTGTTAAGGGTCTTGGATGCCAACGGAAGGACAGCATGGGAGAAGAGGTCTCCTAAACATCGAACCTGAACTCGTCCTCATCAAATCCCAAAAGGCCTGGCTCCCCGGCCTCCATGATCCTGGTGTTAGAGAAGTAAGGAAAGTCAAACGTCGTCATGTCCCCGGGCCCCTTCCCAAAGACGGGAAATAGCCTCGTTGTCAGAGGTTTTCCAAGCCTGCATGAAAGGCCCGCAACATCCATCATCAACGATAGGAGTGCCCTCTCCGATATGTTCCCTGGCAACGGAACACAGTCGAGACCGGTACCGCAAACAGAGGAATATGATAGCAGAGAATCGATGGACAACCTTTGCTGAGATACCCTCTCCGATATCACGCCGTCCTCCATCACCGGATACATAAGACCTGAAAATCCTATGCGGCCGCCCAGGGACTTGATGCAATCGGAAAGGAAACTGGACAGGAAAAGCGTTCCAGGTCCGCCAAACTCCCCATGCCCAAGGGATTCCAGGGCGTTGGCGATGCTTCCGTCCTTACCGGGGGTCGGTGCGAGCGTGAAGTCCATGCCGGCAAAGGCGATGCCATGCTCCTCCTCCAACACGATGGATGACGCCAGTATGTCACAATACCTGTCCCTCATGAGCTGCAGGAATCTGTTCCTGGCATCTGAGAGCGAGCCCGCATCGGCAAAGGCCGCGGAAGCTATGTCGGCCCCCTCTATCGAGATGGAGAATCTCGGAACGTCGCCAGAGGCGTATGAGGCAGGAAAGAACGGATTATCGGGCTGACAGTTGTAAAGTCCCGCAAACCTCAGGTTCATGAATCCGTCCTCTACCATCGAGAGGACCTTTACCAACCTTGAACATTCCCTTGCGGCGCAGATGCTGACAGTCTTGCCCCATGCCACTTGACAATTGGAGAAAATCCTCTCCGCGCTATCAAAGATGTCCGGAAGCCATCTAAGGAATCTGACATCCCCCGGGGCCGGATACGTCCCCAGGCCAAATCCTCCGACATAATCGACATTCGAGGAGACTGCCCACTCCTGCAGGTCCGTTGCCGCGCTGAGAGCCTCTTCCTTGCTGTCATACCTGCCGTTTATGGGTGTGACAGAGGCCCTGACCGTCTGGACCTCGAAGGGGAAGGCGTTCCTTGATGCTGCAAGCATTTCCGCAGCAACGCCCATATCATGGCGTTCCGGATCTATATGTGCAGTGACCGACCTTATCTTCATATACCAAAAATAATGCTGAAAAGCTATTTAAACCCTACTTCACGCTATAATTTGATGACCGTCAAAACTTCCAGGGTCGGCAGTAACGAGGTGCTTATAGTGGGCACGGCCCACATCTCAAAGAAGAGCAGGGAAGAGGTAAAGGACACCATTCTGGAGAATCGTCCCGACATCATCGGCGTGGAGCTGGACGAGGGAAGGTACTCCAACATCATGGACAAGGACTCCTGGAAGAACAAGGACATATACAAGATCATCAGGGAGGGAAAATCCCATATGTTCCTGGCCAACGTGATGCTCTCCAACTATCAGAAGAGGCTTGGCGAGGAACTCGGGACCACGCCCGGCGCCGAGATGATGGAGGCCATCGAGCTCGCTGGCGAATCATCGGAGCTCGCGCTCCTGGACAGGGACATAAACATCACGTTCAAGAGGGCGTGGAAGAACATGTCCCTGCGGGAGAAGCTCAAGATACTGTACTCCATCATGTTCTCCTTCCTGGAGGAAGGCGAGGAGATCAACGAGGAGATGATAGAGAAGATCAAGGAGGAGGACATGCTCAACTCCATGCTGGAGGAGCTCTCCGGCGAGATACCCAACATCAAGAGCACGCTGATAGACGAGAGGGACGCCTACATCGCCGGGAAGATAAAGGAGGTCCTGAAAGGCAAGGATAACAAGAAGATGGTGGCAGTTGTCGGCGCGGGACACATGAACGGCATAGTCTCCGGGCTGGAAAGGGACATCGACACCAGATCGCTTGAGACCATCCCCCCGGGAAGGAGCTATCTGAAGATAGTGATGTGGGCAGTACCGCTTCTCTTCGTATCCCTCCTTGTATGGGGATTCTTCGCCCACGGAAGCGATGTGACCCTTACGATGCTCAAGAGATGGTTCCTGATCAACGGCACCCTTTCCGCAATAGGCGCCATATGCGCACTGGGACATCCGATCTCGGCAGTCGTCTCCTTCCTCGTTGCACCGTTCACATCCCTGAATCCCACCGTGGCCGCGGGCTGGTTCGCTGGGCTTTCAGAAGCCTACCTGAGAAAGCCCAAGGTAAAGGACTTCGAGGAACTAAGCAGCATCAGTTCCATCTGGGACCTGTGGAGGAACAAGATCACAAGAACGCTCCTGGTGGTGGCATTCGCCAATCTTGGGTCCACAATAGGCACTGTGATAGCGTTTCCATACCTGGCCTCGTTGATATAATCATTTTTTCTCCATCAGCACCCGTATGGCCTTCAGTTCGGCCAGTATGCTTTCTTCAACGGCCCCTTCCTTCGTGGGCCTGGCGACGCCTGTTCTCCCTGACCTTATTTGGGATACTATCAGTTCGCGAAGTTCCTCGTCCCTCTCTATCCCGCTCATGCTGAGCTCGGCCTTCGAACCTGATGTGGCGGAATATCCGGCCGTCTGCACCTTAACTGTCGAGAGCCCCATCCTTCTTGAAAGGGGGCCCTGGCCGATGTCCACGTTGGTCACCTTCGAATATGGCACTATTCCCGTGTTCTTGAACCAAACACCCCTCTTCCAGGAGATCTCTTCCCCATCCACCCTATATACGACCGAATCGTAATATCTTGGCACCCAATAGAGCAGCGGGAGAAATATGCAGGCAATGAGCAGCGCTGCAATGATCGTGGCGGCAAGAGGCGCCGGGGATGGCGCGAACAGGACCACGGGCAGCCACCATGGAAGTATCAGCGCGGCAAATGTAATGAGAACGTACTGATAAAGAAGTGTCTTGTATTTAGGGGACGGCCTGAACTCGGCCTCCAGTACGAAATCTTCCGAAATGTTATCACCTTACCGTTCTTTTACGGCAAATTATATTAGAACATCATATATAAAGATATATGAAAAGATGAAGTGCAATCACACCTACGGGAACAGGGACAAGGAATGTCCATATGAGGCGCAGGAAGGAAAGGATGTCTGCATATGGCACGAGGAGGTCGAGGACAAGGACCTCAAGGGAGGCGACTTCGCCGGGCTCGACCTTGATGAGGCCTATCTTGTCCGAGCCAACATGGACTCTGCCAACATGGAGAGGTGCTCCCTTGCGAACGCCAACCTTCAGGGCGCCAGCCTAGAGGAGGCCAAACTTTCAGGAATAAGGGCCAAGGAGGCCAACTTCTCAAGGGCCGAGATGCGGATGGCCGACCTCAGGAGCTCCTTTCTGAAGTATGCGAACTTCGAAGGGGCGATAATGGCAAACTGCTATATGAACAACTCCGACCTCTCTTGGGCGAACTTCAACAACGCCATAATGACCGGCGCCCAACTTGACCGTTCCAGTCTACTGGACGCGAGCCTGAAGAACGCGATACTTTTGCACTCATCCCTCAGAAATGCTGTTATGAGGGGCGCCGAGCTCGATGGGGCCGATCTGCAGATAGCGGACCTCAGGGAGGCAGACCTCCGGGGGACTAATCTCAAGGGCAGCAATATCCGTGGCGCAGACCTGAGAAACACTGACCTCAAGTATTCGAATCTGGAGGGGGTAATCCTATCCAACAGCAACCTGCAGGAGGCCGACTTTGCCAAGGCGCACCTGAAGAACGTGTACATGCAGGGCGCCTCGCTCCAAAGGGCCAACTTCAGGGACAGCAACATAGAGAACGCCGGTCTTGAGGATGCAAATCTCGAGGACGCGATCCTCAGGGGGGCAAATCTCAAGGGAGCAGACATCAGCAATGCGAACCTGCATAATGCAGACACCTTCAACACCAAGATAGAGGGCATGAAGAACCTGAGGTATGCGAAGGTCGACGATATCCTGATAACGGAGAGACGGGCGAACGATGCCGAGTACGGAGGCGAGAATGAAGAGGCCCTGAGACTTTATGACGAGGCCGTATCGATGTACATCGACTTCAAGAACTACTTCAACGGCGAGGACCTTTACAACAGGTCCGGGCAATACTACATACGGGAATGGATAGTCAAGGGGAGGATCCAAAGGATCACGTCCAAGATCGAGAGCGAGAGGCTCAAGGAGAACAAGTTCCTCAGGTACTATCTGCCGATATCCTTCGGAAAGAGGGACAGCAGGGCGTTTACTGTCCTTGCAAAGGTGGAGAGCTGGGGCAACTGGGCGTTGAACAAGCTGTTGTATCATACTTCAAGGTATGGAGAGAGCCCCACGAGGGTGCTTGGCACTTCCCTGGCGCTCATACTCCTCTACGCCTTCGTCTACTGGTACGTCGGAGGGATATCGATGGGCGATGCCAGTTTCATCCCCTCCTTCAAGGAATCGCTGTACTTCAGCGCGGTGACGTTCACCACGTTGGGTTACGGCGACTATCAGCCGAAACCCGACTTCCAGCTCCTTGCGATCAGCGAGGCCTTTTTGGGCGCCTTCGTGCTCGCCTTCTTCGTTGTCGTTGTCAGCAGGAAGCTTATCAGATAATCCATGCCTCATCGTTCAAAATCAAGGGTAATAGAATAGGAAACGGCGAATAGCGATGCCAATTGTCATTTGAGATGTATTATGTCCCTGTTCTTGTACTTCTCCCTTCTGATCACGTCCCGGTCCTCGAATTCCTTCAGTATGCGCGTGATCTTTGATTTCGAGAACCCCGTTGCATCCACAAGTTCCTTGTGGGTTTGCTTTCCATCTTCAAGAAGCTTTATTACAAGTTCCTCGTCTGTTTTGAATCCTGGTTTCAGGACCTTGACATCCTTCCGCCTCAGCCGGCAGATGTAATATCCTATGACGACCGCGGGAATTACAAGTAACAGGAGGTACCAATCATGGCCAGATGAGGGAATGGTCCCAATTGCGCACAATATGTAAAAAGAGCTCTGGGTGGATATGTTCTCCCATGAGACTATGATATCGTTCCCCTTCGAATACACCCTGTCCGGGGAAGGGACCAGGGGGGATGTTATCGACATCCCATCCTCCAAGAACAATCTGCATCTGAAATATTTTGGTGTGACGGGAAAGGAGAAGGTTGGTGAATATATCATCTTGCCATCGTCTATTATCGAGAACTCCTCTGTCTCATAATTCATCTCTATTATGTGGGTGCCGGATCCTGAAAGAAGGAAGGTCAGATGGAATAAGGACCCATTCCCATAGTATTCATAACTATCCCCCTCTTCAACAGTTACCAATAGATTTTCCAGAGGGGTGGAGTAATCCAAGGTCAGCTCCACGCTGTCCTCATATGTCGTGAACTCCATCAGTATTGACTCATATGCCATTTCCCCTTCAATGGGTGTTATATCGATGGTATAATAGTCAATGCTATAACCTTCGTCAGCTGTCAATGAGGATATATTCAGGAAAATAATGCTCAATAAGACAATGTATACTAATCCCTTCATTGACAATACCTTTTTAGTTATTAATAAAAAAAAGGAAAATAGAATATATTAATTTTCCTTTATATCTTGTCGTTGCCCTTGCCGTTGTTGTCCTTGTTGCCGTTGTTGTCATCGTTGCCGTTGTTGTCATCGTTGCCGTTGTTGTCATCGTTGCCGTTGTTGTCATCGTTGCCCTTGCCGTTGTTGTCCTTGTTGCCGTTGTTGCCGCTTTCTCCAAGTATGGATTCGATGTCGTGCTCGATCTGTTTCATTATGGACTTCGCTTCACTGATTTTTTCTAAGGTACATACATAGTCCCCGCTGTCGAAACAGTCCTGTGCAGCCACTATCAGTGCATCAAGCTCGTTTAGGGAATTTGCGATATCTTCAGGGACCTCGGTCAGTTCCGAGAATAGGTCGTCCAGATCGGCCCTATCTGATATCAGCTCATTGAGCTTGTTTTCCGCATTCTCTTGGATGTCACAGTCCAGTTCAACATCAAATCCCAACAGTTGATCCAATGCCTTGCAGATATCGATCATGAGGTATTTTGCCAGTGCGATCTTGTTGAGGCAACACTCATAATCACCTGCTTCATGGCACTCCTCGGCCTCGGAAATGAGGGCATCTATGTCGTTCAACATCGTTGAGATGTCTTCAGGGACCTCTTCCAGAAGTGCAAGATATGAATCTATCTGCAACCTCCTTTCATGAAGATCTTCTAGTTGACTAGCCGATTTTTCAACTAGGTTGCCCTTGTAGAATGTGCCCTTTTCTACCAGCTCAAAGGCCTTTTCAGCATGAGAAATCCCAATAGTGGCATAACAGAAGGCCTTTCCAAAGTCGCCATCGTCATACGCCTCCTGGGCTTTCTCGTATTTCTCCAATGCGTTGGTATGCAGGACTATTACTGGATTGGAGGGATAGTCAGGAATGATTATAGTGAGCTCTGAAAGGAGGTCTTCCAATGTGGCCAAGGCGGCCTCCGCATCGGCTTGGAGGTCTTCATCTCCGCCATCGTCCTCAATGGCAAGATCGCCCCAATAGAAGCCCATTTGATCCAGTTCCAAAGATACATCAGAAATGTCGTTTGGGTTATTTGCATATACGAATACATTCCCCTTCTCAATTGCGTTTTGTAGTGCCTTTCCTATCTGTCCCTCATCCTCCCCGTTCACTATATTAACGTTCTTTTGTTGAAACATCTTTTGAAAATACTGCAATAATCTCAAGCTGGTCTGGGAACGGTCGTCTCCCCCTATACGAACAAATTCAAATTCTGAAAATGCTTGGTCATATTCCAGAGGTACTGCGCTGTAGCCTCCGATTATATATATCATAGATGGGGTTGTTCCAATTATAAGATCGGCTATTGCCTGGTCGTATTCGCCCCAAGGTGTGAAATATACATCAGCGCCCAGCTCGTCAGAGATCATGTGCGCCATTGCGCTATCGGCCATGTTGTCTGATACTAATATGATAATAGTATCATCAACCTCTTCGGTGGAATAAATTGGAGCAATGCTAGATAGCACCAACAGCGCACAGATCGTACCAAGTAGCTTGTAGTTCATGTATTTACAAAACAAACTGACTTTATATAACTTAGGGATGAAATATAATTGAATGAATTGGCAAATAAATTAATAATATATATCTATTTTGTTTCATTTTGTTTCATTTTGTTTATAATATTTTTTTAAGTATATATATTAAATATTATCTATTTTAAATAAATAATAATATATTAAATAATAATTAAATCAATTATTTATATTTATATCTAATAATAATCTAGAATTGTAACATTTGCTTATAAAATCAATATTGTTTCTCCACTTGCCAATGACGATAGGAACGGATGTTGTTAAATGCCCTCTTGGACCGAAGACTTATCTATTTTTGAGTATACGGGGGCCGTATACAATATCTTTTCAGGAGATGAAATGCCCCAGTTGGCACGATCCGTCCTGGGAGACTGTGCCTCATCCTTCCATTGCCAAGAGAGGTTTTTTGACAAGTTCCCATGCTATGTTGGGTCTCCACTTATGATACCATCGCCACAGAAAAGTTTATAAATTAGTTCAATTATGGAAAAAATGAGTTAAGTGGCACTATTCTTCCAGCTAATGCGGCTGTAGTGTAGTGGCCTAGCACATAAGCCTGCCACGCTTGTAACCCGGGTTCAAATCCCGGCAGCCGCACCACCCAACAATTGTTCTTATGTTTCTGATCACGTGATGTAAAGGCAAGGGTCTGTGGTATTGTCCTCTGAACATGTCGGTCTGTAACTTAGGATACCAATGTGCCATGCCCTGTAAAAACATGATGAAGAACATTGGCCTGCATGCAACACAAATGAGTACCCTCGCGTTTATAGGGCCTCTTCAGAAGCGCAATTGTTGCTTTCATCCCAGATATCTGACATGAAGTCTGGCACGTATGGGGCCTTATGGTACTTCTTTATCTGTTCGATCTTTTCATGCACGCGTTCATCGGTCTCCACAGAGTTCATTATCTCATCAAGTATCCTGTTGATCTTGTATATGGACTCCAAAGCGACCGTGAGCTTCTTCCAGTCCGTTCCCTCGAACTCGGAACTTAGCATGAGCTCCTGTGCAATCCTTGCATGACCCTTCAGTTCCACCAACGCCGATATGATGTCGTTCATTGCCCCACCGAACTATTATTACATCGAATTCTTTTAAATGTTAGCGATGTATCCAACGAAATTATAAACAATTGGGGACAATATTATCCTGGGTGAAATAATGGATATCCAACACGTTGGTGGAAAGAACATGGGTGATGTGCTGTTGTATGCCCTCAGCACCTGTGGGTGGTGTCGAAAGACGAGAGAGTTGATAGAGTCGCTTGGCGCGGAATACCGCTATGTCTACGTCGACCTTCTGGAGAAGGAAGATATGGACGAGGCCGTCGGGCTCATAAAAGAGCTCAATCCAGCGCTGTCGTTCCCTACGGCCGTGATAAACGGCGTCGTCATCGTGGGTTTCAGGGAAGAGGAGATAAGGAAGGCCTTGAAGGGAGATTGAAATGGTCAAGGATGAGGAGATAAGAAAGGTACATGATGCCCTCAAGAAAGGAGCGGAGGAACTTGGACATTACTTCAACTACGATGAAGACTTTACAATGGAGCTAGTTGAGGGGCTTTTGGAGAACAGGGACAGATACGGTTACATGTCCTGCCCCTGCCGTCTGGCATCGGGAGAATATGAAAGGGACGAGGACATCATCTGCCCTTGTGCGTACAGGGAGCGGGACCTGGAGGAATATGGCGCCTGCTATTGCGCCCTATACGTAACCAAGAAAATCAGGGACGAGAGGCTCCAGGTCGGAAGCATCCCGGAAAGGAGAAAGAACATCTGATCAGATATCCATGGCACCGTCAATCCTTTTCTTTGAGAGAAATATGAACACATAGTCTGCAACCAGGCTTAGCACGGCCATGAGAAGCAGATAATAATAGAAGTTCATCAGCTGTAACAAATATATCGTGGTTATCATCAAAGGGAACAGGATCCCCAATGTTGATATGATGGAGTTAATTCCAGTCTTTGCCCCCTGTATGCTCTTGGTGGGGCTCAGTATGTTCAGGAACATGCTAAAAGAGATGGCAAGGGAGTTTACAATGAGCAGGAGGACTATCATCGCGACAATCATTGTGACACCTGTCTCCTCCAAGCCGAACAGCGACCCGTTGATTATCGGGATTGGGATAAATATCAAGCTGAGGATGAAGGACTGAATCCATTTGCTGTTTATGAAACTGTCAGACCCCCCAGGCGCCTTTTTCCATATCCATAGCGCATCCCTCGACAGGTAGAACATGGAATTCATGGATATGGCGACGAACATTGGGACCATCAATGTGCTTATGATGTACATTAACTGTATCGCCTCATGCTCCTCCCCTCTGGAGGTCCAAGCCGACATCATTGGGATGAAGTAAGCTATTATCAATAGGTAGATGCTTGTGGCTGAATTGTTGGAATCCCTGAAATAGAGCTTAAAGTGAGTGACCACCTTCTCGGTGTAGGTGCCGGGTGTGATGTGCCTCACTATCTTGAGAAGGGCGCTTTCCCTTTTTATCGATACGGTGGCGCTTGAAAGCTCTTTTTCCAGCGAGTAGGCCTTGCCGGCTATGCGTATCCCTATACCGTAGGCAATGCCTATCCATGCCAGCAGCAATGTAAAGCTGACCAGAATGGACGGGTGTGGAACGTACCCGGATATCTCAGAGAAAGCTATGTTCCCCGTAAGCGACGTGGGAAGCATGTTGAAAAACTGATTCTGTGTCACGCTCTCGGCTGTGGAGAGCCATGACTTGAGAAAATAAATGGAAAGGTACAGACCGGCGGATATCATGGTGGCAAACAGCCTGAAGTACTTGTTCGTCTTTGTCCTCTGGATGCTGGTCTGTATGAGGGTAAGGGCTATCGCCCCTATTCCCACCGCCAACAGGGCCAGTAGGACTTGGGAGACCGTGATCTTAAGGATCCCAAGTATCCCTACGCCTGCCTGGAAATAACCCAGGATCAACAAGGGTATCAATACTATTGGCAGGACAAGAAGATACACAGGAAGGGAAGCGATCGTCTCACCGAGGACTATGTCGCTGGAACTCACTGGTGCCGACAACAACAATTCCAGGCTGGACTTGTTCTGCCTCTTCATGCCAGTAAAGACATGTATCATTATAAGATAGACGAACACATATAGCATGATAAGGTCAAGCAACGTGGCGAAGAGTGCCTTGTTGGACATCAGACTGATGATGACGTTGTTTGGGTTGGCGTCCACAAGCGCCTTGAAGAGAACGGCATATACGACAAATATTATCGCCGTGAGCGTGAAGTATATCTTCCTATTCCGGTACAGCTTCCCAAGATTGAGACGCATGTTGTATTTTCCTATGGTCCACCAAACAGCCATGGGTAGTTCACCATCCAAGCAGTATGTCGACATCCTTGCTCTCAAGATTCGTTATCTTGAAGAATGCCTTTTCCATGCTGTCCGTGCCGCTGATCTCCATGAGTTCCCTGGGACTTCCACATTCGAGCACCCTGCCCCTGTGCAGTATGGCTATCCTGTCACAGACCTCTTCCGCAAGCGGCAATTGATGGGTCGACACAACTATCGTCCTATGTGCCTCCTTGGAGAGCGAGAGTATGATGTCCTTCACGGTCCTCGCGACCGTCGGGTCAAGCGCAGAAGTGGGTTCGTCAAGGAATAGGATCGGTGGATTGTGTATGAGCGTAGAGGCCAGCATGACCTTCTGTCTCATGCCCGACGAAAAACCCGATATGAGATCGTTCCTTCTCTCGTATATATCGAAGAGCTTTAGAAGGTCCTCTATCCTCTTGGTCACCGTCGCCTTGTCGATGCCATACAGCTCACCGACAAAGGATAGGAACTCCTGTGAAGTGAGGTCTTCGTATGTTCCCGGATTCTCAGGCAGAAGGCCGGTTATCCTCTTTATGTCGTTCTTCTTCTCTAGCAGGTTGAGGCCATTGATGGTCCCAGCGCCGCTTGTGGGCGTGAGCACGGAACAAAGTATCCTCACAAGCGTTGTCTTTCCGGCGCCGTTGGGACCCAGAAGACCAAAAGTTTCGCCTCTCCTTACCTTTATGGACACATCATCCAGCGCCCTTACGTTTCCAAAATCTTTACATATGTTCTCAACATCTATGAGATAATCGTCCATGCCCCAATAGATATATTTATCTATATTTTAATTTATTGGACTTATACACGAAATTGGGTAGGAGTTCAATATTTCTTTGGAAGGTGTGTTAATGCCAAGATTGGGTATTATTTCGTGCCAGGTGCTTGAGAACGAGCTGGCCCACATCCTTGACGAGAGGGATGATATTGAAAAGATATATCTCAGGAGAAGTTCAGAGAACAGGAGATTCGGGGAGCTGCTCCTAAAAAAGGATGTTATCTACATAAACGACCCATGCCACCTAAGGATCAACACCTCAGAACGGTCGGTCTACGTCGATATAGTTCCAGCCGCCCTGCACACAGACCTGTATGAACTTGAGTACCAATGCCATGAACGTGTCGACGATGTCAAAGGGTATTGCAACTTGATACTTTTTTTCTTTGGTCTTTGTGGCAACGCCCTCAAGACCGTTTTCGCCCGGGAAGATGTAAACATATTGTGTATAAAGGACGAATATGATGGGATAGTCGACGATTGTATAGTCGCCACCATGGGAAGGGACACCTATATGTCAAGCCTGCAGGAGATGAACAACTTCTTCCTTACGAACGGATGGATCGAACATTGGGAAAGCATAATAATGAAGCTTGAAGGACCCAAGGAAGACGGGATGTTCAAAGAGTTGTTAAGAGCCAACGATTACAAAAAGACGCTTTTCATCAGACAAAAAAACGTCGACAGCTCAACGGCGATCGATGGGGCAAGGACCATATCAAGGAACCTTGGGCTTGGCTATGATTCCATCGAAGGCAAGATGGACCTTCTGGAAAGGGCCATTGACCAAGGCATATCGGCTTCGGGGAACAAGAAAAAATATCTTAAAAGGAAAAGGGAACCTTAACTGACATCCTATGCGACATGGAACTGTTCCATATATATTGAACCATATTGCAGATATCTGGCAGGAATGATTTTTTAGGTGTCAGAGACCATTAAAAAACATTCAATTATTCTATGAAATTCAAAATAAACAAATATTTTCTCTTTTTTTCTATAGTTCAATCTATCTTGAATCATCTCGGAACCTATTAATAAAGGTTACGATAATCATTTTTTCAAGTTTCCGGGAACCCAAAAAAACCAACTCAAGAAATGAGGTGAAAGACATGAAAAAGATATTGCCCCTGATGGTGTTGCTCTGCCTCTTCGGAAGCTTTGCAGTGCCAATATCGGCTAATGATGAGGACCCAGGCCTGACCACAATGATTGATGTGGAGAGAGACAGTTGCCCGGACGATCTTGTAATGCCAGAGGAGTGGGGAGAGGTCGTCATATTGGCCAATCCGGAAATCGAACTGTATGAGGATGAGATTCAGAAGGATCCCGATGACATGGAACGACCGGAAAATCTTGTATCGCCAGGTGAAGATGGTGAGGTAGTGATAATGGAAAACCCCGAAGGGGGCGACATGGATGGCGACGGTGTTCCTGATGACAGGGATGAATGCCCAACGGTGCCGGGAGATGCATGGAACGGATGCCCGACGGATGAGAATGGCAACATTGAAAAGGTCATTGGAATAACCGATGACGTCAACACTGGCGAAGGCACTGGATTCCCCGTGACCATAGTCTCTGTCGTTGCCGGCATAATCCTCGGTGCGATAGTTGTCATCGGAATGACTGTAAGAAGGAAGAAATAAAGAGACTTCCTTTCTTTTTTTATTCCCCTCTGAAATGCTTGCCTGTCACAATCGTGATGATATGGGGCAGGAAGAACGCCAGCATAAAGAAGAAAAACGCGACATAGACCGCCTTTTCGTTATAGAACTCCGCAGTAAGAAATATTATAAATGACAACAAGAGCAACAATTTGGAATATATGTTCATATCCTCCATCATGGGTAGAGATATAAAAAACTTACCAATTATTTTTATAATTTCTCTCATATCAATCACATGCTAAAGATAGGCTTCCTGGTGAATCCCATCGCAGGGATGGGCGGAAAGGTGGGCCTCAAGGGCACTGACAACATGTCTGAGGCGGCCATGAGGCTTGGAGCCAAGAATGTCTCGTTCTCGCGGGCAGCGCTCTTTCTCTCCAGACTGCCAAGGGACGTCCTGACCAAGACCGAATGGCTGACATGCGCCGGCCCCATGGGCAGCGACATCTTGAACGAACATGTTGACCATGTCATCGTCTATGAACCACATTCCAAGACGACGAGCGAGGACACCTTAAGGGCATGCTCGGCATTTCTTAGGAAAGGGTGCGACCTCATAGTATTTTGCGGCGGGGACGGAACTGCAAGGGACGTGTATTCCGTGGTCGGCAGCAACGTCGTCCTCTTGGGGATACCCAGCGGGGTCAAGATGCTCTCCGGAGTGTTCGCCATCAATCCGGAGGCGGCGGCGGACATCCTTGAACTGCATGCGAATGGACAGGCATCCATCAGGGACGCCGAGATAGTGGACCTCGACGAGGAGGAGTACAGGAGGGACACCCTCGCCTTCAAGGTATTTGGGATAGGGAGGACCGTGTTCGAGGGCAATTACATGCAATCCTCGAAGATGCTTGTCAGGGGGCCGGAGGAAGAAGAGATCAAGGAGGACATTGCCCGTACCCTGATAGAGGACCTTGAGGATAACACCCTCTACCTGCTCGGCGCCGGCAGCACGTTGATGACCATCGGAAGGAACATGGGCATCGACAAGACCTTGCTGGGGATAGACGCTTTCAGGGGTGGGGCCATGGTCGGAAAAGACCTAAATGAAAGCGGCCTGAAGGATCTCCTCAAAGAACATGCAAAGGTTAAATTGATCCTCTCGCCCATAGGGGCACAGGGCTTCATCATAGGAAGGGGCAATCAGCAACTGAGCCCCGCGGTGATAAGCGCCATCGGGCTCGAAAACATACTAATTGTATCGACTCCAGCCAAATTAGGCACAATAAAGCGACTTCTTGTCGACACGGGTGATGCTCATTTGGACGATATGTTCAACAAAAAACGTTATTTACCAGTCATTATAGGTTATAGAACATCAACAATAAAGAATATTGGAATAGCAAACCTTAAATAATGAACAAATTGTTCTCATTAATATGAAAGCTGTAGTGAAGGTCAGTCCAGAACGCGGGGGCACCGAGATACGAGATGTCGAGATGCCCAAATGCGGTCCTAACGACGCCTTGGTAAAGATGGACGTCGTTTCCATATGCGGTACCGATGTGCACATCTACAATTGGGACAAATGGGCAAGCAATGCCATAAAGCCACCGCTCATCTACGGTCACGAGTTCGCAGGCACCGTGGTAGAGGTTGGAAAGAACATCGATTACCTGCGCGAGGGAGACTCGGTCTCCGGGGAATGCCATATATATTGTGGCCACTGCCAACAATGCAGATTGGGAAACGAGCACATATGCGAGAATCTCAAGGCGTTCGGTTTCAACACCCCGGGCGTATTTTGTGAGTATCAGTCGCTCCCTGCGCAAAATCTATGGGTAAACGACCCGGAGATACCAAAGGAGTACCTCTCCTTGCAGGACCCTCTTGGGAACGCGGTGCATACCGTCTTCTCCGCCGACGTGACCGGAAAGAACATCGCGGTGCTCGGATGTGGCCCCATAGGCCTTATGGCCATTGCGGTCGCAAAGGCGGCAGGTGCCGCCCAGGTCGTTGCCGTTGGTCACAAGAATCAGTACAGGATGGACCTTGCCAAAAAGGTCGGCGCCGATGTCGTGCTCAGGAGAGGAGACGATGTTGAAAAGATCACGAAGGACCTGACCAACGGGGTCGGCATGGACGCCGTGTTCGAGATAACGGGAAATCCAAACGCCGTCCTTACGGGGATGAAGATAGCCAGGAAGGGCGGGACCCTTTCCCTTCTGGGAATATTCAACGACCCGGTCACTGTGGACCTCAATGACAATGTCATATTCAAGTGCCTCAACATCCACGGCATATATGGAAGGAGGATCTGGGACACCTGGATACAGACGACCGGGCTCCTGAGGTCCGGTAAGTTGAATCTCGATCCCATCATAACGCATAAATTTAAGTTCGACGATTTCCTTAAGGGCATGGAGACCATGGTCGGGGGAAATTCTGGAAAAATCCTGATTGAACTTTGAGGTGTATTCATGAAAAGAGACCCAACTGCATTTTTAAGAGAGGAGTATGAGGAGTTGAGGGAGAACAACCTTGACTGGAGATTGAGGACCCTGGAGGGGCCCTCTGCGCCAAGGACGGTAGTCGATGGCAGGCCAGTGATAATGCTTTGCTCCAACAACTATCTGAACCTTTCAAATCATCCTAGGATCATAGAGGCCTCCGTTGAGGCCACAAGGAAGTATGGCGCGGGTTCAGGTTCTGTCAGGCCGATCGCAGGGAACATGGAAGTCCACATGGAAGTGGAGAAGAAGCTCGCCGAGTTCAAGAAGGCAGATGCCGCCCTTGTATACCAGACGGGGTTCGCCACGAACTCGGGGCTCATACCCCAGCTGGCGGACAAGGGAGACATCATAATCTCAGACTCATTGAATCATGGGAGTATCATCGACGGCATCCGCCTTTGCAGGGCGGACAGGGGCATCTATGAACATCAGGACATCGGACAGCTAGAGGACCAGCTCGTCGAGAGCGACAAGAAGGGATACAGGCGCATACTCGTCATCACGGACGGCGTCTTCTCGATGGACGGCGATGTCGCCAAGGCGGACGAGATAGCCAAGCTCTGCGACGAGTTCGGTGCCATGTCCTACATCGACGACGCCCATGGCGAAGGCGTGCTTGGACCCCACGGGGAAGGGATCTCAGTGCACTTCGGCATAGAGGGAAAGATCGATGTGGAGGTCGGCACCTTCTCGAAGGCCTACGGCGTGGTCGGCGGCCTGATCGCGGGGAGCAGGGACCTTGTCAACTATGCACTGAACAAGTCCAGGACATGGCTTCTCAGCGGTTCCCACCCGCCGGGAGTCGCCGCCGCCCAATTGGCGGCCCTCAATGTCCTTGACAGCGAGCCGGAACATCACAGGAATCTGTGGGACAACACCAAGTATTTCAAAAAGGAGCTCCAGTCGATGGGATTCGACACGGGAGACTCTGTCACTCCGATAACACCCGTCATGTGCGGCGAGTCCAGCACGGCAAAGGCAGTCTCGGAAGGACTGTACGAAAATGGTGTCTTCGCGCTGCCGATAGTGTTCCCGATGGTGGCCCAGGGCAAGGCCAGGATAAGGACCATCATGAACGCGGGGCTCACGAGGGAGGACCTTGACGACGCCCTGAGGGCGTTCGAGAAGGTCGGCAGGTCCGTATCCCTGATATAGAAGTGTGGACATGTTCAAGCTCGTCATGTTCGACCTAGACGGGACCCTAATAGAGAGCATATCGTCCTGGAGGACCCTGCACAGGTACTTCGGGGCGTCCCAAGACGAGGTCGAAAGGAACACTGAGGCATTCTTTTCAGGCAGGATAGACTATCTGAAGTGGATGGAGGACGACATCGCCCTCTGGCTCCACAGGAGGCCCACCATCGCCGACATCGAGGATGCCTTTTCATCATGTTCCCCACCGCCCGATAGCAAGGAGGCCGTATCGCTCCTCAAGTCCAACGGCATGAAGGTGTATATCGTCTCATCAGGCATAGATGTCCTAGCCGATAGGATTGGCAGGGAACTTGGCGTGGACGGGGTCTTCGCCAATGCCCTCAATGCCGATGAAGAGGGATACCTCAACGGCAATGGCACGCTTGTCGTGGAACCCAACAACAAGCACGAGGTCGTGATGAGGATAGCGGAGGCGGATGGCGTGCCCCTCGACCAGGTCGCCTGTGTCGGTGACACCAAGTACGATATCTCGATGTTCGAGGGTGTGGGGGGAAAATATGCCCTAAATTCAAAGCACCAGGAGCTTGTCGATGCCGCCGACGAGGCCTTCGACGACATACTGGAGCTGGCTAAGCATATCATATCCCACAAATAGATATTTCCTACTTCTTCCTCGTTGCCATTATGGCCACCACTATCACTACCACGACTATGACTATTGCAACATACATCATTGGAAATGATGACGAGCCATCGCTCCCGTTGTCATTGGGGATGTTTGTATTATCCTCTTGTTCTATCTCCTCAAGGGGCCCGAGGCCTTCGGATGTTGCGCTGAGCATGTATCCGGCATCGACCATTACAGTCTCGCCCGTGGCGGTTGAGGTGAACTCGACAGAGCCGTCATATACCATGAGTATGGATTCCTCGCCCGTCTCGATGCATTCGAATGTTGTTCCCTTTATCCCAGCTACCGCCTGATTGTATTCTATCTGCAGGTCCTCGCCCCTCATCATCGCTTTGAAGTTTATCCAAATATTTCCCGCAACGAGCTTTAGCTTGCTCTCTTGCTCAGTGCGTTTTGAAATCAGGATCGTCGTGTCAGGTTTCAAATGGAACGATGTCATGTCCGACATGCCGATCCATGCCTCACTGCCTTCCCCTGTCCTGATGAAGGACTGCTCTGGTATTGTCGTATAGAGGTCCACCATTTCCCAAGAGTCGTCCTCCTCTGGATCGTTGCCGGCCCTACATATCATGACCTGACCAGAGACCTCTGAGAATCCCGCGCCGGTATCCTTGATAAGGCTTGATATCGGCAGCTTCAATGAAGCATGAGCCTCGCCCTCGCTGTTAACGGCCTTGAGATATACTGTCGGAAAGTTGTAGAGCCACTCCCCCGAAGGCACCCTGACGGTCACCGTAGTGTCCATCTCGTCCAGTGGTGTGGCGTTCGTCCATTCCATTGTGGGTATCGGATATCCCTTGACCGTTGCCTGTACCACATATTCATAATTATCATCCTTGAGGGTTGGGCCTTCCAGCAGCATCAGAGATGCCTCTGGTGTGCAGGACGTAGGAAGTATGATGCTCTCGGTTACGGTGTTCATGCCGTTGCTGGCCTTAATGTCTATTATTGTCTCAGGTGAGTCGCACACATCTACTTGGTACTGATCACCGCCTATGTCAATCACATCCGCGCCGGTTATCTCGATAATGGGACCGGGATATCCCGTTGCCTCTATGGTCAATATGTACCTGAGCCCCTGATTGATACAGAATTTATCTATCCTCTCCGGTGCCGATACGCTCACGTTCATCTCGACAGCCTCCCATTCGCCAAAGGCGCCTGGGTTATCAATAGGTATGTCATTGGGGAGGCCCGTTATCGTTGTGCCATTGACCACCTGCACTGACATCTCCACGCCGTCCATGGTGAAGTATATGGTTCCGTTTGGACCACCTGTGAAATATCTCCCTACAAAGGTCCGGCCGTAAGGCGTATCTCTTTCTTCCCATTTTACCTCTACCTTCACGTCGCCATGCCCCTCTACAAGCTGTCCGACATTATAGAACTCAAAGTATATGATGGCGCATTCTCCTTGGACACCATTAATTTCGTTGCAGGCAAGTACGCCATGGGCCGTGACGATCTCTGGTGTAATCTCCATATCATCCTCAGAGTCTGCTTGCAAGAACGGTAGAGAAATGATCAAAATGAAAACAATTGACAGAAGTTTTGTTTTTCTCATGGACCTATTTACAATATCAAAATAAATATTTTTTTAAAGGGCCGGAGTTTTTCCAATAAGTTTATTTATGTAAAAATATACTCAATAATATGCCAATTAACGGGAATTTCGTGAAGATAGGCGATATCGAGCTTTCAGGGCTTGAAAATCTGGATACCTTGATCGCCAAGGCCAAGGAACTCTATCTATGGAAGATGGAGGCAAAGCCCATCCTGAAGTCGGAAAACGACATCGACCTTGAAAAGATATTTGAGGGGGCCAGACCGGAAACTCCCGAATCGAAGGAAAACGAGTTCTTCAACGTTTAGATATCTCGTCTATTGTAAGCAGCATGTCGTCTTCCGGGAACTTTGAGTAGAATGACCTAGTCCTGCCCCTCCCGACAGTGACGAACTTGCTGTCTATTAGCCCGTATGTCTCCAGCTTGTTGAGGGCCTGGGAGAACGTCTTCTTGTTCAGTACCGTCCTTGTCCTGTCGTAGAGCTTGCCGGACCTTATCCCGCCATCTAACGCTATCTCCCTCAAAAGCTTGAGCTCCGCATCCGAGAGGACCGAGAGCTTTTCCTCAAGCGTGACGAATCTCGCCTTCTTCTCATACGCCTCCTCTATGTCCTCAAGCTCTATCTTCCTCTTCGCCTTGGACTCTGCTATGAGGCCGCTCGACGAGAGCAGGGATATCCCCACCCTGAGGTCGCCGTGCCTTGTGGTGTACTCGGCCACGTGCTCCACCAGCTCGTCGGATATCACATTCGGGAAGAATCCGGCATGGGCCCTCGTCTTGAGGATCTCGTACGTCTCATGCATAGAGTAGGGCGGGAACGCCACCTCCTGAGGCATGAATATGCTGTACAGCTTTGTGGCGAGCACCTCCCTGAAGTCGTCCTTGGAGAGCATGGCCACCACGCCTGTCCTGACATTTGGAAAGTGCTCGTATGCGCGCAATATGTCGTACATGATGTCGTTCGCATACTTCTGCTCGAAGAGAAAATCGATATCGTCGAGCGCGACGAGAAGGCTTTGGTCCTTGCGATCCAGGCTCGTCATGACCTTCTCGTAGATGTTCTTGTATGGAACGCCGGTATCTGGTGGACGGTAACCGAATATCCTCTTGTGGATGTCGGACATGACGGAGAACTTCGTGTTTGAGAGCTTGCAGTTTATATGGACGGTCACCATCTTGTCAGAGACGCTCTCTATCTCATCGAAAAGGAAATGTATGGTGGTTGTCTTCCCTGTCCCAGGAGGTCCGATGACCAGGGTGTTGTGGGGCTTCCCTCCCCTGATGCCAGGTTTCATCAAGGCCACCAATGACTGAAGCTCCCGGTCCCTGAAGAGAAGGGTGTCCGGGAGATAGTTCGGATTGAAGACCTGCTCGTCCCGAAACAGCGTCTCGTCAGACATTAGCATATCCTTGATGTCCATGTATCTACAACTATCGGTCCTGTATTAAATCTTATCCACCGAACACCGCCCTCATGACTACGTCCCTTTCATTTGCGGGCGCGTTGGTATGCATTATCCCCCTCTTGAGGAGTATTGGGAATGGTAAGTTTCTGTTTTTCAATTATATCACCAATATTGCATATCAATACTCTCTATAAAACGGATTTCCTAGAGAGCAACAGTAAGGTGAATCAGAAATCTAAACAATATTATCAAATATTATGATTAAAAAACGTTGTATATGTATTTTATCGAATAAATATTTTCTAATCATTGATATTTATGCTCATAAATCGGGGCCAAGCATCCCTCCACTGCCCTCAGGCCCTTCTTTCCCCACAATAGGATCAGGGTGTCACCGGATTTGAAAACTTCTCAAAGCCGCACTGCAGGCACTTGCCACCGTGGCAGGTCACGATCCCGCCACAGCGCGGACACTTCCATTTCTGTTCTTCCTTCTTCAAGAAGGAATCCATGCCCTCTTCCTTGATGCATCTAAGATTCTCAAGCATGCTCATATGGTATTTGGTGCTGTATCTCTTATCCAGGGCCTTTATCCTTCTGCAAGGAAGCTTAGGGCAATCAAAGCAGAATTCAGAATCGTTTTTCTTGAGTTCCTCGCAGTTTATGACGATGCAATTCCGGCAGCCCTCCAGTTTTTTCTCGTCTTCCGCTCTGCATCCCGGGCACTGCATCTTTTTCCGATAATAATACTTGCATATGTTGCAGTTCATCCCGCATGGGGCGATCAGTTCACTTCTCATCATATATTACAGGCTGTATATATTAATAAAATATCGCGAGAAACCAATATTTTGCGGGCAAGGCCGCATGGTTTTGATTGAATGTCATATAAAAAACCAATTCATGCCCTTATCGGTATTGTCTGGACGGGCCCATGAACAGTCCTTTCAATCTATGTATGGTCACTTGATCAATTCCGCCATGGTGGCTATGTCCTCGGCGGCCATCTCAAACTTTGATTTTTCGATCAGTATGTTCTTGCCCGTCATGATGTAGGAAGGCAGAATTCTGACCTTTCCATAGTAAATCTCACTATTTCTCAATTTGTATGTCGATGTGGACGGGACGATGTTTTTCTTAAGCGTTTTTCTCGCCATCATGTTAAAGGACTTCTTTGCAACATCCCCCATCAGCATTATCACCATGACATTAGGAAACAGGGCCAACTCCTTTTCAAGAAAGGGCAAGCTCACCTCAATGCTACTTCTCTCCACAGCATATTCGGACTTTGGAATTTTGACGGCGTTGGTAATGTAAACACCCATATCCGTTATGTCCTGGATCGACGATACTTGCAGGCCAGCTCTCTGGAAAAGAGGTATTGTCGTTTTTAGGTAGTCGGCTCCATCTCCCCCATAAAAGTCCTGTCTAGTGTCGAGGGACACAACTTCGTTGATCATTATCGCCCTTATTGTCTCTGGGTCAATGTCGATGTCATTGAACCGTAAATCGTTTTGTGTCTTTTCCAATGACTCCAATTCGTCTTTAATGTTCATTTTTGACATTTCTCTTTTTTCCTTTGTGGATAAATGACATAAGGGGTTGCCATTATATATTAATCGATAACAGAGCAAAAATATATAACCATGCCAACCTACAGGTCTATGATTCATATGGATCCAATGATCAAGATAGAGAATCTCACAAAGAGGTATACCTTCAAGATACTAGCGCTCAAAGGCATATCTCTTGACATAGAGAGGGGCGACTGTGTCGGATTCCTCGGACCCAACGGTGCCGGGAAGAGCACCACTATCAAGATACTCACAGGTCTGATAAGGCCGACAAGCGGGACCGCATACATAGACGGGAACGATGTGACAAAGAACAAGAAGGTCGCTCTAAGGAGCGTCGGATGCCTTGTGGAGACCCCGGATTTCTATCCCTATCTAACGCCCATAGACACCCTAACGTATCTCGGAAAGATAAGGGGTGTGGACGACCTTGATGGCAGGATAGAAGAGATACTCAAGATGGTGAAGCTTTCCGAATGGGCAGACACGAGAGTGGGGTCCTTCTCAAAAGGCATGAAGCAGCGCCTGGGTTTCGGACAGGCAATGCTGCACGACCCGGACCTCATAATACTTGACGAACCTTCCTCTGGGCTGGATCCAAAGGGAATGGCGGAGATAAGGGACCTGATCAACGACATCAGACATAAAAAGACGATATTCTTATCATCTCACCTCTTGCCGGAGGTGCAACAAATCGCCGACAGGGTGGCCCTGATCAACAAGGGCGAGATACTGGCATATGACACTGTCGACGCCCTTTCAAAGAAGTTCTTCACTGTGAAAGAGGTCGAAATAGAGACCCTGACGCCCCTGACGGAGGAACAGATAAAGATGATAGGCGGATACGAGGAGTGCGCCAAGGACGTGAAGTCAACAGTGCAGGATGTCAAGAAGACCGGTGAAAGGAGATACAGCATCGCCTTCGTAGGAGAGACGGAGGAGTGCAGGAACGAACTTCTCAAATGGTTGGTCTCGCAGGGCATACCTCTCACTGCGTTCAATCCGAAGGGTCTGGCGCTTGAAAGCATCTACATGGAGATGATAAAATGAGCGATGTTTCAGGATTCTCACAGCTCACGACGATAGTGAGGTACGAGATGCTAAAGTTCCTCAGAGGAAAGAAGCTCTACATAATGCTGGGCATCATCGCCGTCTTCGTTGGCGCGGTTTTGATAGTGCCCCCGGTCGTGGGCGAGTCCTATCCGGACGCCAAGGAAATGATACAGTTCTTCACCAGCTTCATAGACATAATAATCATCCTGCTCGTCACGCTGTTCGGGGCCGATTCGGTGGTGTATGACTTCGAGAAAGGCACAGCCTTTGTCATCTATCCGAATCCCGTCAGGAGAAGGACCATATTCGTCGGCAAGTTCGTGGCCGCCCTGCTCGTGTCGATAGGCGTGCTATGCCTGTACTATCTCCTCGCGGGGGTCATAGACCTCGGGATCAACGGGACGGTACCGTCAAGAATGGTCTACTCCATGCTGTTGGCGGTCGCGTACCTGATGACATTGATGTGCATGACGTTCCTTATCTCCACATCGCTTCGCTCAACGCTTGCATCGAGCGTGTTGGTGTTCGCGGCGTTCTTCCTTGTCCTGCCGATGGTGGGAGGGATACTGAGCGTGGTGGGAGAGAAGGCGTGGTTCCTGGTGACCTCTGCGTCCACGGTGGTGACGGACATCCTTACAGTCCCCTTCCCGCAGACAACGATTATAGACGCAGGGGCGATAAAGGTGGTCGACTACCATCCGTCCGTGGCGACGGCGCTGATCATCATGGCGGTATATGCGATCCCTGCGCTGGCCGTGGCGTACAGGCAGTTCATAAGGAAGGAGCTCGAATAGGGCTCGTTCTCTCTTTTTCTTTTCTCTACAGGTAAAACTGATATATGGCATACATCGCAAGCCCGGAGACGATGGGCACAAAGAAGTTGTCGTCAATGATTATTCTCCGGAATATCCCGCTTCCCCTGTGTTCCTCGAACGGGAACATCTCCACAAATGCACCTATCAGGGCCCCCGTGGCGGTGACTATCAATATGTCCGTCTTCGGGGTGATCGGTGCGGTGAAATAAAAGGAAAGGGTCACGGCCAAGAAAGCGAAGAGTATGAACGCGAAGGTTCCCTCCAGCGTCTTGTTCATGTCCAATGGATTTCTGATCCTCCCCCACTTCTTTCCCACAAGGGTCGCGAATCCGTCCCCGAACGCCATGATGCCGATGGAGCCGGCAGATATGAAGAGTGGATATGACATGACGCAGATGCCGATGGCGCAGATGTAGACGAGAGGCCCGATGAGATATCTGTAACCGTGGTCCTCGGGTCTGGCGATGGCATCGAACGCCTTGCCCCATACATGGGGCCTGAGAATGAAAAGGGCCAAAAACAGCATGAAGAGGACGACCATAAGGGCGGGGATCCTTTCAAGGAAGAGGGGATAGAACATCCAAAGGCCCATCCCGATGTGCACGGCCTTCCTCTTAAGTTCCTCTATCATGTCGCTTGTCACTTGATCACCGGCGGCTATTGCGTGTCTGGGGAATCGTCCCAAAACTCCTCCTCTTCATACTCCTCAGAGAATATCTCGTCGATAACGTCCTCAAGGTCCTCAAGCTCCATGAGGCCCTCTATCTTCGATACCACTTCCTTGTCAAGCTCGAACACGAGCGTGGGAATGGTCACGATCTCGTATTTCTTGGCCTTGGGTTCCTGGTAGTCGACGTTGACAAGCTCGACGATTATGTCGTCATAGTCGCGCACCAGTTCCTCAAGTATGCTGTTCTGTACGTCGCAGTCCTCGGCCCAATCAGCGTAGAAGTGGTATATCTTAAGCATTGAATGTGATATTTTTTGATATTATTTTAAGCTTTATGGTTGAATCTATAGCCTTTGGAGATTTGCTTTCCGTTGGCGCCCTCTAAGAATTTTCCGTCAATGAAGAAGGGTTTTCCCCGCACCCAGGTCTCGGATATCCTGGCATCCACCCCAAATCCCTCAAAAGGGGAATGTTTGGCTTTTGAATGGAAGTTTCCAGGGTCTATAGAAAAGGTCTCGCTGGTATCCAATATTGTAAAGTCTGCCCTGCCCCCGAGCCCAAAACCGAAATCCCTCCCAAGCCGCGACAGGATCCTTGACTGATTGAGATACATGCAGTTGCAAAAATTCTCATAGGATATGTTGCCCCGGGATAGGGCGGTGTACATCAGCGGCACCAGCGTCTCGATGCCCGACACGCCGTATGCTCCCGCATCCTTGTCCTCGAGGGTGTGGGGGGCATGGTCGGATGAGACGATGTCGATGACATTTCCCAATGAGGCCCACAGATACCTCTTGTCGGTCTCGTTGCAAAGAGGGGGCTTCACATCATATTCTCCGGAAAGGAACAGATGATGGGGCGTGGCCTCGCATGTTATGTTCCCGTCCTTGTTCCCTGCAATGAGCTCCACCTCCTCCCTCTTCGAGACATGGCATATGTGGAGGGGGGTCCCGAATCTCTTTGAGTATTTTATACTGGACTTCATGCCGTCGATGTCGGCGTGGATAGCTATCGGTCGTCTCAGCCGGAAGACATCCTCGAGGAGGTCGGGGTCAAGGACATAGGAGCCGGTGGTCTCTCCTAAAAATATCTTTATGAAGAAGGCGTCCACGTTTTTCGCCGCCTCCAAAGATGCTTTGTCATAGATGCAGAAGTTTATCAGAAAGTCGCACATCGAATCTCTTTCGAAAAGGGCCTGCCGTCTCTCATAGATATCCCTGCTGGAGACCGGCGGGACCGTGTTCGGCATGTCGCACACGGCGGACGCGCCGCCTGCCAATGCGGCCATGGACCCCGTCTTGACAGTTTCTTTGGCGGATTGCTCGAAATCCCTGAAATGGACGTGCATGTCGATGAAGGACGGCAACAGGACATGGCCCGGAGGCGCACCTTTTCCGCAAGGTCCCAGTTCCGACACCCGTTCGCCATCGATAAGAAGACATTTGCCCTGCTTTCCGGTAGGTGTCAAAATATTTATATTGAGTGGGTCCATAAGAAAACTATAGGTATCCACTTTATAAAAAGTGGTGCCTAGGTGGAAATAATGCTTGAAGACATCATATCAATAAGAGATATCTCCAAGGCAGAGATCGAGTTCATCCATGAAAAGGCCAAGGAGATGGAACGGTATGTTTCATGCGGAACGGACCTCGCACGGGGAAAAATACTAGCATCACTTTTCTTTGAACCCTCCACCAGGACCATGATGTCGTTCCAGTCCGCCATGCAAAGGCTCGGCGGTTCTGTGATCGGATTCTCGGACACCAACAACACGTCGGTCAAGAAGGGGGAGACCCTTATCGACACCGTGCTGACCATGGAGAAGTACAGCGATGTCATCGCGATCCGCAACCCGCTGGAAGGCTCTGCAAGGCTTGCGGCAGAAGTGGCCAGCATCCCGGTGATCAACGCCGGCGACGGTGCCAATCAGCACCCCACCCAGACACTTCTGGACCTCTACACCATGAAGAAGGAGTTCAAGGCGCTCGACGGGCTCAGGATAGCGCTTCTGGGGGACCTGAAGTACGGCAGGACCGTGCACTCCCTGGCGCATGCGCTCTCGATGTACGACGTGGAACTCGTGTTCGTCTCCCCGGAGGAGCTAAGGATGCCAAAGGGTGTGAGAAAGCATCTCAACGGCAAGATACCATATACCGAGATAGTCAATCTCGACGAGCTTCCCGAGGTGGACATCGTATACGCCACCAGGATACAGAAGGAGAGATTCGCCGACCCCAACGAATACGAGAGGACAAAGGACGCATACAGGATCGACATGGACTCTATCAAGCTCCTGGGCAATGCCAAGATCATGCATCCCCTTCCTAGAATCTCGGAGATATCCAATGACATAGACCTGATGAAGAACGCCATATACTTCCAGCAGGCCAAGAACGGCATCCCTGTAAGGATGGCCATACTCTCGATCCTTCTTGGGGTGGAAAGATGAGCACGAGGAAACTCAAGGTCAGCGCCATCAACAACGGCACCGTGATAGACCACATACTTCCGGGCAAGGCGTACGCCGTCGTGAAAATCCTGCATCTGGAGAAGTACAACGAGACAGTGACGATAGCGTCGAATGTCTGTAGCGGGAAGACGGAGAGGAAGGATATCGTGAAGATCGAGAACAGGGCGCTGTCGGCAGAGGAGGTTTCGTCGATAGCCCTCATATCGCCGGAGGCCACTGTCAACATAATCAAGAACTACGATGTCATAGAGAAGGGCAAGATAGCGTTGCCCGAGAGGTTCGAGAGCATCATACCCTGTACCAATCCGCTGTGCATCACGAATCATGAGAAGGTGAGAACGCGTTTCAAGATTATGGAAAAAACGCCGCTGCTCATCAGATGTGAGTATTGTGAGCGGACGATGGATGAAAAAGATGTCGAAAAGGTTTTGGGATGATAAGAGAAAGTGTCGCCGCGGGAGGTTTCTATCCAGCCACCTCATCGGAAATCAGGGGCATGTTGAATGGTTACCTGTCTGACATGGGCATTGCGCCCGGCAGCGTGAAGAGGGGGAGGGGGATCGCATGCGGTCTTTCACCGCACGCGGGATATTACTACTCCGGCAGGACCGCCGCCAGTTTCTACGCCGCCCTAGCAGAGGACATGCCCGACAGATTCATCATCATCGGGCCCAACCACACGGGGCTGGGCGACCCGATATCCCTGATGAGGGAGGGGGAATGGAGGACCCCCATGGGCAGTCTGCCGATAGACGAGGACCTGGCTTCCGCTCTCTTAGAAAGCTCGGACCTGATATCAGACGACATCAGTGCACACCAGATGGAGCATTCGATAGAGGTGCAGCTTCCGTTCATCCAATACTTCAGTGACGATGTGTCCTTCGTGCCCATATGCCTGGGGCTGCAGGACCTCGACAGCGTCATAGAGGTCTCCCAGGCCATCAAGGCGTCGGTCGACGACAACGTGTGCGTCATTGCCTCGTCTGACCTTGTGCATTTCGGGGCAGCCTACGGATACAGGCCCTTCTCAGGCAGCGAAGGGGAGACCATCGACTGGATCGAGAGGAACGACAGGCAGGTGCTGAACATGGTCGAGCAGAAGGACGTCGACGGGCTTTACGACTTCATAGCGAATCTCAACTACACCATGTGCGGTTATGGTGCGGCTGCCATCTCGATGCTGATGGCGGACCAGTTCGACCTAAAGGGAAGGATACTGGACTACACCACATCTTATGAAAAGTCGCGGGACCCCAACGTGGTCGTTGGGTACGGTTCCATTATATTTAGATAAATTTAGGGATATTATTCTGTTTTATAAATATATTCAATTATTCATTCAGAAATTTTTTTAAATGTGGCATCAAAGTATGATTGGTGCTGAAAATGGTAGTCAATACAAGATACCAGATGATCCTGGAACTGCTCCGTGACACCTACGAGAACAAGCCTCCGGGATATGCCGGCAAGATAGAGATAGAAAAGACGCTGAAGATCGGTGCCGATGAATTCGTCCCCTTCCTGGACGAGCTTTCAAGGGGAGGATACGTCAAGATAATGGAAGGTGCCGCGCCCACGTTCATAGTCAAGTTCACGAACAAGGGATATGACACCTACATGCATCAGGGACTTTAGACATTGCCCCAGTGTCTCGTTCCAAACGACAGGCTCTGGTCGAAAGATCGGAGCCGTGGTCATTTTCTTTTGATTTCTCGGCCGATTGCTTCGACAGTGCGAAGAACAGTGCCCTATCCGGTGTAATCCAACGAGTTGAGAGACGAGCCGCCTGGCCCCATAGTGAAGCTGACGCGCCAAGGACATAGGGGGTCGATGAGGACGGCAAAAATGAAGGACGGTCCGCAAGAGAATGCCGCACTCGCAAGTTCTGGCCCCACGTATACTGTTCGCCACTATAATGATATAAGGGCATTATTGTGATAGTTTGAATATGCGGTGTGTGGAAAGGGGGGAAGGCGCGGATTTACGAAACATATAAAAGAACCCATTGACAACATTTATCCTTGACTAGGTCGGGGAGCCAGGCGTCCCCTGTTACCAGAAACCGTCTAGATGCTGGGACCGAAGCCCGTGGAGCGTCGTAGGAACATGGGTTCTGAGGCATGCTACGCCTGTGAAGTCCTGTCCCATCTGATTGGTGGAGCATGGGGCCCTTTTGGAGGAAAGGGTTAACATGCCTAATCTTTCAAACCCCGCCAGGTCCGGAAGGAAGCAACGGTAGAGAGGACATTCAATGCTTTTGGGGTCGCAGGACCGAGAACGAGTGTGTTTTCTGGCTTGTGGGAATACGGTCATCTGCGGGCGTGTCGCCTATTCTAATCAGGTTGCCACCTTCTTTTGATCGATAGCTAGAGGCACAATACTACTTGCCACCATCAAAGCAGCGACAGCGCCCTCTTTTCTATGAGCTCCGCAAGGGCCTCCTCGGCACCCAGCGGGCCTGAGAGGACTATCCTTCTCCTCACGCCGTTCACGGCCCTTTCGACATAGAACTCGCCCTTCGGGATGTGAAGCGCCCTCGGGATGTCCTCCGTGGTATGCTTTCCCATAGATATGAAGAGCGGAAAGAACACTATCGTTGTAATTTCCGTGTCCCTGCAGAGCTCGTCAAGCGTGTCTGGCATGTTTGGCTCGTTCATCTCGTTGAAGCAATATCTCACCTCGTCCCAGGCCCCCCTCTCCTCCAGTATCCTGGCCAGGCCGCTTACGACCTCGGAATTGTAGGGGAGCCTACTGCCATGCCCTATCAGTACCAACGCCCTCTTTCCCATTTGAACATCCCTAACGATATATGTAGGCAATGATATTATATATTGCCTCCCATAATCATCCTATGCTCAAGCAGATAGAGGGCAACTTCTCGCTCTTCATCGCACTGGGGTTCGTGATTGGGCTCCTTATGCCGGGTGTGGCCAAGGCCATGGAGCCTTACATACTCTACTTCCTGGTAGGTATAATGTTCTTCACGATGCTGAAGATTGATCCAAAGGACCTCAGACAGACAGCATCCAATCCATCCTACATACTCTACCTGGCGGCCATGATACTCTTCATATCCCCCATAGTGCAATATTCCGTTGCAAAGGTGTTGTATCCGGGGGTGGCGGCATCTGTCCTGATAATCGGCGCCCTTCCCTCCGCCATGTCCTCAACATCGATAACCGACCTTCTCAAGGGAAATGTCCATATAGCCCTCCTCCTGACCGTGATAACGTCGCTTTTGGCCCCGTTCACCATGCCGTTCCTGATAGAGTTGTTCATAGGTGTCGAGACGCAGGCAAGCTTCAGCGACATGGTCGTCATGCTGGCAAAGGTGGTCTTCGTGCCGTTCGTGCTGTCCGTGGCCGTGAAAAGAGCGGTGCCCGGCCTTGTCGGCAGGACCTCGAAGTACTATGCCATGGTAAACATCTTCCTGCTCTTCCTGATCATCATGGCGATAATCGGCAGCTATTCGGACTACATGTTGGAGGACATAGACAGGACTGTCAGGATGGCGCTGTTCTTCTTTCTCCTTGCCGCTATGATGCACATAATAGGCTGGTACTCCTCCTTTTGGAGGCCGTTTGGGGACAGGGTGGCGTCATCGACCATAATCTACTACTGCAACATTAGCCTCGGCGTGGTGTTCACGGCCAAGTTCTTCTCCCCCATGGTGGTTCTCGGAGTCGTGCTATACAACATTCCCTGGAGCACAATGCCGGTTCCCTTCCACTATATTGTCAAGAGATTTGAGAAAATATGATGATATCATTTTTTCCTCATCGCCCAATCCAACAATGAAATTAACACAATCGAACAATGAAGTGATGACAATTGTCCGATTATATAATATATTAGAAACATTTAAATAAAAAATAAATATCCTTCTCTTTAGTGCATAAGGGATAAAGATGCTAGATATCTTAAGAAAGAAGATGTCCAAGGACATAACTGTTGGCATAGGCGCCTACACCGATATCAAGAAGATCATGCGGATCGTTGAAAACTTCGACCTATGTCCCCTAAGGATACTGAAAGAGGAGGAGACTGCCCTCTTGGCACTCAAAAGGGGCGATGTGGACTGCCTGGTAAGGGGAACGCTGCGCTCCGCGCACTTCCTGCGCGCCATGCAAAAGGTCTATGAGATAGACGCCCACTACCGTATAGCCCTTCTCGGCACGACCGACAAGAAGTATTTCCTGCTCGCGCCCGTCGGCATAGACGAGGGAGAGAGCCTCAGGGACAAGATCAAGCTGGCCGAGTTCGGCAACGACTTTCTAAGGACTCTTGACATAGAGCCAAAGATATCTATACTCTCCGGAGGGAGATGGGACGACATAGGAAGGTCACGCTATGTTGATGTGACCATCATCGAAGCTCGAATGATAGCAGAGGAGCTTGGTATCAAACACCATGAGATCATGATCGAGGAGGCCATAAAGGACTCGAACTTCATAATCGCCCCGGACGGGATATCGGGAAATCTAATATACCGTAGCCTTGTCCATCTGGGGTGTGGCACCTCGCATGGCGCCGTGTACTATCCGCACGCTCTTGACGGCACCGTGATAGTGGACACATCCAGGTCCGCGGACCTGCTGGAATACGAGACATCGATTATGTTGGCTAACGCATTCAAGGTGATGAAATGCTCACAAGGGAAGAAGTGATGGAAAAGTACGGGGATGTTCCATTTCTATCCCCATACGAAAAGATTTTCGCATTGATAGACGACGAGAAGAGGTCGATAGAGCTGCACGAGTACCATGCTAGGGGAAAGTGCAACGGCGGCGCTGCCTGGGAGGTATACCATTTTCCAAGGACGTCCAGGTTGATAACGATGGCCTACCGCGAGGGCGCGAGGAACGTGTGCCTCGTCAACGTGGGGGAGGAGAAGCTCGACCTCATACCCGGCATATCCGGCGCGGGACTCGAGTCCGCCAAGATAAAGGGGGACAAGGTGGAGCTCACCTACGCGGGGCTCGCCGGAGGAGGCGTCGCCGCGACCGCATGCAGGGGGATGGCCCAGAACATCGACGGGATAGACATCATATCCATGGGCGGGGGCGCAAAGCTCGGGAAGGCGACCCTTCACCTACCCGCGTACAGGAAGTTCGTGTTCGGCGTGGACGACACCGACATCCCGGGTAAGGGCGCCACCTGGTCCATAATGAACGAGGTGGGCTACCAGGCCGAACAGGACGGCGTGGCTTACTATCTCGACCACACGATAACGCAGCTGTATCCGCACGCGCCGAGGAAGACCACGAACTGTGTCACCGTGGCGCTCAACCTTGCCTGTCCCATGGGGCAGGAGAAGTCACTCAAAAAGTACCTTCTTGAAAAGATAGCCGAGAGGACCTACAGTGATGATGCGGCAGCGGTCTTCTGGGATAAGGTCGACATCGACCCAAGGCTGAGGCGCTACACCCAGAACGCGAAGAACAGGATAGTGGAGATCGAGGAGGCCGAGAGAACCGCGAAGGAGACAGGCCTCGAGCTCGTTGAGATCACCGGACCCAACGGCAAAATCGGTGCCGTCGCCTCGATAGGGCTGCACAGGGAAAGGGAAAAGGCTGTAATGCCTTATTACTAATACGATGAACTCCGTTGCTGAGCTGAAGGTAAGGCTGCAAAGCCTTGGGGTGAGGTTGCCCCAGGTGGAAAAGGGCAGGAGAGGCGGGGCAGGGCCCGCCGCCGGCAAGAGCCTTATCTTTGGCAATACCGTCGCCAATGTACCCACAAGGGGCTGGTTCACAGAGGGGACGCCGTTTGACATAGTCCAGAACGAAGACGGATTCTGGATCCATGAGAACGGCAAGGAGATAACAAGGGTCGAGTTCCCCAAGACCCCCGAATTCTATTCCAAGGAGACATCCGACGGCATTTCCATGAGGAAGGTCGCCCTTCTGCATGGAGCGAGCTGCCTTGCCTCGACGGTATGCCAGCACTGCATATACTACGGGACGCCCCACGCATGCACATTCTGCGGGATAGGGCTTTCGCTCGAACTCGGCGACACCATAGGGGAGAAGTCGCCCGCGCAGTTGGCGGAGGTCGCTGCGGCGGCGAAGGAGGAGGGGATAGCGGACCATGTCACCCTGACCTCGGGGACTCTTGCCGAGAAGAACAAGGGCATAGAACGGCAGCTGAAGGCGGCGAAGGCCATCAAGGAATCGTCAGGACTGCCTGTCCATGTCCAGATGGAACCCCTAAAGGACCTCAGCATCATCGAGGAGATGCCCTCGTGGGGCGTCGATACGGTGGGCATACATATCGAGAGCCTTGACGACAAGGTGTTGAAGAGGCATGCGCCGATCAAGGCGAAGCTTGGATTCCAAGACTTCATGAGGAACTGGGAGAAGGCGCTTGAGGTGCTTGGAAGCAATCAGGTGGATACATTCATCATCGCGGGCCTTGGGGAGGACCTTAAGGTGACGTCGGAGAGGATGAGGGAGATAACGGAACTGGGCGTGTATCCGTTCGTGGTGCCGCTGAGACCCATACCCGGGACCCCCCTCGAGAGGGAGAGGCCGCCATCCGTCGAGCACATGCTAGAGCTGCTGACAAAATCCGCAGAAATCGTCAGGGACTCGGGGCTCGAATGGAAGAAGAGCAAGGCCGGATGCATCAGGTGCAGGGCGTGCTCTGCATTGCCTGATGTGGTCGATGGGATCGATATCACTACTAAGAAAGACTAATTTTTCTTATGCTTCTTCCGTCCATAGGGGCAAACATAGACGCATAATCCACAGACTGTCCATTCTTCCCCAGAATTCAGATACTTTTCGCACCTGGCTGCATCATAACGCACGTCCCGGGGGTCTTCCTCCTTGAAATTAACACCAGTGAATGCAGAGACCGGGCATATATTCACACATTCTGTGCAATCGCCGCAACGTTCGGCCATCTTCTTTTTAGCAACTTTGAGAGGCGCGTCGGTGAGTACGGTTGCCCAGCGCACGCGTGGGCCAAATTGCGGGGTGATAAGAAGGCAACTTTTTCCAATCCAGCCGAATCCTGCAAGATGTGCTGCTAACTTATGCGATAACACGGCACATATCTTTTCGTCGTCGTATCGCTCCGATGCAGGTATTGGCAGGGCACGAAACCCCTCCCTCTGGATAAAACTGCTTATACGAGAAGCTAAAAGGTCCAGCCGCTGGTTAATGATGTCATAGCCATGGTGATGATAGTTAACAGCAACTGAACGTTCATGGCGACGGGGAAGCTGGTCCACAATGTCATCCATAATATGTATTCCCAACGAAATGGCCCGGGGATATGATGCCACATCCTCCCCGCCCTGGGCCCAGATGACATCAGTTGCCGGAGTTATATCTGCCACTCCACAAAAATCAGCGCCCTCCTTGATGGCTAATTCTTTGATACCATTCTCTATTTCTTCATCAGGGCATACTTCCATCAGAAAACATCTCCACAGGGATTTACATTATCAGTTATCATAAGATATCAAGGTTTTTTATTATATTAATCTTTGACTATATTTTATATCATTGAACTGGTAGTTAATAACAGAATTCCCCACATCATGGTACATGATTGGGTTCCTCCCTCTTCAGAACGAATAAGATAGAGGCTTTTCTTCATGAATGATAATCAGGGACATTCTTTTTATTCTATTACAATGACATTTACTTGAGATATTTCATGAAAAAAACAATGTTTAATTGCCCTAATTGTGGTTCCAATGAGGTGGCCCATTTAGGCGAGAAGAAATACTTCTGCAAATCGTGTGATACCCAATTCGTGTGCGAAAATCAGAATGAGCACATAATCATTAACGCAAACAGAAAGGATTACTGTCCAATCTGTGGGATTGACAACACAGACAGTCTAACCTACAAATGCATGAATTGTGGAAACGAAAATATTTGTGTCAAACACATGGTTGATATATATGATGACGATGTCAAGATTAACACGCTCTGCCTCGATTGTTTCAGAGAGAGTTTCACCTGTGAAAAATGTGGAACCAAAACAACATGCTATTATGAGGAAGATGACCAGAAAAGATACGTTGACGTCAGCAAGATGAATTTCATCTGTGACAAATGTGGTATGGTGTTATGCAAAGATTGTGCGGAGCGAAGGGGAATAATATTCCCTACATATCATTGTCCTGAGTGTGGGACAGAATTATAAATTATTTAATATATCACCTTTAGGGACCACAGATTATAATAAATTCATAGACTTCTAAAATATATTGTTCCTCTGCCTTTTCTGATTTTTTCAGCTATGATAGATCACTTCTCAATCGTGAACATGAGAACTATAATTTACTGGAGATTTTATTGGAGGCACGTAAGGGAGAAATGTGAAATCATTCCAAGTACAAAAACTTAACGTTTTTATTTCTTTGTCATGTTTGTTTAAAAATAAAATCTCCACTCCTAGAGCTCATCGATCCTCCTCAGCATCCCTCTCGCCATCTCCTCCTCGAACATCCCACACCTCGTCAGCCTCATTAACAGCTCCCTCCATTGGGGCTCGCTGAGGAACAAGGCCCTGAAGAGGTTCATCGCCTCCTTCTCCTCTCCGGCCTGAGATAACGTCACGGCCCTCCAGAACATGACCTCGTGATTTTCCGGACATGTTTCGCTTGCCAGCTCATAGTATCTGAAGGCCTCCTCCACCTCGCCCTTTCCCATAAGCTCTTCGCCCCTGTCCGCAAGCCCATAGCACTTGTGGAGCTTTATGAATCTATCCAACTTGTCGATGGGGCGGGTGCTGTCCTCGACACGGAGGTCCATCAATGTGTCCTGCCAAGGCTTGGCCGAGCTCTGGATCCGTGATATGACGATGGCGGAGGACTGCTTTCCCCGTATGTCACCGCCCTCGGCCTCAGCGGCCTTGAGGGCGGAGAGTATCCTCTTGTCGAGGGTGTCCCCTTCCGAATCTATGAACGCATCCGCCATGGCGTCCCAGACGGTGTCGTGCTCCATCATGTTCGCCTGGCAGGAGAATCCCTCGCCAATGTGATGGCCCGCCTCTGGTATGCAGGATGCGCCAGTGTGAGCCTCCACGCCCCCGTTTATGTCCAGGAAAGCCACCTGTCTGGTGTCAGGAAAGGAATCCTCGTCCAAAAGACAGTTCAGCGCCCTCGGCGCCGAAAGTCCCTGGGACATCAACTCAAGCCCCCGAAAACCGTATGATGTCTCCGCCATGGCCTGTGTGGCGACGGCGCCCTTGCCAGCCTTCACCCACGGCACCACGGAACCCACGGAAAAGTAATGGGACTGAACCCCGACGCCCATGATGCCCGCGTCAGGGTCCATCGCGACTATGGAGTAGGTCATCCGAAACACCTATATCGCTGGCGGGATGAATCCTTTGCTCATCATGAATTGTGTCTCGTCCCTCGCCTTGCTGATAATCTCGTTCGCCATCTCCAGAAGCTCCTCGCGTCCCAGCTTCCTCTTGGCGACACCGTCCTTTATCGCCTGGAGCCCCACGGCGGCCGCTTCCCTGGGGAATATCTCCCACTCGTCCATCGTCGGGACCAGATAGTTCTCGGATAGTCCGTTCTCCTCGGCCATGTCCGCTATGGCATTGGCGGCGGCGATGCACATGTTGTCCGTTATGGTGCTTGCCTGTACATCCAGGGTCCCCCTGAATATGCCGGGGAAACCAAGCGAGTTGTTGATCTGATTCGGGAAGTCAGAGCGTCCCGTGGCGACTATGAGCGCGCCGGCCTCCTTGGCCTCCCATGGCCATATCTCAGGTATGGGATTCGCTGTCGCAAAGACTATGGCGTCGCTTGCCATCGGCTCTATGTCACTGGACTTGATGGTCCCGGGGCCAGGCCTGGAGGCAGCGATCAGTATATCGGCGCCGTCTGCGGCGTCCCTGATAGACCCTTCCTTCTGTTCGCCGTTGGCGTTCACGCACATGTCCCACTTGTAGGGATTGTGGTCCTTCTCGGCCTCGAGGTCCTTCCTGTTCGCGTGCAGGATGCCCTTGGAGTCCACCATGATGATGTTCCTCTTGTTTATCCCGGCAGAGACGAGCAATCTCGATATCGCAAGGTTGGCGGCGCCGGAGCCCACCATGGCCACCTTCGCCTCGGACATCTTCTTGCCGACGAACTTGAGGGCGTTTATGGCGCCTGCCACCTCTATCGTGGCGGTCCCCTGCTGGTCGTCGTGCCAGACCGGTATGTCCATCTCCTCCCTGAGCCGGTCCAGGATGTAGAAACACTTGGGATTCGATATGTCCTCGAGATTGATGCCGCCGAAGGACGGCTTGATCATCTTCACGGCGTCTATGAGCTTGTCTGGGTCCTTGGTGTCAAGGCATATCGGATAGGCGTCCAC
>Ga0116164_10000182_pt1 | contig 60891 bp, 57 predicted proteins | sample AD_UKC109_MetaG_FD_89888 | JGI IMG/M metagenome (GOLD analysis project Ga0116164, IMG submission 89888) | Active sludge microbial communities of municipal wastewater-treating anaerobic digesters from Hong Kong - AD_UKC109_MetaG | ecosystem: Engineered > Bioreactor > Anaerobic > Digestate... | reverse complement strand
TGCTGGGACATCATCGGAAAGATCGAGGGAAAGCCGGCATACGAGATCCTCGGCGGAAGTGCCAGGCCGATCCCCGTGTACTGCTCCACCGGTGAAATGCACGAACCGGAACGGAGGGTCGAAGAACTCCTGGCAATGAAAGAAAGAGGATTTACAAGTGCCAAGCTGCGCGTCAAGAACATTGGATTGAAGGATGACATACGCCACATCGAGACCGTCAGAAAGGGCGTGGGAGACGATTTGATACTGGGGGTCGACGCCAATCAGGGGTGGCTTGTCACCATCGTTGATAAGATTCCTGCCTGGGACCTGGAACGAGCCAAAGAATTTGCAAAGGCGTGTTATGCGAATCACATTAGCTGGCTGGAAGAGCCTCTTGATTCACGGGACTACGACGGGAACGCGGCCCTGAAAGCGGTATCCGATGTCAAGATTTCCGGAGCCGAGCTCAACTATGGATGGGATGAAATAAAGATCATGTTCGAAAAGGACTGTTTCGACATATACCAGCCGGATGCCACATTCGCCGGCGGCATCGCCCAGGTCAGGAAGGTCATCGAGGCATGCCACACCCACAACAGGGAGTTCTCTCCGCATACCTGGACGAACGGCATCGGTTTTTATATCGGATGGAACATGGTGCTCGCCGACAGAGAAAACTCTCTCCCGCTGGAATATCCGCTGGAAGAACCCTCATGGGTTCCGGAATACAGAGAGGGGATCATCGAACCCATCATTCCCGACGAAAACGCCATGCTCCAGCCCTTCACAAAACCGGGACTCGGATTCGAGATCGATAAAAGCCTCCTGAGAAAATATGGGAAGCGATTCTTCAAGGTCAATGAGACACGGCTGAAGCTGAAGGTCATACGGCAAAAGGGGCTGAAGGCCGCCCTTGAACTGAAAAAGAGGAAGGAAAGCCAGTAACGAAAGCCTCTACTCCCGGACAGGAAAAGGGATCTTTACTCCTCTTCTTCGCCTGGCTCAATTCCATTCTTAGTTTCACTAAAATATAGCACGGGAGGTGTCGGTATGACAGAAGCATCACAGCTCGCGCTTCAGGGCCTGAGAGATCTTTCCACGATCAAGTGGTATGTGATCCCCCTACTTGCCTTTGTCTTTTACATCTACACCAGCGAGATGAAAAAGGCCTGGGCTTCGGGAAACTGGAACGCCATATTTGCCGGTTTGACGATCTTCGGCATGGATTTCATCAACGAAACATGGAACGGATGGGTCTTCCATTTGACTCAGCATGCCGCCTTCTGGACGACTCCCGGCGAAACCGCCCTGAGAACCATGGTGGGGTGGAACATAGAGATCATGTTCATGTTCACCATCGTGGGGATCATCTTTTACAATACGGTTTTTGAAGATAAACGTATCAAGATCCTGGGAATACCGAACTGGTGGTTCTGGGCGATCGCCTATGCGGCATTCTGTGTCTTTGTGGAGGTCATCCTGAACATGGGCGGCCATCTCGTATGGGAATATCCCTGGTGGTACCGGTCATTCGGCGGCATCTGGCTGATATTCCTCTTGGGTTACTTCCACTTCTTTGTGGCCGCCATTATCGTGATGAGCCTGAAGACGATCAGGGCGAAGGCCACCATGGTCGGCATCATTTATGCCATTGCCATTGCAGGAAACGTTATCGGTCTGGGGATTTTGGACTGGATTTACTAATAAGGATGTGAGATTTATCCCGTCTGCCTTTCCGGGAACCTCTGACGCATAAAACGAGCGTGCCGGACCCGAAAGGGGGAGGAACACCTACATGAGATGAGACACCTTGTCTCATGACAATGAAAAGCTTGAGTCTATCATGAGCCTGAAAAAAGAAATTAAATTCTTTTTCCTGAAATATTTCCTGACCTCTTTTGCGTACCATACCCTCAGTCTGTACGCAAAGACCATCCGGCTCAGTTTCGAGGGTAATGACACGGTTGTCAACCACCTGAACAATAACGGGCGGATTGTTCTGGCTTCATGGCATCAGAGGTTCTTCGGAGGATTTTATCTCCCCAAGATACTGGAAAAACCGATCTCCATCATGATCTCTCAGAGCAGGGACGGGGATTTTATCGCCCGTATCGTTGAGAGGATCGGGTGGGCACCGGCACGCGGATCAAGCTCCCGGGGGGGCAGAAATGCCCTGAGAACATTGATTGACGCGGTCATGACGGGTCAGATTGCCGGCCATATCGTTGACGGCCCGACCGGCCCCCCTCATGTCATAAAACCCGGACTGATAGCTCTGGCACAGCATTCGGGAGCCGTCATCTGCCCCACCTATGTCCTGTATGAAAAGGCCTGGACATTCAACAGCTGGGATCGATTCATGGTACCCAAACCGTTCAGCAGAGTTATCATCCGTTTCGGCCCCCTTGAATCCGTTCCCCGCGACATGGATTCCGAAGAATTCGAAAGGATCCGTCTTCATATCGAGCGGACGATGCTGGAGGGATATGAAAAGGGAGATCGGGACATATCATCCGGCCACGTTCCTATATGAAAAATCGTACTCCCGATACGCCGAAATAGAGGGCGAAAAAGATGAGCGTGACGGCACAGACGCCGATAATTCCCCGATATATCCGATCGCTCATATATTTTCTTCCCCGTGAAACGAAGAGCGATACAACGCTGTACCACAGCAGATCGGCCAGTATATGGCCGGTGAAAAAAGCCGACACGCCAATGAACCCGAATCTCATCGAAACAATGACATATCCCAGTCCAATCGTCGCCCACCATATGATCCAGTAGGGGTTCACCAGGCTGGTGAGAATACCAGCTATGACGGGACCACCCCAGGCACTTTCCCCGCCTGAGAGGTCAAGGCTGAGATGTTTGATCCCTTTGAGCATATCGAACGATATCCAGAGCAGAACAAGACCCCCTGCTATCCCGACAACTCCGAGCAATCCGGGATTATTGATCAAATCGGCAAATCCCAGGGCGAGAAGTATGAGGAGTGATATTTCAAGAACGGCATGGCCGAAAACTATGAGGGGACCGGCGATAAAGCCTCTTTTTGTCGTTTCACTGATGGCAACGGTCAGCACGGGTCCTGGCATCATCGCGCCTGACAAGGCGATAATAAACGATGATATGAATATGGCTGTCAGATTCTCCATAGGCTGGCTTGCATCCTGATATTTTTGACTTACCGGTGTAAATTATGTAGTATCACGCTCCTGTAGAAGGTGCCAGAAAAATGACCGAACGACCTGCGTATATTCATAGTGTTCGCTTGATCGCTGTATCGGCGTGTCTCTTATGGGCCTGCCTGGTTTCATTTCCATCTTCTCCACAGGCCGCACCATCTGTCGGTAATTCACCGAAAGACGATCGCGTGAGGCTGCTCGAAGACGGGGACTATTTCTCCGCATTCATGAAAGCGATTCATGATGCACGAAGCGAGATCGTTATGTCATTTTTCCTCTTTAAGATAAACGGTCACAGCAAGAATTACCCGGACAGAATCCTCGCCGGACTCGTCCGAGCAGCCAAACGGGGGGTACGGGTACGGATTATTCTCGAGGAGGGAAGCGATACGACCGATACAGACAACCGAAAGACGGCCGCACGGCTCCGGGCAGGAGGGGTCGACGTATATTTTGATTCTCCGAGCACCACTACACATACGAAGGTGGCCGTGATCGACAAGAGATATATATTCTTGGGAAGTCACAATTTGACAAACTCGGCACTAAAATATAACCATGAACTGTCGGTTGTTATCGATTCTCCGTCACTGGCGGCGGAGACGATACACTATATCGATTCACTGCACAGATGAAGGTGTCATGAAAGTATCACAGAAAATAATATGGTCCCTGTACGTTATCCTGCTGCTCATCACCGTCGGATGCGCGGTTGCACCCGTTCAGAAAGAGGTTATCCGGATCGAGCCCGAAGGCATCCCGGAAGAGGTAATCGGGATGTTCAACAGCGCCAATGAGGCTTTTAAAGAAGGAGAGTTTGACAGGGCGATGGATCTGTACAAAAGCGTCATTGAGAGCGCTCCATCAGACCGTATGGCATTCCTCTCCCGCCTGAAAAGGGGAGAAATATTCATGACCCACGGCGAATATAGCCGGGCCATTGAGGAACTGCAGCTTATGCCCGCCGGATTTGAAAAAGAACCCGCCTATGTCGAGGCCCGCTTCAGGCTCGCCCGTTCGTACTTCATGATAGGTATGTACAACCCTTCGAAAGAGATCTGCGAAGAACTTCTCGGTCGAAGAGTCCCCTCCTACCTGAAACCGGAGCTCAAATCCCTGATGGGTGACATTCTTGCGAGCTCAGGGGAAGACAGAGCGGCATTCGACTGGTACATGCAATCACTGAAAGACAATCCGACCAAAGACCGTGAAGAGTCACTCAAGAAGAAGATAGAAGCCATTATCGCCGACAGGCTGTCTTTCGATCAACTGAAAGAAATAAAAAAGGATTACTGGTGGGGATACCCCACGGGTCATCTCCTCTATGCCCTTGCCAGTGCGGCATACGACATGAGGGATATTGAAGAGGCCACCGGGTATCTGGATAAATTTCTCTCAGGCTATAAAGACCACCCCCTCTTTGAAAAAGGGGAGGCCCTGCGGCGGAGAATCGCCGCCATACAACTGGTAGATCCCTACGCGGTCGGATGCGTTCTCCCCCTTACCGGTAGATATGCCACCTATGGGAACCGGGTTCTTGACGCCGTCATTCTCGCTTCCGGTGTATTCAACCCTGATCGCAATACCCCCGTACAGCTCTTCATAGAAGATTCAAAGGGAGATCCAGTAACGGCCCGGGAAGCGGTACGGAAACTCGCGAACGATCACCGGGTTATCGGCATCATAGGCCCTCTGGTAAGCGCGGCGGCCCTCGAAGCGGCTCAGGAGGCTCAATCCCTGGGTGTGCCCATCATCACCCTGACCCAGAGAAAAAACATTACCGAGACGGGAGATTTTGTTTTTCGAGATTTTCTTACCGGAGATATGCAGATGCAGGCCCTCGTCACATACTCCATTCACAATCTCGGCATAGAAAATTTCGCCATCCTGTATCCCGACGACAACTATGGAACGGAGATGATGACCCTCTTCTGGGATGAGGTGGTGCGACAGGGAGGACAGATACGGGGCGTGGAATCATACAGCGGAAAGCAGACCGATTTCGGTGAGGAGATAAAGTCCCTGACCGGGTTAAACCTCGTGGGAGAGGATGAGGCATCGGGAGAAAAACCGAAACCGACAGTGGATTTCGACGCGCTTTTTATCCCCGACGCATACTCCGCCGTGACCATGATAGCCCCCCAACTGACCTTCCACGATGTTACAGGAGTGCAACTCTTGGGGACAAGCATCTGGAATACTCCGGGACTTCTGAAAGAAAACAATGAATATCTCGAAGGGGCGGTCTTTACCGACTGTTTTTTCCTGAACAGTTTTCGCCCTGAGGTCAGAGATTTTATTGATCGCTTTTACGTTGCATGCGGCAGGGAACCGGGCACCGTTGAGGCTCTCGCCTACGACGCGACCGCCATACTGATACACCTGATAACAGAGAACAACATAGAGATCAGAGATGATCTGAGACACAGCCTTTCCGGTATCGACGACTATCCCGGCATTACGGGAATAACCTCATTCTCCGGGACAGGAGACGCGGTGAAATCCCTCCACATATTAATGGTGATGGACGGAGAAATCGTTCAGATACAATAAGGGGAAGCGGAGCCGCATAGCAGCAAAAAAAGACGCCGGCAACATCCGGCGTCAAGAAACCTTACCTGTCAGCTTCCATGAAGGAGTAAAAAGGATGTGACCTCTTGCCGCCGACCCTCTTACCCATCAACTCCCGTCGGTATCAGACACATAAATCGGAATACGCCTTCGCCTCTATTGGTGAGGCAGTGTTCCTCACCGGACGGGATGAAGATGGCCTTCCCTTCCGCCACAGGGATTTCATCACCGGCGCCGTTCCTGGCCGTTGCCTCTCCCTTCAGTACAAATATCTCATGCTCCCATGGATGCGTATGGAGGGGGCTGGACGCACCCGGATCCAGTTCAAATATCCTCATGACGAAATTGGGGGCGCCTTCCTTGTCGCCTATGACAACCCTCTTTGTGACACCCCTCATCATTTCAACCGCTTCTACATCTTCATACTGGTGAATAATCAATGCTCTTTTCCTTTCATTGTATAGTTACGTCCGGCTCCTGCGAATCGCCTATTCCGCTGGAGTCGCTTGTACATCACTCTTACGCCGTGAAGGCAGTTGTTTGTATTTCAGTGCCGATTGTATGATTCCGATAATATGTTCCGTTTCCATAAATTCCGTATTGATAATCAGGTCGTAATTGGCGGGATCTTCTATATCCACCTTGAAATTTTTTCTCACCGAGTCTCTGCGTTCAGATTCCTTCAGGAATATCTGTTTCTTCGCGTCCTCTTCATCGAGATTCAGCTCATGCATTATATTACGTATCTTTATCTCCATGGGTGCAATAAATCGCACCCTGAGCGTCTCATCGGGGGGAAGAATCAGGTTGGCACCCCTTCCGATAATAATAGCTCCCCCCTGTTTTCCTATGGTTCCGATAACCTTTGTCAAATGGCGCACGTATTCATCCGCCAGGAGAAACCGTGTCGTTCTCAGATACAGTATCCAATTGTCCAGTATGGTGCGTGTCTTTTCATCCAGATATGAAACAACCTTCTCGCTCATCCGGACACTCTTTGCCACTTCATGAATGATTCTTGCATCTATGACATCGAGTTTCAGTTCCTGTGCGATTCGATGAACCTGGTCAGTTACAATGCTTCCCGGCTCTCTCTCGAATGTTATGACAGGCAGAGGAGCCTCCCCCTTACTCTTTCTGCGCTCCTTGGAGCTTTCCCACTTCTTTACCTGTTCCTCAAGGAGACGATCGAGTTCCGTACCCATGGCATTCCCTCCTTACTGGTTGAATGTGGATTTGAAAGATACACCCCCTTAGTATCACGACGTATTAAATGTATTATAAGAGCCGAGAGGCTGTCAATACTTTTTCAACTTTCTGAAACTGCGCCACAGGGCGAGCACCCGCACGGCAACCATCGCCAGGACCAGGCGCGGAATCCAAAGCCAGAACAGATTAATTCCGAAGGAGAGGAAGAGTGCCGGATCTTCAATCATGGCATGGTTGATACCGATGGAAAGGTGGAGACTTTCCAGTTCTTCATCGGTGAGGTTCCCCTTTCCCGCCTCCTCGACGATAACAGCTCCGCCATAGGCAAGACCAAACAGTGCAGCGGCGACCCACAGAATGGCAACCTTCCCGCTTAGCCCCATAACCCTCAGAAGGGGAGAAAGAAACCGGACGACATGATCTATCAATCCGAACACCCTGAGCATCTCCAAGGCCGTCAGAACACCCAGTATAATAAAGAATATCTTGACGGCGAGTTTCCCCGTCACCTGTGCCCACTGGAGAGCCATCTCTAAAAACGACTGACTTGTATGAAGGGCGGTTGCAGCAGCACCGGTAGCGTCGACGGCATCCGGTCCGGTTGCTCCTACAAAAGGTGCTACGACAATAACGGCAATAACGGCAAGGACGATACGAAAGAGGGTGGCCTTGAGGATTCCTATCCCCGACTTTCCCTGAATGATTCCCTCTTGGATCAGGTTGTGGGCTATGAGGAGAAAAACGGCTATCAGGGTCATCTGTCCGACGGTCAGAGGAAGAACCGCCATGGCGGCAATCCCTCCGTATATGCCGGTCAACAGGCCTATCAGCAGCGGGAGTGCGGCAAAATCCGGCAGACTCAGGAAACCCATGACCGGACGGATTACAAAATCGATCCGTTCCATCCATCCGCTCCAGGCAAGAAGCGCCGTCAGAAACGAGACGGGGACAATGATTTTCATCATCCAGACAAAACCCCGCAACCCCTTGCCGATCCCCACGGCAAGGCCTTGCTTGATTTTTTCGCCGTACGTCTGGTTGCTCACGGAATCGAGTCCTTTCAGGACCTAACGGACAGATGCAGGAGAGATTCAGTCGAAAATGATCGTTTTTGAACCGTACACCAGTATCCGATGTTCCAGGTGGAGTCTGACCGCCTTCGCAAGAACGATCCTTTCCAGGTCTTTTCCCTTGAGCTTCATGGTGTCAACCGAATCTTTGTGTGTAATCTTTATGACATCCTGAACAATGATGGGTCCCTCGTCCAGCATCTCCGTAACGTAATGGCTGGTAGCTCCGATTAACTTCACCCCTCTGTCATAGGCCTGCTGGTAAGGATTGCCCCCTGCAAAAGCCGGCAGAAACGAGTGGTGTATATTGATGATTCGGTCATGGTAGCGGCTTACAAATTCACCGCTTAGTATCTGCATGTAGCGGGCCAGGATTATCAGATCGATTCCTTCTCTTTCCAATTCGGCGATCTGTTTCTTCTCCTGTTCGGCCCTGTTCTCCCCTGTAATGGGGTAATGCCTGAACGGAAGGCCGAAGTGATCGGCCAGTGGCTTCATATCGAGATGATTACTTATGACAAGGGGTATCTGTGCCTTGAATTCCCCCATCTGATGCCTCAAGATAAGATCGTGGAAGCAGTAGATATGTCGAGAAACAAATATGGCCATCTTCGGTATATAATCGGAAAAGTGTAAGGTCCATTTCATCCCAAACCGTTTCACGAGGGGGGAGATCGTCTCCTCCAGATCGTCACGAGCAATGGTGAAACCATCCAGATCCCATTCCACCCGCATGAACAGCATATTTTCGGGTTGAACCGAATACTGGGCGGCATCAAGGATATTACCGTTATGCTCTGAGATAAAACGGGATATCCCTGCCACAATCCCTTTCTGATCGGGGCATGACAGGAGCAGTATGGCCGTCGTTTTTTCCATGATTCGTCACTCCTTCCTGAAAGATTCTGTCCATATATGAAAATGGCTCTCCAAGTCAAGAAAGGTTTGCCAAAAGGTGACTCTATGATATAGCATTGGAAGGTTAGATGGGAGATTGCCTCGCATATCACAACAGGAGTTCCGGATGAATCTGGTTGAAGAAACCGTCCTGTCCAATAACCTGACTATGCAGGTGTGGGACAGATCGCGGGCCATCGCTTCCGATACGACAAAGGTTGAACTACGTATTACGATACCGATTAGGGTCATGCAGGAGTATTTTACCGATCTCGCTCACTTCCAACAGGTCGTTGCGGTTTTCGGACCGGTAGTTGTCTATGAATATACGAAGGAGAGGACATTCGTCAGCACCCCCGATAGCGGGAAGGTTTTTCATGAACTGCTGGAAGACTTCCAGAGAGACTCACTCCCCTACCTGTCGAGAACCGAATTTCCTGCGCGTTTCAGCCTGTCGAAGCTGCGCGATATCAGGCAACATCCCTACCGGTACCATGATGTTCTGGAGAAACAGACATCCGAGGAGTGAGGAGCGACCGCTACTCCTTTGAGTGCAGACAATATATCAAAATTTTAAACTGGAGACATACCATGGGAAAAAAAGTTGCAGTAATTGGAGCCGGTTTTGTGGGCACAATGACCGCCCAGAGGATCGTTGAGAAGAATCTGGCCGATGTGGTACTGCTTGATATTGTCGAGGGGCTCCCGCAGGGGAAAGCACTCGATATCATGCAGTCGGCGCCCGTTGAAGGATTCGATATGAGAATAACGGGATCCAATGACTTTGCCGATACCAAGGATTCGGATATTGTAGTCTTTACCGCGGGCTTCCCCCGAACTCCGGGCATGAGCAGGGAAGAGCTTGCCGCGAAGAACGGAGGAATCATCAAATCCGTTATGGAAACGGTAGCGAAACATGCTCCCAACAGTATCATCATCATGGTGACAAATCCCCTCGATGTGATGACGCACCTTGCCTGGAAGATATCGGGGTTCCCCGCCCACAGAGTCATGGGGATGGGGGGTGTGCTCGACACATCGAGATACAGAACGTTTCTTGCCGAAGAGCTGCAGGTATCGACACAGGACATAGAAACCATGGTACTCGGAAGCCACGGAGATACCATGGTGCCGGTGGATACCCTCACCACTCTGAAAGGTATCCCCGTAAGCCGGCTCATGGAGAAAGAAAAGCTCGACGCCATAATCGAACGGACCAAGAACGGTGGAGCCGAGATAGTGAATCTCCTCAAATCCGGCAGCGCATGGCATGCACCCTCCTCCTCCGCGGTCGCCATGGTGGAGGCAATACTGCACGACAGCAAGAGGGTCCTATCCGCTTCGGCATACCTGACGGGACAATACGGCATTGAGGATGTGCATATCGGCGTTCCGGTAAGGCTGGGGGCAGCCGGAATTGAAAAGATATATGAGATCACCCTATCCGATGAAGAACTGAACGGCCTGAAACGATCCGCCGAAGTGGTCCGGGAAACGTATGAGAATCTGAAAGTCTGATGAATTATTCAAGTATTGAAGAACTCCTCCCCCTCGTCCTGACACCGGGCAGGTACACAGGGGGAGAAATAAATTCCATAAAAAAGGACTGGAAGAACTGTCGCCTAACCTTCGCCCTTGCCTTTCCCGATACGTATGAAATAGGCATGTCGCACCTCGGTTTCCAGATTCTCTATTCCATTCTGAACAATGAACCGGAGATAGCTGCCGAGCGGGTGTACGCCCCCTGGCCGGACATGGAAGCCCTGATGCGGGAACACGGTATTTCTCTTACCTCTCTCGAATCTTCCGTCCCCCTTTCTGGATTCGATATGGTGGGCTTTTCACTCCAGTACGAGCTGTCTTACACCAACGTCCTGAATATGCTGGAGTTGGGCGGCATACCGATATATTCCAGAGACAGAAAGGAAGGGACTCCCATCGTAGTCGCGGGAGGTCCCTGTGTCTTCAACCCCAGACCGGTAGCGCCCTTCTTCGATGCGCTGGTAGTTGGAGAGGGAGAAGAGGTGATACTGGAGATATCCCGGGCGATGATCAATGGTAAGGGAAGCGGTCTCAACCGGTCAGGACTGCTGAACCTCCTTTCGGAGATCGAGGGAGTCTGGGTCCCATCCCTGCACAGATCGGAAAAAAGAATCAAGAAGAGGGTCGTAACGGATCTGGAAAAATGGCGCTGCCCGTCGAGGCCTATCGTACCCCTCGTGAAGACAGTCCACGACAGGGTAAGCCTGGAGATAGCGAGGGGGTGCACCCGCGGATGCCGCTTCTGCCAGGCGGGGATGGTCTGGAGACCCGTCAGGGAGAGATCCACCAGCACCCTAGAAGCGATGGCGGAAGATATGCTCTCTTCAACAGGATATGACGAATTATCCCTCCTGTCCCTCAGCTCGGGTGATTATTCCCAGATCGAATATCTCCTGACATCGCTCATGGACCGATACTACGGGAAGAGAGTGGCCATGGCCCTCCCCTCCATGAGGGTGGAAACCCTTACAAAGAGACTGATCGAGCAGATCAGAAGGATGCGCAAGACAAGCTTCACGCTCGCACCCGAGGCGGGGACACAGAGGCTGAGGAACGTGATAAACAAGGGGAACACCGAAGAGGCCCTCCTGACAACCGCGCGAAGGGTATTTGAGGCGGGGTGGAAATCCATCAAGCTCTATTTCATGATCGGACTTCCTTCCGAAACACGGGAAGATCTCCAGGGTATAATCGATCTGGCTTATAAGGTACTCAAGGAAGGGAAATACAAACGTCAGGTCACCGTAAGCATCTCAACCTTCGTGCCTAAAGCCTTCACCCCTTTTCAATGGCAACGGCAGATAACCATGGCTGAAACCAGGGAACGACAGGAGTTCTTCAAGAGTCATATCCGGCACAAGAATCTGAAGCTCAAGTGGCATGACAGAGAGATGAGTTTTCTGGAAGGCCTGCTGGCACGGGGAGACGAACGGATAGGTGAACTCGTGGCAACTGTCTTTCATGCGGGGTGCCGCTTCGACGGCTGGAGCGACCGGTTCCAGTTTGATACGTGGGAAAAGGCCATACATGACCTGGGGATCGATACGGATCATTACCTTGGCGCAAAGGATACCCACGATGTGCTTCCCTGGGACCATATCGATTGCGGCATTACACAGGAGTTTCTAACGGAAGAGTACGAAAAATCTCTGGACGGGAACCTGACAGAAGACTGTCGATCCGCCGGATGCTACCGGTGCGGGGTGTGCTCAGGTGACATCAGGATTATCGAAGCCGGAACACCAGACCCCATGCCCTCCGACAAAGAGCTTTCTTCTCTCGAAGACGGGATTACGGCCCTCAGGATTACATTTGGCAGGATGGGGAAAGCCAGCATGCTGTCGCATCTGGATATGTCCTCTTCTATCATGCGGGCGATACACATCAGTGGTCACTCCTTTGCGTTTTCTGAGGGGTTCCATCCCCACCCCAAGATTTCCTTTCCCTATGCCCTTCCGGTGGGAGTAGAAAGCCTGTGCGAATATGCGGATATCCAGCTTCGGGGATTTAACGGTTTTCCGGAAGACTTCACCAGCCGTGTGAATCACTGTCTGCCCGAGGGAATAAAAATCATGAAAGCCGAAATCATTCCTCCGGATGCCGCATCATTGTCCACGCTCATAGCAGGATTCGATTACGACATATACCTTCCGGATAGGGCCGTTTTGCCCGCCGGAGCCGGTCTGGATGAACAAATAAAAAAATTTCTCAAATCGGATACTTTTATGGTATCCAGATACAAGAAGGGGGAAATTGTTACGAAGGACATACGTCCCTTGATAGTTTCCATGGCTCTCAATATGCAAGAGACCGTCCTATCCCTGTCGGTACTGTTCACCCCAAGCGGAGGAGTGAAACCGCTGGAGGTTCTGACACAAGTCGTCGGATTCGACGACCGGTACGCGAAAAGGGCGCGGGTCATTAAGACTGAGATCCGTTTCAAAGAGTCCCCCGAAACTCAAAGAAAGAGAATCTGATGTCAAAAGAAATCATTCTTAACTGCACCGAATATGAAACGCGGATCGCCATACTGGAAGATCGTGTACTCTCGAATTTTTATGTGGAGAGGATCGATGAACGGTCAATAGCCGGAAACATTTACAAAGGTAAAGTGGTTCGCGTTCTTCCGGGTATGCAGGCGGCATTCGTTGATATCGGCCTTGAACGAAGCGCTTTTCTGTATGTTGCTGACACGTACAATGAGATTCCCGATCTGAACTTCTTCCCCAATGGAGATGATCCCATCGAATATGAGGGTGAGGAACAACCGGAACCATGTAGTCAGCTCATAGAGGACATATTGAGAGAGGGACAGGAGATCCTCGTCCAGGTATCCAAAGATCCTCTGGGAAGCAAGGGTTCACGAGTAACCACACATATATCGCTCGCGGGGAGAAATATCGTCTCTATGCCGACATCAAACCATACCGGCATATCAAAAAAGATCACCGACGAGGAAGAGAGAAACCGACTGCGTGAGATCATAGAAAGACAGCGTCCCGAAAAACACGGCTTCATCGCACGAACGGCAAGTGAAGGAAAACAGGAAGATGAGCTGAAGGGTGATTTCGACTATCTCTTCAAACTGTGGAACACGATCAAGCAAAAGGTTGAACACACATCGGCCCCTGGACTCGTGCACAGAGAACTGAACATGACACTGCGAGCGATCCGCGATCTCTATAAGGAAGACGTGGCACGGATTGTTATAGACTCGACAGAAGAATACCGGAAAGCAATAGACTTCCTGGAGAGCTACATGCCGTTCATGAAGTACTCCATCGATCTGTACCGGGGGAACATTCCCATCTTCGATTCCTTCGGTATCGAGCTGGATATCAGCAAGATGCTCAACAAGAAGGTATGGCTGAAATCGGGAGGCTACATCGTTATAGAAGAAACCGAAGCACTGTGTTCGATAGATGTAAACACCGGCAAATATGTGGGCAAGAAAAACATCGAGGAAACGATTCTCAAGACAAATATGGAAGCCGTAAGAGAAATTGCCTATCAACTCCGCATACGGAACATAGGAGGAATTATCATCATCGATTTCATAGATATGGAGTCTGAGATCAACCGTGAAAAGGTATTTGATGCCTTCAAGGCGGAGATGGATAAGGACAGGAACAAGACCAATGTACAGAAGATATCGGAGTTTGGTCTGATTGAAATGACCCGCCAGAGGCGAAGAAAGAGTCTGAGCGGCACCATGTGCGAGCCCTGTCCCTACTGCTCAGGCAGAGGTTCCGTTAAATCCAAGGCAAGTGTGTGTTACGAGATATTCAGAGAACTGGAAAGGGAGGCGGCATATAACATCGCAGGAACACTCTGTGTGCTTGTCCATCCGGATGTGGCGAAACTCCTCCTTGAAAATGAGAACGACACACTGAAAAATCTGGAAAAGAAACTGGGCAGAAAGATCCTGGTAGAAACGGACAACAGCTTCCACCAGGAAAACTTCGAGATAATACCGATGCAGTGAGATCAGGGAATCTCCTTAAGAGAAAGGGTATAGAGCTTCATATGACGCATCTGTCATATGAGCCGTTTTCATATGCCCTCCCTTCGATCCGTTCTGGTACGAACCCCGATCTCAGTCACCAAAGGGAAGTTTGAGGCCCTTGAGTTTGTCAGTCAGGCCCTTCGGCAGGGCAAGTCCCCCGCTGTCTTCCTTTTTTTCTTCCCTATCCGATCCGGCGAACAGTTCCATCATATTGCCAACCTTCGTATAGCCGCCGGGGGCTTCGAAGAGTTGCTTGGGCTGTCCCCCCTTCTTGATGTCTCTCAGCTCGGTGACATGCCCGTCCTCTGTCATGGTTCGAATGGGAAGATGCAGTTTTTCGGAAATCCAGACGGTGGAGCGGCTTTTTTTCTTAAACCCAAAAACTTCTACAACCGTTTCAACATCCTTTTTCTGACAGGTGTACCCGTTGATCGTTTCGTTCCCCAGACTTTTTTCGGTCCTTGATTTGATCGCACCCTTGGCCAGCTGTTCCCATTCTTTTTCATCCAAGGGCCGTTCGAAATATTTCTTTTCGCCTGGATTCAGCATCCAATACAGATTGCTGTCCCGACGCATAATCACTATCATGGAACCTTCGCCCTGCGGGGAACGCATCTCCATGCGAATCTTGTCCGGGGTCACATACATCTTCCCGCTATGTTGAACCGTACCGCCGGGTCCAATACTCACCTGGTCTGCGGAAAAACTCGTTATCTTAGCTGCATAGACAGACCCCGCCGTCACAAACAGTACAGAAACGGCGAGAAAGCACATCAATAACCATTTTATACCCATCTTCATCATTCATCTTCCTCCTTTTCTGTCGTTCTTGTGCGTCGGCTGCCGATCATCCATGAGCCGTTAGGTTGTGAAACGGGATAATACCGTTCATACAAACATCGGAAAAAGAGGGGCATCAAGACCCCGGGTACTATTCCCCTGCCTCTTATCAGGCACTACCTCCCTTAAGAACAGGCTGTTGTCTCTGCTATAACACAAAAGAGCAATCAAATCCCCATATATTTGTTGATCTTGTACCTGTATTAGTATACTTGATTCATCTGAATCATCATAGTACCAGTATTTATTCTGGAAAACCAAAATGTGATATTTATATATTGACAAATGGACTAATATTCTTATAATGTGCGTTTCCAATTAAACTCGATGAGGATTTGAGCTATGTACGCAGTTATAAAGACCGGCGGAAAACAATACAAGGTCTCAGAGGGAGAGGTCCTGAGCTTTGAAAAGATCGAAGGAGACAAGGGCGACACCGTTTCTTTCGACGAGGTGCTACTGGTTTCTCGAGATGAAGACGTCACGGTGGGCGCGCCATTTGTCGAAGGTGCAAGGGTCGTCGGCGAGATAATCTCGCAGATCAGGGGCCCCAAGATCACCGTATTTAAGGTGAAACGGCGTAAGGGATACAGTAAAAAGACAGGGCACCGGCAGGATCTGACAAATCTGAAGATCAAAGAAATTGTGCTTTAATGGAGGAAAGATAAATGGCTCACAAAAAAGGCCAGGGAAGTTCACGTAATGGACGAGACAGCCAGTCACAGAGACGAGGCGTGAAGGTTTACGGCGGACAATTCGTGTCTGCAGGTTCTATTATAACACGTCAGTTGGGAACAAAGATTCATCCAGGAAACAATGTAGGAATGGGCAAGGATTACACCCTCTTTTCAAAGATTGACGGGACGGTGAAGTTCGAAAGGAAAGACAGAGACAGAAAGCAGGTAAGCGTTTACGCTTCCTGAAGTTTTTCTTCTCGACCCCTACTGAGATAATGATTTAAAGAAGGTGTTAGTGCCGACAGGCTAACACCTTTTTTGTTTTTATCCGAAACCACTGCTTTCCCATTTCAGGACGGGTACTGACTCGATTTGCCATGAGATTCGTTGACGAAGCAAAGATATATATTAAATCCGGAAGCGGCGGACAGGGTTGCGTCAGCTTCCGAAGGGAAAAGTATGTTCCCCGCGGTGGACCCGACGGAGGTGACGGCGGCAAGGGGGGAGATATCATTGCCGTTGCGTCTCGAAGTCATCGAACCCTTCTGGATCTGAAGTACAATCAGCATCACGTTGCAAAGCGGGGAGGGCCGGGAGAAGGGGGAAACCGAACAGGTAAAAACAGCAGCGATGTGGAGATCGTGGTCCCTGTGGGCACCGTCATCAGAGACATGGAGACGGGAGAACTGCTGGCGGATATGACCGAAGACGGACAGAAGGCAATTCTGGCAAAAGGAGGTATAGGAGGAAAGGGAAACGCCAGATTCAAGACCGCCACAAACCGGGCACCTCGCTACGCACAGGACGGTCTCCCGGGAGAGGAAAAGACCATCAACCTTGAACTCAAGCTTATCGCTGACGTAGGAACCGTAGGCTTTCCGAATGTGGGCAAATCAACGCTCATAGCAAGCGTGTCAGCGGCACGGCCCAAGATAGCGGATTACCCTTTCACCACACTGAAACCCAATCTGGGAGTGGTGAACATGGCGGATCACAAAACCTTTGTCATAGCCGACATACCGGGTCTCATAGAAGGAGCCCATCTGGGCGCAGGGCTGGGCCAGAAGTTCCTTCGTCACATAGAAAGAACTTCCGTACTGCTCCATATTATCGACATATCGAAAGAACCCTTTACCGGAGCATGGGATGATTTTGAAACGATAAACAACGAACTTGCATCGTTCAGCTCCGCCGTACGGGAAAAACCCCAGATTGTGGTCATCAATAAGATCGATATCCCTGCAACAAGGGAACGACTGAAAGAACAGGTGGCTATCTTCAACGACCGAGGCATTCGGGTCTTCCCCATATCGGCCGTCACGGGAGAAGGGATTAAAGAGCTGATAGGGGAAATCGCCCATAAGCTGGATGAATGTATAGCTTCACCGGAACAGAGTTAAAGAACGGAGAGGGGTTACAATAACGGGATGTCGAAAGAAAGAATCAGCATATTAAAGGGTGCGAAGAGGATACTCGTCAAGATAGGAAGCGGCGTACTGACGGGACAGGATGGCCTTGATCTCGATATTATCGAACATCTTGTTGATGAAATGGCCGACTACTCCAAGAAAGGATTTCACTTCGTCATTGTTTCCTCAGGGGCCATTGCGTCCGGCATGAACCGTATGGGTTTCAGGGAACGCCTCAAGAGTCTGCCCCAAAAACAGGCAGCAGCGGCCATTGGGCAGGGCAGGCTGATGAGGGTTTACTCCAATGCCTTCGGCAGACACGGCCTGGTGACTGCACAAATACTGCTGACAATGAGCGACCTTACCGACCGGCAGAGATTCCTCAATATACGCAATACCCTTTCAACCCTCACGGAATGGGGGGTTGTCCCCATTATCAATGAGAACGACTCGGTCTCCGTGGATGAAATAAAGTTCGGTGACAACGATAACCTTGCCGCCATGATGGCCAATATCACGGGGGCCAATATCCTGATAAACCTGACCAACACCGATGGGCTGTACGACAGGGATCCGAGGGGACCGGAGAAATCCCGGCTGATTTCACTGGTAACTGAGATCACCGCCGAGATAGAGGAGGCTGCATCATCCGAACCGGATACCGTGGGCATGGGTGGCATGAAAAGCAAAATTCTCGCTGCCAGGAAGGTCAACGCCTTCGGCATCCCCTGCATCATAGCATACGGCAAAAAGAACGGCATCGTGGGCGACATATTATCGGGCAAAGAGACCGGCACCCTGTTCCTGCCCATGGCACATCACCTGAAGAGCAAAAAGTATTGGATAGCCTTTACCTTGCGTTCCAGGGGAAAGATCTGCATAGACAGCGGTGCCAGAGATGCCATAATAAATCAGGGCAAGAGTCTTCTTCCTTCGGGTATCGTCAGGGTCGAGGGTGATTTTCTCGTAGGCGATCCCGTGACATGCGTGGACGTGAACGGCCTTTCAATCGCCAAGGGACTCGTTAATTACAGTTCCGTGGATATAGACAGGATTAAGGGCCTTAAAACCTCCAAGATTGAGCAGGTACTGGGTGACAAACCGTACGATGAAATCATCCACCGCGATAATATGGCGGTATCGAAATAAGAAACCGGGGATTACCAGAAAAAAGCGGGGGCTATCATTCCCCTGTCATCTATCTGCACACCCTCCAGTTCCAGGAGATCCTTTTTAAGCCCGAGCCCGGTTCCGCCACCAAATTGTCCGATAAACCCATCCGCTTTCACCACCCGATGACACGGAATGATTAAAGGGAAGGGATTTTTTGCGAGCGCCGAACCAACCGCCCTTGCGGCCCTCGGCGCGGAGATCCTTCGAGCCAGATCACCGTATGAGGTTACGCTCCCTCTGGGTATCCGCATTGTTTCACGCAATACCCTCTTCTGGAAATCATAACACCGGTCAACCCCCAGGCAATCCACCGGAAAATCGACACACGTACCTTCCAGAAAAGCACCTATGCAGTTACAGATTTCATCAAGATCTTTATGAGAACCTTCCGTGACATCACCATGGTATTCTCTGAGCCTTTCCATGGTCGACACATTGTTGCGCGGAAGTTGCACGTCAACAATCATGGGGGAGTCTTCCTCGAACAACCACACCACTGCTACGGTACCAAGACTCGACGCTATCAGCCGGTAGTAAAGAGTATGTTCACACGACAAAGCCTGATCCTCCCTGGATGCACCCCTCTCTCAGTTCAATGGCCAAATGGAGGGTTGCAAGGATACACGCGGAATCCCTCCGACCTTCATATCCTGCGTAGCGCCTGTTTATACCTTTTGGCAAGATCGCTATAGAACTGCGCACCATCTTTAATATATGACATCTGCTCGGAGGTTACATCCCTGATGATCTTCGCGGGATTGCCGACGGCAAGTTTACCGGAAGGGATATGCATGTGACCGGGAACCAGCGTCCCTGCTCCCACACAAGCTCCCTCGCCGCAGGTAGCTCCGGATAAAAGGATAGATCCCATTCCGATGACACATGCCGGTTCGATATGGACATCGTGAAGAATCGCACTATGTCCCACGATAACATCTCTCTCAACGACGGCCTCCAGACCGGCATCCACGTGAATGACAACATTATCCTGAATATTCGTACCCTCCCGTATAATCACCGGCCCTGTATCGGCCCTGATTACCGCCCCAGGTCCTATGAAACATCGTTCTCCGATAACGACATCTCCTATGATGACGGCCTCGGGATGAACGAATGCCTCCGGTGAGATATTCGGGATCTTATCCTCAAACTGATAAATCGGCACAGATACTTAACTCCAGATTTCCTTACGATCTTCTTGCAACAACGTAATCCGATATGGCAAAGAGTGCCTCCCGGGGCGTCGAATCTCTGAATATCTCGAGAAACGCCTTTCCCTCTCTGATCAGGCTATCGGCCTTATCAAGGGAATATTGTATGCCATCGTATTTATTGATGAGAAAGGTAATCTCCTCAATATGGTCTTCACCGGTATTCTCAACGGCTCTTTCTATAACCTTTTTCTCATCCGGATCACACTCCTTAAATGTCCTGATAAGAGGAAGGGTGATCCTGCCCTCTTTGATATCCATCCCAATGGTCTTGCCGAGTTCGTTTTCACTCGCCACGTAATCGAGCGTGTCATCGGTGAGCTGAAAAGCGGTCCCCAGCCTCATACCGAATCTGGCCAGCGCCTTAACCTCTGATTCCGGCACCTTGGCGAGAATGGCACCTATGGCGCATGCCGAAGAGATCAGAATGGCCGTCTTTTTCTCGATAATGGAGAAATAATCCCTTTCGGTGATATTGATATCGCCACACTTTGCCAGCTGGATTATCTCTCCTTCGGCCATGGAAGCGGTCGTGGTCGCAAGGAGTTTCTGTACGGACTGGTCTCCGTCTTCTGCCAGTACATTGAAAGAAGTGGCATACAGATAATCACCCACGAGAACGCTTACTGAATTTCCCCATATACTGTTCGCGGAAGGCTTTCCTCGCCTGACCGTGGCATGATCGATCACGTCGTCATGGAGGAGAGACGCGGTATGGATATACTCTATCACCGACCCGAGGGGAAACCGTCTTGCTCCCCTGTAGCCGCACAGGTCGGACGATATGATAAGCAAAAGAGGCCTCAGCCTCTTTCCGCCGCTTTTGATAACGTGATCGGTAATCTCGGGGATGAGGTGTGCATAAGAATGTCTGTGCGTCTCGATAAGATCTTCAATTGCATTCATATCATCCGCATAGTTTTGGAAGACATCCTGTATTTTCATAGTGATCCCCTGATGATCATGCTTTTCAATAATGTATATTTTATACATACCTAAATGTCAAAGTTTTTCCAGATACATACTGTTTTCAAAAAAGGAAGAACCGTTTTCGCACGAATCCGTTACCCAGTATTTGACATTAGTCAAACAACACCTTATAGATAATGCACGGTTTTTTCAGATCATACCCTTGGACACCGCGCAACGGTTTCCAGACATATGCTATGTAACCCGTTCCATTAACACGAATGTTTCAAAAGAAGGGGGGCAGAACTCATGGGATGGATAGACAAACGTATCGGTCTCGCCCTCGGCGGAGGTGGCGCCAGAGGTTTCGCGCATATCGGTGTTATCAGGGTGCTTCAGGAGAACAAGATCCCCATAGACATCATAGTGGGTACCAGCAGCGGAGCACTGATCGGCGGGGCATACGCAAGCGGAACAACCCCGGATGAAATGGAACGGAAGATAAATGCCTATTTGAACAGTGAAGAGTATCTATCTTCCGCAATCAGAACCATAGAGAAGGCCCACGACGGAGGACACGTATCCCTCACAAAAAAGATACAAGGGTTTCTCCAGAACAAGTTCCTCCTCCTGCAGGCCATGTTCAAACCGGGAATACTCTCCGCCGAAGAGTTTCAGTCCATGATCGATTTTTTCATACCGGACATACCAATTCAGGACACCCCTATCCCCTTTCGGGCCGTTGCCACCGATCTGATAAGCGGGGAACAGGTCGTTTTTTCCGAAGGTTCCCTGCGCGAGGCTATAATGACCAGCAGCGCCGTTCCCGGAGCGATAGAACCGAGAAAAATGGGGGACATGCTGCTGTCGGACGGGGGCATCATCTCTCTGGTTCCGGTAAACGCCGCGAGAAAGGAAGGGGCGGACATCGTCATAGCGGTTAATATCACGAGGGGCATCTTCTCCGAGGACGAACTCGAGACGGCACAAGAGATATCCGACAGGGCAAGCGATATCTCATCATATCACCTCACAAACTACGAACTTGCACGCGCGGATATCGTGATCCGTCCCAACGTCGGCAATCTCCACTGGTCCGTCTTTTCTCACGCCGGAACCCTCATAGCAGAGGGAGAAAAGGCTGCACGTAGCAGCATCCCCGACATTCGCATGTCGATTCCACTCCTCAGGAAATGGTTCGCAAAGGATAAAAAACAGAATATAGCTAATTAGCAAAGCTTCTATTTTCAACATGTTACAAATATTATCCTTGTCAAGGGTTGACACGAAAGACATGATATGCTTTAGTAGTGGGTATATATGGAGTGTCGATCATGAAAATCTTGAAGAAGAAAACCAAATTGATCAGTCATCTATTTACCTGAGTTTCTCGTGACATATTCATGTATCGGTCCATCTGTCCGTGCGTGACACTCGCCTCAATTCTTAACATTTCAAACCCCAAGCATAACGAAGTGTAACAACCTTTTATTTGGCGTTCAGTTTCTTAACAACCAAGAAAAATACGGAGGTGTAACATGAAAGGAAAGAGTAGATATCTTATTAGAATTGTTATGTTATTAGTATGCATGTCGCTTATTGTACTGCCGGGTGCCGCCTCTGCGGCGAAGGGGACCGTCCGATTCGCCGATCTCAGTTGGGACAGTGCTCAGGTCCATAACAGAATAGCCGGGTTTATCATCAAGAATGGATACGGCTATGACGTGGAATATCTTCCGGGCGAAACAATCCCCATGGTTTCCGGACTCATCAGGGGCGACGTGGATGTCGATATGGAGTCATGGACTGAAAATATCCAGGAGATCTATGATAAAGGAATCAAATCGGGCAAGATGCTCGACCTGGGGAGTAATTTCCCCGACAGCTGGCAGGGCTGGCTGGTGCCCACCTATATGATAAAGGGAGATCCCAAGAGGGGGATTAAACCGATCACGCCGGACCTGAAGTCCGTTTCGGACCTGCCGAAATACTGGAAGGTTTTTCAAGATCCCGAGGTCCCGACAAAGGGCCGCTTCTACAATTCCATTCCCGGCTGGAAATGTACTGAAATTAATTCGATAAAGCTGAAGGCCTACGGCCTCGATAAAACGTTTACCGATTTCATAACAGGGTCCGATGCGGCCCTGTCCGGTTCGATGATGGGCGCATACAAGAAAGGGCAACCATGGGTTGGGTACTACTGGACACCCACGAGAATTTTGACTCAGCTCGATATGACCCCCCTTGAGGAGCCTCCCTTTGACAAGAAAATATGGGACACGACCAAGGCCTGTGCCTATCAGTCCGTCCAGGTTAATATCCTGATAAACGCCGACTTTGCGAAACAGGCACCTGACGTTGTTTCATTTCTGAAGCAATATGAAACTACGAACAATGAAAATCTTGAAATCGGAGATTTTCTTAAGGAGAACAAAGACAGTAAACCACAGGACGCGGCAATGTGGTTCATGAAAGAGAAAGAGGCATCATGGACGAAATGGGTGTCCGCGGATGTGGCGAAAAAGGTCAAAGCAGCAATGAAATAGAAAGGCACACAATTGGAATATCATAATCAGACAGATCAAGCGCGTGAAATCTGTTTAGAGGTCGATAACCTGTGGAAGATCTTCGGTGAAAAGGCCGATGATATCCTCAATTCCGATCTTCGTTCCGAATCTAAAGAAACCGTACTGGAGAAAACAGGCAATGTGATAGCCGTCAGAAATGTCTCTTTTCGTGTCTCAAAGGGCGAATTCTTTGTCATTATGGGTCTCTCGGGCAGCGGGAAATCCACTCTGATCCGCATGCTCCTCCGTTTGATTGACTCTACAAGCGGTAGCATCTGGGTCAATGGTGAGGATATCCTCACGTACAACAAAAAGAGACTCATGGAATTCCGCCGACATACGACAGGCATGGTTTTTCAATACTTCGGCCTGTTTCCCCATAGAACTGTCCTCGACAATGTCGCCTACGGCCTTAAGGTACAAGGTGTTTCAAAAGAGGAACGCTATGATAGAGCCCGGGAGGCCATCGAAACCGTGGGGCTGAAAGGATGGGAAGATTATCATCCTTCAGCCCTCAGCGGGGGTATGCAGCAACGGGTCGGAATTGCCAGGGCATTGGCCATCAATCCCGAGATACTTCTCATGGACGAACCCTTCAGTGGACTGGATCCTCTCATACGCCGTGAGATGCAGGACGAGCTTCTCGAGCTGCAGGACAGGGTTCAGAAAACGATCATCTTTGTTACGCACGATCTCCATGAGGCCCTGAAACTGGGAGACCACATTGCTATCATGAGAGATGGGAAGATCGTACAGATCGGCGCCCCCGAAGATGTGATTACCGCACCAGCCGATGACTATGTTCGTGAATTCGTTCAGGATGCATCTCCAGCGAAAGTACTGACCGCCGGTGGGATCATGGACCAACCGGAGGCCCTCCTGTATGAATGGCAGGGCCCGAAAGCGGCTCTCCACACCCTGAATGACATCAAAGAGGATTATGCCTTTATGGTAAGCCGTAATCGCCGACAACTCCTCGGTCTGGTTACCTTGAAGCGCCTCAAGGCGGTTATACAAAATAACGGTTCCTTTCCGGAAGGAGCCTTTGAACCTGATCCACCGACAACCTCTCCTGATTCGATCCTCGAGGATCTCTTTCCGATTGCCGCTGAGGCGGATTATCCTATTGCCGTCGTCAACGGGGACGGAAAATTCATGGGGCAGGTACAGATCAGTTCAATATTCGAAAACATGATACAGGGCAGGGAGGCAGTGACTGATGCATAACTTTCCAGGATTTCTTAACATTCCTCTTGCAGACTGGGTTGACACCTTCATGGACTGGATCTTGATAAATTTTTCCGGTTTATTTGATGCTATAGGCCATGCCTTTCTGATGATGCTCTTGAATATTGAACATTTCTTTTTGTGGGTTCCTTGGTGGGTAGTAATCGTATCCGTGGGAATCATAGCATGGTGTGTAATGCACCGGTGGACGATGGGCATTACCATGGCCCTCCTGCTGGTGTTAATCGGGAGCTTCGGCTATTGGGAACTAGCCATGATGACACTCGCCCTCACAACATCGGCTGTTGTCGTATCGTTGGCCGTCGGAATCCCCATCGGTATCTGTATGGCTAAGAGTGACGTGGTGGAAACAACCACCAGGCCTATATTAGACGCCATGCAGACTATGCCCAGCTTTGTTTACCTTATTCCGGCACTGATGCTGTTCGGTCTCGGAAAAGTTCCCGCACTCTTTGCCACGCTCATCTATGCGGTCCCTCCCGTGATACGTCTCACCAATGTGGGGATACGGCAGGTTTCGCGGGACACCATAGAGGCGGCACGGGCCTTCGGGGCGAGTCCGCGGCAGATACTGTTCGATGTTGAGATACCCCTCGCCGTTCCTTCGATCATGGTCGGTATCAATCAGACTACCATGATGGCCCTTGCCATGGTGGTCGTAGCCTCCATGATCGGTGCACGGGGACTGGGCCTTGAAGTGCTTCTGGCAATCAATCGAATCGAAGTCGGTAGAGGGGTTGAAGCCGGCCTGTGCATCGTATTCCTGGCGATTATCATAGACCGCATCACCAACGCCCTGGCCACCCGGCAGGAGAAGAACCTGGAATCCTGACAAAAAACGAATGAAACGTCCGCGGATTATTCCCCTACAACCGATATATCTTTTCACCGGGAAGCACGGTAAATCCGTTCTTTAGAAGAACGTCGATTCCCGCATCAATATCGTCAAACCTGAAGATAATGATGGCGTTCTCGCCGCTTCTCTCTACAAATGCGTAGGCGTATTCGACATTGATATTATGTTCCGCCAGAATCTTCGATATGCTGTGCATCCCCCCCGGACGATCGGGGATTTCCACCGCCACGACGTGCGACCGCCTCATCGTGAAACCCTCACCCTGCAGGGCCTTTTCCGCCGTGTCGATGTCATTCAGAATAAGTCTCAGGATACCAAAATCCGAGGTATCGGCAAGGGACAGCGCCCTGATATTGATATTTGAATCCGTCAACACTCTGGTTACATGTTCGAGCCCGCCGGGCTTATTTTCCAGAAATACTGAAATTTGTTCTACCTTCATATCGCCTCCCCGTCGTTAGAGTGTTCGTCTGTCTATAACCCTCTGTGCCTTCCCTTCGAACCGTTGCAGGCTCTTGGAACCGACCAGCTTCACCTTCGCGGTCACACCAAGATAGTCCTTTATATCTTTCGTTATGCGTCTCTCGATATTCTGGAGCGTCTTGATCTCATCGGAGAACAGATCCTCACTCATCTCCACATGTATCTCCAACGTATCCAGTGAGCCGTCCCTGTCCACAATAAGCTCATAGTGGGGTTCAAGCCCCTCTATCGAAAGGAGGACGCTCTCTATCTGCGATGGAAATACATTCACACCCCGTATGATCAGCATATCGTCGCTGCGCCCTGATACGCGCTCCATCCGCATATGAGTCCTGCCGCACCTGCACGGCTCCGCCATCAGCCGGGACATATCTCTCGTTCTGTACCTGATCAGCGGGAACGCCTCCTTGGTGAGGGTGGTAAAGACCAACTCCCCCTCCTCGCCATTAGGAACAGGTTCCCCCGTCGCGGGATTAATCGTCTCCACGATAAAGTGATCTTCAAAGACATGGAGACCATTGCGCCCCTCAGCGCATTCCATCGCAACACCGGGACCAATGATTTCAGATAGTCCATATATATCAAGCGCTTTAATGCCCAGCTTCTCTTCTATGGCCTGTCTCATCATCTCGCTCCACGGCTCGGCGCCAAAGATTCCCACCCTCAGATTGAGAGATCGCATATCCACTCCCATCTCTTCCCCGCGCTCCGCGAGATAGAGGGCGTATGATGGTGTGCAGCAGATTGCCGTCGGACCGAAGTCCTGGAGTATCATGATCTGTTTCTTCGTACTTCCCCCCGACATGGGAATCACGCTCGCCCCGAGTCTCTCGACTCCGTAATGGACACCCAGTCCGCCCGTAAACAAGCCATATCCGTAAGCATTGTGTATGACATCATTCTTGGTGAGGCCGGCAGCCACCAGTGACCGTGCCATCAGGCACGACCATGTCTCTATGTCTCTCTGGGTATATCCCACAACCGTCGGTTTACCGGTAGTACCCGACGATGCATGAAGCCTCACGATATTGCTCATGGGAACGGTAAACAGACCAAAGGGGTAGTTGTCTCTTAGATCCTGCTTTACGGTGAAGGGAAGCTTCCGTATGTCGTCAAGGGTTTTGATATCATCAGGTGTTACACCTGCCTCGTCAAAGGCATTCTTATAGAAACCCACCGTGTGATAGACACGCCTGACTACCTGCTGGAGCCTCTTCAGTTGAAGAGCTTCCAGGGCCTCTCGTGGCAGCGTCTCAAATTCTTCGTTAAAAATCATAATTCAATCTCCTTATTGTTTATACTGCGCGTCTATCTCTTTCTGATATTTCTCAAGTACAACACGCCTTTTGAGCTTCATCGTCTGAGTGAGGGTACCGTTCTCCAGCGAAAAGTTTTCGGTAAGATAGATAAACTTCTTCGGTATTTCATACCCGCCGTACTTATCCTGCAGGGATCTGACTATTTCACCGCTGATAAGGTCCCGTATCTCATTCATCTCAATCAGTGCCTTAGGATCCGGGGACAGATTGTGTGCCCGGGCATACTTTTCCAGCGCCGTGAAGTCAGGTATGACAAGGCAGATGGTGTATGCCCTCCCCTCACCATATATCATGGCATTCTCCACATAGGGAACGAGGCAGATATCTTCTTCGAGGGATGAAGGAAATACAAATTTTCCGTTTTCCAGCTTGAACTGCTCTTTGATCCTTCCCGTAATATGCAGGAATCCATCTTCATCCAACCTGCCGCGATCTCCCGTTCTTATGCCGCCGTCTTCGGTCATGACCGCTCTCGTCTGCTCCGGCTTGTTATGATATCCCTTCATGATATTGGGGCCATAGACCACAATCTCGCCGTCACCCAGTGCCTCGTCACCGAGAGAGGTATCAATCACAACACGCACTTTTTCAATCGGCTTCCCCACCGTGCCAAGTTTATAGTCGACGGAAGAATTCATGGCGACCGCGGGCGAGGTCTCGCTCATACCGTAACAGTCATACAAGGGGATTCCGATATCAAAGAAAAAGATGGCAATCTCCGGATTCATCATCGCACTTGCCGTCATGGACCCCATGAGACGTCCCCCCAGTCCGCTCCGTATCTTTCGGAATACCACCTTGTCCGCTATCTTGAACTTGAGATTGGTTATGCAATCCGTTTTTCCCATTCCGGACAGTTCACGCCTCTTCTTCGCGCTTTGCACACCCATCATGAACAGCCGTTTGGGGAGGCCGCCGGTCTCGTTCATTTTCGACCAGAGCCCGTCATAAACCTTATTGAACACGCGGGGAACCGCTATAAGCCAGGTTGGTCTTACCTTGGCGATGTCGCCGGCAAGTGTCTTCACATTCTCCATAAACCCTATTGCTCCGCCGAGATAGATCATCGTGTACAGTTCGGCATTCTGACCATAGGAATGGGCCCATGGAAGGATGGAAAGGCTTACCCCTGGATTGGTCATCAGTTCCGGATACATCTTGCGCCCCGCATGGGAATTGCTCGTCAAATTACCATGCGACAGCAGAACGCCTTTGGGATCGCCCGTCGTTCCCGAGGTATATATCAGGACAGCAATATCATCCGGTCCCGGTCTGATCGAAGAGAGGGGGCTTTTTTCCCCCTCCTGTTCCAGAGCGGCCATACTGTTTTCACCATCACCCTCTATTAGATAGATCTTCTCGAGGGTGGGTATATGGGCGGTAAAGTTCTTTACTTGTTCGTATATCTCCGGCTTTGAGACAAAGAGTATCTTAATGGAACTGTCGGTTACAATATACTTCCATACATGGAGGAGTTCCGATTCGTACATGGGAACCCAGCGGGCACCCAGTCCATATGACGCAAAGGCGCAAATTGCCCACTCCGTTCGGTTGTTGGCTATAATACCGACCGCGTCATTCTTGCCTATTCCGAGACCGGCCAAACCGGCCCGGAGGTTGTCCACCCGTCTGCCGACCTCGGCATAGGTAACCCATTCGTAGTCACCTTGCGGGTTCTTCGTTCCGAACAACGGACTGTCCGGATACTGCGCCACGCTTCCCTCCAGGAATGCCACCAGGTTGTCGGGTTCGGCAGATAGAGACACAATCTTCTCCCTTTCTCTCAAATCAGGTGTCACGGTTCGGTTGCAGCAATGTCAATTCCCTTTGTTACAGGTTATTCCCCATGCTCCATCATCATATGATTCAGCGCCACCTGCTGTCAATCCTTCTTTTTGTCTTTTTCAGCATGATAACGGCTTGATCCCGTCTTGAAGAATAACCGGTTTGTCATGGATCTCTTCGCCCATCAGTTCGCCGATTCGGGACGTGATTCGACCGGTCTCACACCCGACCCTAAGGATACCCTTCCCCTTTATTCTGTTTCATTGTCCGTATTCCACTTTCCAGCCGTACGAATAAAGGTAAGGGATCCTTTCAGCGAATCACTATTACAGCCGTGTATATCGGGTCCAGCTCCGGTTGTTCCATGTGTGATCTACGATGGAAGATTCTGTATCTATAGAGGGTTTGAGTCCGCATTTCAATGCAAAATAGCGATGAAATGCGAGTGACGGCGTCAGTTCCGGATGAAAGACCGTCACAAGAATATCGGGGCTCTCAGCGGCAGCAATGTAATCACCCTGTCGGAGTAATACATCAACACCCGGCCCGACCCGTATAATTTTCGGAGCACGGATATAGGTGAGGGGGATCGGGTCCGGCGCCACACGAGGGATCAGAGCTTCGGAGACAAAACTGTCCAGTTGACTGCCGAAGGCGTTCCTGTGAATCTCGATATCGATGAGTGAAAGAATGGGCGGTTCACCGACGATTTTTTTGGCGAGAAGGATCGCTCCCGCGCACGTCCCCCAGAGTTTCATGCCATTCTGAAACTGATGGAGTATGGTATCTCTGAGTCCCAATATGGTCAAAAGCCGCGACAGGCAGGTGCTTTCTCCCCCCGGTATGATCAATCCGGCGAGGTGCGCACAGTCTGCGGGCACCTTGACACGAACAGCCGTGATCCCAAGGCGCTCTACATGATCAAGGTGCTCGACGACATCCCCTTGCAGATCAAGCACGCCGATAGTATCCACCGATTCTTGCATCCCGGAGATTACCATCCACGTGTTGCCAGGATCTGGGTTTCTGGAATATCGGAGATTTCAATGCCCGGCATGGCGCTGCCGAGTCCCATGGATGCCTCTAAAATCTTTGCCGGATCTTTGTAATACGCTGTCGCCTTGACAATCGCTCCGGCACGCCTTACCGGATCCTCCGATTTGAATATTCCGGACCCGACAAATACCCCGTCGCAACCGAGTTGCATCATCAGGGCCGCATCCGCCGGTGTCGCAATACCCCCTGCGGCAAAGTTGACGACAGGCAGTCTGCCCAACTCCCGTACCTGGAGTGCAAGTTCATAGGGGAAACCGTTCTCCTTGGCAAAAGGAGTAACTTCTTCGACCGGCATATTGATGAGCTGCCTGATTTCACGATTCATCGTACGCATATGACGAACCGCTTCAACCACATTTCCCGTCCCCGCTTCTCCCTTGGTACGGATCATGGCCGCCCCTTCGGCTATACGACGAAGGGCCTCACCCAGGTTACGAGCCCCGCATACAAAGGGGATTGAGAACTGTGTCTTATCGATGTGACATTCCTCATCGGCGGGAGTCAGGACCTCGCTTTCGTCAATATAATCAATCTTGAGGGCTTCCAGGAGCTGAGCCTCGACAAAATGACCGATACGTGCCTTGGCCATTACCGGTATCGATACCGCCTCCTTGATCTGCGCGATGAGTGCGGGATCAGACATGCGGGCGACACCGCCCTCTTTGCGAATATCCGCGGGAACGCGCTCAAGAGCCATAACTGCAACGGCTCCGGCTTCTTCTGCTATCTTTGCGTGTTCCACACTGACAACGTCCATAATGACCCCGCCCTTCAGCATCTGAGCCAGTTGAACGTTTAATTCGTATCTTTTTTTGTCCACTTCTTCGTACCTCCCGAAACCTTTCATTATCTTCGCAAATCGACTCACATGACTTTGCTTAAAATTTTATGTTAGTTCAAACTGATTCGCCCGTCAAGAACAATGTTAACCGGTGCTGCCGCACTATAATGCTGTCTTCCCTGCCTGAGTTGGACAACGGAAAAACCGTGTCCTACGATGATACTCATTGGAGAAATGATATCGTCACCGTGAAAGAAGCAGGCCCGTAAAGGATGATTACTTTTCCATTGGAGCACAAAGGTACAACAGCGGCACAATCTCCATGCAGCTCTTCAGCTTCTGGGGCCGACCGGATCCCATAGTGAATACAGACACGTTTTCTTTTTATCCATGTAAGACAGATGTGACGATACAGTCGAAATGGTATTGATACAGCTTTCGAAAATCCTCACCGACCAGAACGGTGTTTTGCAATTTCTTGAACTGCAGAATGCCGTGGAGACTCGAGCAGAACACAACCACCAGACGCCGTATCTCTCTGTCATCTGCGTCTCTTGCAATCCCCTCTTTCAGTATATCCCCAACAACCGAAAAGATTCTGTTTACATGCCCGTCAACCTTTACCTTCAGTGAAGGAGGGAATACAATTTCCGGTGAAGTTAAAAAATAATTAATGATATCAAAGTACTTACGGTACTGCTCGCTGAAATCGAAATATGCAAGGGCTACCTTCTCGAGCCGTTCCCGGGGGGTCAGCCCCTTTGTACTCTCCTCCCGTATCGTATCGTACAGTAGGGTAAGCCCCTCCTCCTGCAATGCCGCAAAGAGGCTTTCCTTGTTCTTGAAATACAGATAGAGGGTACCCACGCTCAGTTCCGCGTTTTTTGCAATCTGATTCATGGACGTCGCATCGATCCCCTTTTTAAAGAGGAGGGTACGCGCCGTATCCAATATCTGTGCTCTTCTCTGTTCTTTTTCCCGCTGCCGTCTCTCTCTCGACCCCATCTCCTATCCCAACCTCAAAATTCCGTTCCAATCCTCAGCATCACCTTCAACGCCCTGCCCGTATGTATGCGCTCACCGTATACTTGAGGTAGCTCATCCAGACCTATGTAATCAGTGATCAACGGTCTCCCGTCTATCTTCCCCTCCGCCATCCACCTGAGACAACGGATGTTTTCCTCATGTGTGTTCGAATATGAACCCGTAAGCCAGACCTCTTTAAAGTTCAATACAACAGGAACAACCTCGATATTCTGCATGATGATACTCACCACACATACCGTTCCGCCAATTGTCGCGGCGTTTATCGCCGTTTGAACGGAATCCTTTCGACCTGAGCACTCGAAGACCGTTTCAAAACCGACCCCGCCCGTTTCTCCCATTATGCGCACAATCAGATTCTCATGCAACGGATCTATAACGCAGTCAGCCCCGAACCGTACTGCAAGGTTTCTTTTTTCTTCCACCGGTTCTGATAAGGCAATGGGACCGAACCCCATGATTTTCAGTAATCTGATGAGGGTAAGCCCTATGGAACCGCCTCCTATGACCAGTGCCGATCCCCCCTCTTTTCCGGAACATCGTATTCCGTGCAGCGATGCGGCGAAGGTTTCGGCGAGCGCTCCGTTCTGCGAATCAATCCCTTCCGGAATCGGAATGAGCATCCGGGGATCGACCTTGAGATATTCGGCAAAACCTCCCGGGAAATCCCCCAGGCCGATGGTGCGCCGGTCAACCTGGCACAGGTATGGTTTGCCCGATCGGCATTCCCTGCAGGTTCCGCAATAGGTCGGACGAATCATAACCCGGGTTCCCGGCTTCACCCCCCCGACGGCACTGCCCACATCCTCAACCGTACCGCTTACCTCATGCCCGATTATGGTTCCATCCTTCAGGCTCCCGCTTTCTATCATGGAATGATCGGAACCGCAAAACCCCGTGTTCACCACCTTGATCAGGACTTCATTCGACTGTAATATCGGCAGAGGGATTTCCCGTACCACGAGTTTATCCTTGCCGTCATATACCACCGCTTTCATGATTCTCCTCCCGTTACAGGTTCCCGAAAACAAAGATGGAAATAGTTACGCACAATGCTGCCGTAAAGGTCATGACAATACCCGCCTTCGCCATATCCTTGATTGCGAAGTAGCCGGCCGAATAGGGTATGATGTTTGTCGGGGTCTCGGTTACCAGAATAAAGGCCAGTGACGATGTAAAGGCCGCCGGAGCACATATGAGCCACGGATTTATGTTCAGGTCCGTCGCAAGGGCAATCAGCAGGGGAATAATAATGGTTCCGGTCACCGTATTGCTGGAAAAGGCCAGATGAAGAAGGCTCACGCCCAGTACGATGACAAACACCCTCACCATGCCGGGCAGCTGAACGACGGGGCCCAGTAACACCCATGACAGCCATCTCGCCGCGCCGGTGTTGTACACGACCATGCCGAGCGATATCCCCGCACAGATCAGGACGATCCCTCCCCAATCGACATCCTCCTGAGCCTCTCTCCAGGATATCACATCGATTCCGGGAAGAAAGAGCATCAGGGCTCCACCCAGGGCGACTGCCTGCATCGGCATGTCGATCCTTCCATCGGTCATATCCCGAATAAAAGGAGAGGTGATCCACGCACAGATCGTCAACAGAAATATGGCAAGGGTCCATCTCTCTTGCTTTGTCAATGACCCGGCATCATCAAGCCTTTTTCTGATCTCTTTTTTCTCTATGGGAACCCTCTCGATCTCAGGCGGGAAGATTGTCATGATTACCAGCCAACCAGCCGGGACCATCAGGATGGCAGCGGGAAGGCCTATACTCATCCATGTGAGAAAATCCACATCGATATGGGCGAGTTCCTTGAGAAACCCTATGGTAAGAGGATTGGGACCGCATCCCGAAGGGGTCGCGATCCCTCCGAAAAGAGGACCCCACGCACAGGAGATCATCAGACCCTTGCCGAAGTTGCTTTCCATCGGTTTAGATCCCGACTGTCTGAGAATAGCAACCCCGAGCGGCATCAGTATAGCCGCCACCGCCATATCGGTGATCCACATGGATAGGATGGCTCCGACGGCAAGAAACCCAAGGATGACCATTTTGGTTCTGGTTCCCATGACGGAAAGGATCAGGTAACTTAATCTGTTCCCCATACCTGAACGGGTAAATGCCGATGACAGAATCAGAACACCGATAAAGAAGGCAATGATCGGATTGCCGAATCCAAGTTTGATAACATTCTTGAACGTATCGATCCCGAAGACGGGAATCAGAAGCATGACAAGCAACGCAGTGACACTAAAGGGGATCACCTCCGTTACCCACAGCACTATTGCCGCCACAAGCAGGGCCATGGCGGCCTTCGCCTCCCAGGCGAGCGGTATCAGTTCCCCTCCCCTCTCCAGAGGATGGGGACAGGGGAGCAGCATCACCAACGCCATCAGGGCAAAGGCGAGCATAAAGAAACCCATCTTATATGCCCAAGAATGGGTGTTCTTCGTTATAACATCTCTCTCTCCGGTGCCTATCTCAGGTCTTTTTTCGATTTCCATATTTTCAGAACTTTCCTTTCCGGACAATGATTTCATTCTGTTCCATCTTACCCAAGGCTTCCGGGATTGCAGGGTTACTTCTCGGCATCTATGGTAACTTTTTCGACCTTTGCCAGGTCTCTCTTATAATAACGGGACCCGGCAAGAAACAGGACGCCGGCTATGAGAGAGAATACGGGGACGATTGTGAGGGCGGTAAGGATATCATACCGGTCGGAGACGGCCCCGACAAATACGGGCCCTATGGAACTTCCCAGTATATGCTGTACAATGACACACAGGCTGTACGATATGGCCCTCAGGCCCGGATGTACGACATCCTGTGTAACGGCTGCCGCAGCGGGGACAAAGGCAACGGCCGTCATCCCTCCGAACAGAAGGATGATATACTGAACGGTACCGCCGAAAAACATGAAGGCTGTGAATAGGATCAGGGCCGTTGCCGTGGAAGAAATGGAGCTGAACAAGAGCCGGGCATGTACCGTAGTACGATACCATCTGTCTGCAAGAAAACCTCCCAACGGTGCTCCGACGATGGCGAGTATCATAACCGCCCCTCCCATCATACCGGCCTTGCTCATTGAAACACCTTCATACCGATAAAAGTAGGTCGGTAACCAGCTCATGAGGGATGTCGTAACAAAGAGATTTCCGGCAAAGGCGAAATACGTCAGGATCAGTGATGGTGTTCCTATGAATTCCATCACGATATCGCGGGCCTTCATCTTTGTATGTGCCTTGGTACTGCTTCCTTCCATCACGGTTCTTGAAAGGTCGATCGTCTTATAATCTCTTATTTTGAAAAAGATCAGGCCGGCTACCAGGCCCGGAATCGCCACTATCCAGAAGGCATATCTCCAGCCTAGATGCTCTGCTATGATTGCACCGAGGGCAATCCCCAGGGCACTTCCAAGCGGTATGGACGCATTCCACAGACCCATGATCTGTGCCCTCTTCTTTTCGGGGAAGATGGCCGATATGATCGCCGTACCTCCGGGTGCGAAACCCGCTTCACCGATACCGATTACCGTCCGTGCAAAAAAGAGTTGTGTAAAGTTTCTTGTGATGCCGCACAGGGCGGTAGCCACGCTCCACAGTACAGCCATGATCCCTATCGCCTTTCGCCTGCTCCATCGGTCGATAAGGACGGAAAAGGGGAGAGAAAAGATCAGGATGGCCCAATAGGCGGCAGACACAAGGAGACCGCACTGTGTATCCGACATACCCCAGGCTTCGTGCAGGAAGGGGAAGATGGAAACAACAACCATCCTGTCGATATAATTAAACAGATAGAGCAAAAAGATCAGTACAAATACATAGTAAGAATACTTCTTGGAAATCAGATAACCCTGAGAATCATTGTCTTTCATAACAGCCCTCCTCTGTTCAGACAGATTGTTCAGGAGCAATTCCGAATCTATGTTACTCCGCCTTGTATGCCCCCAGACTTGCCAGTGCGACGCTGCCCGGACTTACGACCGACGGATCGGTCATCACATTGATGCATGTGGTCATACCCGAAGCAAATGCCTCTTCAAGGGCAGGACGAATGTCTTCGGGTCTTTCGACATATATCCCTTTCCCGCCGAGCGCTTCGACCAGTTTATGGTAATCAACCCTGCCGATGTATGAACCTTCTTTTATGGCATGACCGATCCTCAACTCCTGACTGTGTCGTATCATCCCCCATCCGAGATCATTACTGATTACGACAACAATGGGCAGTTTTCTTCGTATGGCGACCTCGAACTCCATAAAATTGAAGCCCACCGACCCGTCACCGATAATAAGGCAGACCCTTGCATCGGGATTGAGTAGTTTCGCCGCATTGGCATAGGGAAGACCGACCGCAAGGCACCCGTACAGGCCCGAATCAAGATAATGCCCCGCCTTTCTGACCGTTCGCGTCATACCCATCCAGACCTGCGTGTCACCACCGTCGGCCACGACGATATCATCGTCCTGGTCCATAAAGGCGTCCACCTCTCTTGCAAGGCGCATCGGATGTATGGGGACGGTATCGCACTCCCAGTCGGGTGTTGCCTGAGCCCTTCCATCTTCCCTCGCCTTCTTCAGTGTTGTAACCCAGTCGCTGAATCTGTTCCTCCATTCATTTCCTATGCCCTTCTCACCGATTACCCGGTTACATTCTGCCATGAAGGCCCCCACATCGCTCATAACGGCGAGATCTACCGAACGGTTTCGCCCGATTTCTTCCGGCTCGATATCCAGCTGGACGATTATGGCCTCTCTGTTGAAGATATCACCGAATATGTAAAACAATCCCATTCTCGCACCGAGAAAGATAATCAGATCGGCCGTCATATTCGCCACCAGTGCAGCTCCCGGTCTGATCGCCAGTGATGACTCAAAACAGAAGGGGTGGGTATCGGGTATGGTTCCCCTGCCGAGCGAAGAGGTAAATGCCGGGATGCCGGTATGTTCTATGAATTGGACCAGTTCTTTCGAAGCATCTGCATACCACGCGCCGCTCCCGGCAATCACGATGGGTCTGTGTGCCGTGCCAATCATCTCCATGAATCTCTCCACCTTATCCGAGTCAGCGGGATGGGAATCGATATCGGTATGTATCGTTTTTATCTTCTCCGGATTCGCCTCCCCATTCAACACATCAACCGGAAATTCCAGATAGACGGGGCCGGGCCTGCCACTTGCCGCCGTGCGGTAGGCGAGGTCGATAAATTCCGGAATCCTTTCCGGATGGTGACAGACGAAGGCCTTCTTCACCATGGGACTGATCACCGGAAGCTGACACATATCCTGGAGATCAAGCTTCTCTGACGACTCAAGCCCGACGCAACCGGAGATAAGAACCAGGGGGGAATTTGCCATGCGTGCGTTTGCTATCCCTGAAAGGGCATTGGTAAATCCGGGACCTGCCGTGACCATTGCCGTTCCGGGGCTGCGTGTCATGCGCCCCCACGCCTCCGCCATAAATACCGCAGCCTGTTCGTGGCGCGTATCGAATAAGGTAACCGACGAACCTTCAAGGTACTGGTAAATCGGCGTTATATGCCCGCCACTCAAGGTGAAGATATATTTGATTCCCCTTGTAATAAGGGACCGAGCCACCAATTCACCGCCTGTTATCGCCTCCATGCTTTTTCCTCCATTCGTTATAATTCCATCAACTGCCCACCCGTGACATTGATCGCCTGCCCGGTCATATACGACGACTCATCAGATGCAAGCCATGCCACAAGATTCGCGACCTCCTCCGGCGTGCCGATACGCCCCAGTGGGATCGTCTTGCACATTTCCTTTTCTCGATCTTCAATGGTGGTCCCGAAGACCTCGGCTTCCAGACCGAAGCGCCATTTTTCCAGATCTGTCATGATCTGACCCGGACAGATGGCGTTCACACGGATACCGGCCGCCGCAAGCTCCGTCGCCATCACCTTTGTGAGCATAATCACGCCTGCCTTGGCAACCGCATAGGCACCGTTGAAGAGCGGCGGTTTTTTGCCCGCCCTTGATGCCGTGTTGATGATGCTTCCCTCCGTACCCGTCATCAGTGGGATAATCGCCCTCGAAACCCTGAAGACGCTATGGAGATTCACATCTATCGTCCTCATCCATGCATCCTCATTATAGGTTTGCACCGCGGCAGGCACACCGAAAGAAGCTCCGGCATTATTACAGAGAACATCGACCCGCTCGAACCGGTTCCTTATACTGCCAACCATCCGATCAATAACAATTTTGTCCGTAACATCGAGATGGACAGCCAGAGTCTTTACACCATAGGTACCGGCAAGGCTGTTCGCAATATCCTCCATCTCCTCCCATGTGCCTGTCTTGACCGTGTCACCGACGGATGTTTTTCCGAGATCGGCGATAACAACATTTGCGCCGCATGAAGCCAGCTTCCGGGCAATCGCATACCCGATTCCGGTTCTCTTCCCCGATCCCGTTACAATCCCCGTTTTCCCCTCCAAATCTTTATACACGACAATCCCCCCCCTTCCATCCTTTGTCATGAATGTCTTTCACTTCATGAGTGGTACTCATTGTTGATAGACTTGTCAACTTTTTTATGCATGGGAACTGGTATGCAATCGACATCACAAATCCGTCAGTCGAGATACACCATCGCATCAACAGTACATAGTACGGTCTGTTTATATCCAGATTGAAAGTGGATTTTGATGGCGGAAGAGTTACTCCTGATGGGAATCCTGCATTTTCCTGCCGGTCACGGTTATTTCATTCAGTATGTTGCATGGCAATGCAGGGCTATTGATTGGGAACGGTGCTCCGACTCCCATGCCGGAGCACCATCGGGTACTATGAAGGCATGGTTGTGAAGACCCCGTTCGGGTCGACTTTCGTACGGAGAATGTTAAGTACATCCGAAGGGATCATGGGGGTTTCAGGAATGTCTCCATCCGGTTTGAGCAGTTCGAATCCGGTTGACTGCTGAGCGATTTCAAAGGGGATGCCGGGCGTCAGGGATTTTATACGCATACGTTTTGTCTCCGGTTCAAAGTCGTATACCCCCCACTGGCTGATCACCGCTATGGGGCCTTTGCCGAGAAGACCCGCTTCCCGGCGTGAATCTCCCCCATCGAGATGTCCAACAGAAGTAATAAAATCAACGCGCTCAGGAAACCGTTCGGGTGTCTGCAGTCCCACAAGCACCATGTTTTCCGTTAGAGAAGACAGGTCATTATTGCCACCCGATCCGGTAAGACGTATCTTGGGATTGGTCAGGTCTTTCCCGATCTGATGGGTGTTCACATTCCCATACATATCAACCTGAGCAAACCCGAGGAAGGCGATATCCACATAGCCGTTTGCCGACTGTCCGAAGGAGTATGGCATCTCTTGTATTGCAACGGCTTTTCTCCAAGTGAACGGATCGCCCACAGACCAAGGCATATCGCCCTCGACAGGATCCTGACCGCCAGATTCATACACCATCGTAATATTGGGGGCATGGGTCTTGTGCGCCAGAATAGCGGCTACCATGGGCAGTCCGGTCCCCACATACACAACCTTGTGATCTTCTATCTGTAAGGATATAAAATATGCCAGCATCTCCAGGAAATTGGCCGGTGAGTCGTCCTTCATACCGCATTGCCTCCTCTCAAGGTCATCTCTCAGTAATACAGTTCCGTTTTATTTTCAGGAGCGTACTCCTGATACCTGAAATCGATATCTTCGTTGCTGCCTTCAGCAGCCTTTGTCTGGCGACGTGCCTCAGTAATCCATTTCGTCCCGCCGAGCTTTTCGACGAATTCGAATTGGTCCTTCGTCCTCATAACCCACTCATCAAAAAATTCAAAAAATTTCTCTTCATCCTTCGTGGCATGACGCATCAGTTTCTCCCACCACTGACGAGACCAGTAGTAATAACCGGGCATATTTCCGGGTACGGCACCAAAGGGCAGTTCAACCACCGCATCAACATAGATAAACGGAATTATTGCGCCATCCTTAATATACCGGAGATTGATTTCCGGGACTATTTCCTCCGCAGTAATGATGACCTTTCGGGTCGCTGAAGCCAGTGCGATATCATTCACTACCGGCCCATATATACAGGCATTCCCGTATTTATCCGCGACCTGAACATGGATAAACACCACATCCGGATAGAGGGCGGGAATAAATACCACGGGATCCGAATCATCTCTCATGGGATTCTGCATCATTCTGACATAGGGGTTGTACTTCATGATGTCCGATCCCAGCATCTGCTTACTGAACAGACCGGGTGCCCCGATCTGAGCCGCCTTGAGTCCCTGAGCGATACCGCCGTGACTCCATTCGGAAAGGATCTTGACCTTACCATTCTTGAGTTGGCGAGAGTAGTTACGGTCCGTACCGCGCATCTCCGCTCCCACGTAGGAATTATGGGAAAAAGCAACCGATCCGTAGTTGATCATGTAACTCTGGTTCGTATTGGGAGCGCCTATCATCTGCAAATCTTTCTTCCCCTGTCTCATCATCTCGAAGAAGGCCTGGTGACACGTTCGAACATAGGCAAAGCCTGCATCAGACAACACATCACCGTCACTGACGTATTCCGCAACCGCCTCTTTGAGGGATATCCTCTTGTCAACCTTGCCCCGAACCTTCTTGAGGTGGGATTCACGTGCCGATTCGAAATCGACCAGGCGATTCAGGAGTGCGGACTCTTCAATATTGAGATTCTTCAATGCCTCCTGATTATACTTGAACGTACTCATCTATCTCCTCCTTACATCAAATCTGATGAACATGTAATAGATCAGCATACCGTATTATGCTTTCTCTGCGAAGATGCGACCGGTATCACGTATAGGTATGCGCGATATTCACGCACCGAACCCTCCCGACTATCATTTGTACCGAAGAGCCGAATCTGTGGCTGTCAGAATAACGCCATGTATCGGAATATGAAGTCTAGTTAATCCGAAAAAGTACCTTTTCCACTGCAACAAGGATGCTCTTGGTATGAAAGGAGGATCCTCAAGTGGTGCATTCCATGATTCAAGTTACTTACGTAAGACCATCATCAGACTTGTTTCAGAGAATGGGTATTCCCCTTAATGGCGGCAGCATTTCGGGAAGAAATCCTGAGAAAACCGTATAATGGCTGCGCACCAAGAGGTGCTATCGCAAGCCTGAGACATGTGCAGAGCACTCGACAGCGTTCGTCTCAAAACAGCATGTTCTCACAACAGACATGCCTGATCTCTGGAGTCTCACATTACTTCTCTATGGCTCAGTTCTACTGCGCGATCTATCTCCGCCTTGAGCGGCGCCGGAAGACCGGGGATATCAACACTCAGGAATCCCCGCACTATTGTCGCCGTCGCCTCCTCTTCGGTCAAACCACGTGACATCAGGTAAAGTATCTCATCCTGTGCAATCTTGCCGACCGCCGCCTCATGTGACAGTTCCACGCCATCAACCAGGCCTTTTAATTCGGGGATTGCATGCATAACACCACCGTTCAGGATCAGGCCGTGACATTCGAGGTGCCCTTTTACGCCAGGTACCTCGGCTATGATATCTCCGCGCGAAATGATATGTCCCCCATTGGTAATGGTTCGCGAGACAATCTCCGCGCGCGTATCCCGTGCCTGGAGGTGAATACGCCCACCCACATCCAGTTCCGAGCCGGGACTGCCGACGAGCAGACTGTAGGAACGGGCAACCGCGCCCTTTCCCACAAGATATGTCGTTGGATACGACTGGACGGATTTTACCGGTTTCATGGAGATATAGTTGCTGAGAAAGAGCCCTCCCCGTTCAACGATACCCACAGACCTGGGCCGCACCACCACGTCTTCGGCCCAGTGATGAATCATGGTAAAACTCAGCTTTGCATTCTTCTTTACATAGAATTCCGAGACTCCCGCATGAAGACCGCGGGTTACGTGAGAGGCACTCGCACAACCGGATATTACATGCAGTTCCGATTCCTCCTCGGCTATGATGATGTTATGAACATTCTGATTAAATCCCTCTTTGTCGAGGTAGAGACACGCCTGCGCCGGCAGGGTTACCTTCATGCCGGGAAGGGCACGTATGACATAGCCGTTCTGTAGGTCGAGACGGACACGCGCCGTATATTTATCCGTATCCACCGACGCCAGCTTCCAGTAGTAATCCCGTATCCAGTCGATCTCTTCAAGGGCCTTCTTGATAGGCAGTATCTCCAGACCTTCAATATGTGATCCCGAGTGGACAGCCGTGGCATCTCTTTGTATATACGTACCGGACCGCTCCTTCTCGCTGACATCAAGACCGGCAAGGATCATTCTTTCTTGATCCCCTTTGGACAAGGTATCCAGATTTTTCACATCCTCGTGTATGGACGACTCGAGTGAATAGGTGTCCAGATCGATGTCCGGACCTATGGCCGCCTTCTTATCTTTAGCCTTACGGGCCATATCATCTAAGCTACGCATCGTACACACTCCCTGTATCCAACTTCCTTGATCTGTTTGAAGATTTCTATGGGATTACCCACACACGCCAGCGCACCGTTGTAAAGAACCTGGCCCTTATCCGCCGTCAAATAATCGAGAATAAACCCAGTATGGGTAATAATGAGTCCCATGCTGGTCCTTTCTTTCGTAAGCTGTTTCTTCGACTTGTCGAGTGTAGCGTGAACATCCCTCTCCAGAAGCCGACTTATCGTTCTACCGATAAGGGCAATATTTTCCACATCAACACCCGATTCCGGTTCGTCAAAAAGGAGAAAATCAGGCTTTTGGGCCATCAATTGGAGGAGTTCAGACCGTTTGATCTCGCCCCCGGAAAAGCCCACGTTAATATCACGGTCGAGAAAATCCGAAAAGTTCATCTCTTCTGCCAAGGACTCTACATCGATTCCATTATTCGAACAAATCTGGACCATCCCCCGTGTTTTCAGCCCCTGGATACTGGGGGGACGCTGGTAGGACATCCCGATACCGAGACGCGCCCTTTCATCGACCCTCATATGTGTAATATCTTCACCTTTGAATAGAATCCTTCCACCGGTAATCTTATATTGAGGATACCCCATGATCGTCATCAGAAGGGATGTCTTACCGGACCCGTTCGGACCGAACAGAATATGTGTCTCTCCGGGCTTAATTTCAAGATTCACATGCCTGAGTATCTTTTTATTGCCAAGCTTAACCTGCAGGTCTTCTATGAGTAACATTTCATTTTTTCTCCTTGATTCCTGACCTCTGGAAAGTACAAGTGCCCTATGCCGCCTCTTTATCAAAAAGTCAATACAAATCTTCCCCGGTACATTTGTGAATTAAGATAACCATAGAACAGACAATGGCAAGAAGACAGGCTTCTCCCCTGCCTGTACCTCGAACCACCCGGTTGTTATGTGTCGTACCGGTGGGAATCATAGCGTCAAGAGCATATCTTCATTGGAGAGCCTGATAACTTGGCATAGTCCATCAGCATTGTACAACCGCGCCCGACTCAATCCTCTTACTTCCATACATAACCCCAGAAACAATACCCTTAAACGACATAAGGGCTTTCTGTCACCATATAAAATCCTTGACAAATCTTCCAATACCTGTATTTCTGACGACGAAACCCGGTGGCAGTATCGGGGAACAACAATTATTCGGTACAAATAGAAGTTTTATAACGAGCTGACATATGCAATCGACACCGACAAGAAGGGAGAAGAGATATGGGGAAAGGAGACGTACGCAGTAGACGAGGAAAGATCTATAGGGGTACCCATGGCAAGACACGCCCGAAAAACAAAAAGGTTAAAGAAAAGAAACAATAGCGGTATTCGATGAAATCGAAATGAAGGAGATGAGGTGTATTCGTTGCTATCTTTCAACCTATTCAGTGCGTTGTACACATGTGGCGTAGCACAATAAAAGACTTCAGACTACTATGAGGCATTCACTGAAAGTGGGGTTCAGCTTTGGTCTAACCTCCGCAATAATAACAACGCTTGGATTGATGGTTGGCCTGTATTCGGGTACACGCTCAAAGCTTGCGGTTATCGGCGGTATCGTAACGATAGCCATAGCGGACGCATTCTCCGATGCGCTGGGTATTCACATCTCTGAAGAATCTGAAAACAGGCACACCACACAAGAGATATGGGAAGCTACCATTTCCACATTTCTATTCAAATTCATCTTTGCTGTGACATTTATTGTTCCCGTACTGGTATGTTCGCTCGGAACGGCAATAGTCGTGAGTGTGGCCTGGGGGATGTCTCTCTTGGGGATTTTCAGTTTTTATATGGCTAAAAAACAAAAGGTAAAAGCCGTCAATGTCATCCTCGAGCATGTATTCACGGCTCTGGTTGTCGTGGCTGTAACGTACTATGTCGGTATCTGGGTCGGATCAACATTCCGATAGAGGATCTATGATATCATGTCAACTGTTACCCCTCTTAACCACCATATTCAGGAAATTACAGACAACTTTTTCATGATTACCCTGCCGATGCCTCTTCGCCTCGGGCAGGTCAATATCTATCTTATTGTTCACGATAAAGAAGTCACCCTTTTCGACACCGGACTCAATATGAACGGCACATTGCCGGAGATTGAGGATTCTCTTGCGTCCATGGGACTATCAATCGGCAATATCAGGCACATATTCCTGACACACTCCCACGCCGATCATTGCGGTGTTGCGGGTCTGATAAAGGAAAGATCGGGGGCCGTAATCCACATATCCGATGCAGGAAGAAGACATATCGAAAGGATGAAGGATGGGGACCTCATCGTACGGAGAATGAGGGATTTCCTATCATGGCAGGGTCTTCCCGAAAAGACGATCAACTTCATGGCAAAGATGTTCGGCCATTTTAAGAAAGTCACCATCCCTTTCGAGGTGGACGAAATACTGCAGCCGAACACACTATATGAGACGTGCGGAAGGATCTTTCAACCTATTTCCACACCGGGGCACGCAAACGGTCACACCTGTTTCTATTTCGACAATGAAGGCATTCTCATTTCGGGAGACCATGTGTTGCCCGACATTACCCCGAATCTCAGTCCCGATCTCTTCGATACAAACTTCCACCCCCTCGGCGCCTTTATCTCCTCTCTCGACACGGTCCGACGACTTCCAGTTACAATGATCTGTCCGGCCCACGGCGAACCCTTTGCAGACCTCAAAGGAAGGGTAGATGAAATAAAAAATCATCACAGAGAGAGAAAGGACCTCATTCTTAACGCCATCGGAACAGAGTGGAAGAACGTCTTTCAAATCACCCTTGAGGTCTTTGGGGACAACCTGTCGGAACTGGACAAATTTCTCGCCACCAACGAAGTATATATTCATATCATAGAATTATTGGAAGAGGGCACAGTCAAGAAGGATTGCTCAGGGAAGCATGCCCTCTATGCCATCTCCTGACGCAGCTGCCGGATATCTCCGATCTCATGCAGGACCTGCCGCTGACAGAATAAGGAGCTATGATACTGCGCAATGACGTCAAATCGTAATAGCCAGTTGCACCGTGCCGGTTTATCTGAAAACATGCATCGTTATGCAATGCAACTATTCATAGGTTCAAGACCAAACCAGAAATGACTGGATTTAACAGGCAAGTTTTAATACAAAGGGAAACATCGAACATACATGAATGGTGGATAAGAAGATTACATTCTAACCGACTGTGCGGCACACAACGAGTGCCTGAAGATAAGAGGTCTTGTGCGTATGCGAAACCTCGGACAGTATTCAACGCGGGAATGGTTTAGAATAAAACCTTTGGATCATTTCATGATTCAAGTATGCAACGACATCCTTCAGCATACCTTCTGCACGTTACGCCCGAAATCTCTGGGGCGTTTCCTTCAGGATACGGAACATATCGCACGGGGAAAAGATATTTGGCTCGTTGTCGCCTATGAGGATCCGTGGGCCTTGGACTGGCTGTTGAGAATGGCAGCGCGCCATGTAACTGGCGGGCCTGTTCTTGTCTTCGACAATTCCCGCCGGGCACAACTGCGAGACGATATCCGGAACACGTGTCAAAACCACGGTGTTCCATACTTGGCCCTACCACCTGCTCCTACGGCACACCCCAACCGATCACATGGCATGGCGATGACCTGGATATTTCGCAACATAGTGCGAACTGTAAGACCGCGAACCTTCAGCTTCATAGATCATGATCTGATCCCTATGGAAACGATCGGCCGCAGGACCATGTTGGAAAATCAACCCTTCTACGGAGCAATCAACACCGGCAAAAACGACGGTACATGGGGCTGGAACCTGTGGGCCGGGTACTGCTCGTATGACTTCTCGGCAGTACACCATCTTCCGTTGAACTTCCTTAACGATTTCTCACGTGATCTTGATACAGGAGGACGCAATTGGCCCATTCTGTATCAAAAGTTTGACCGTGGTCAACTGCGTTTCGCACCACGATTACTTACGAACATTATTGATCCGTTGCGTAAGACTCCTCACGCCGTACCGGTTGTGGACGATAGGTGGATCCATCTGTGCGGTGCCGGTTACAGTAAAAGGTATCGCGACAGGGTCGATTTCTACCGGCACCTTGCTCAGGCTACAGATGAAGATGAGTCTGTCGTACTCGATAATATCATGTGGCGATCGTAACAGCCTCGGATTGTGTATTGTGGCGGCACGGATCGTCATTCGATACAGTTTCCCGATCATGTAACCGTCGAAACCTTTAAAGAATACAAGACCAAGGACTCACCCTGAGCAACCTGACCAGAAATTACTGGATTTGATTAATTTTTTATTGTAGGTTCCCCCGAGGAATTAAGAATGGATACAAAGGGCCTTTATTTATGCTGGATTTACATTGCCCCACCTGCAAATCTCAATTGACTGTCACACAAGATCGGGTACATTGCGAGAGCTGTTCCTCGTCGTGGGAGCGAAAATATGGCCTCATCTCATTCATCGATGATCGGTACTCCTACGGCAATATCCCGCAGGACAAATGGAAAGAGATCTTTTCGAATATCTCGGGGAAGACAAACGAAGAAATTCAGGAGTATCTGTCTTCTGTAAAGATCAAGGGGCGGTGGGCCTACTTCAACTCGTTTAAGAATCATAAGGCGGACGGGTTCTCCTTCCTGGACGTAACGGACAAGGATGTTATCCTTGATATCGGATGCGGACCGGGTTCATTAACCATCCCGCTGGCAAAGAGGTGTAAGGAAGTGTATGCCCTTGATGCCACTCTGCCCAGACTCAGGTTTCTGGATATACGAAGGAAGAACGAAGGCCTCGACAATATTACCCCCATCCATGCCAGCGCGTTATACCTGCCATTCAGAGAACCATCCTTCGATTATATCTTGATGAATGGGGTCTTCGAATACATAGGGGAATGGGAAGATGACACGGACCCACGGGATCTGCAGGAAATGACCCTGAGGACAATCCACGGATTGTTGAAGCCTGGAGGGCATATCTTTATAGCGATTGAAAACAGGTACGGATTTGATTTCTTCTACAAAGAACGGGATCACAGCAAACTCTATGTCACCGGACTGCTCCCCCGATACATGGCCAATCTCATCACCCGTATACTGCGCAGGAAACAATACCGGACATATACATACTCCTTCAATGATTACAAGAAGATGCTGGAGGAAAGCGGGTTCCGTAATATCCAATTCTATTATGTGTGGCCGGACTATCGTGATCCCAAATATATCTTTGCGGAAAAAGACAGGAATATCTTCGAATACTACCTGGAGCATTTTATAAAACATACGGCCAGTACCTTTGAATATCTGTTTTTCAAGTGGGCCTACAAATTCGGACTTGAAAGACATTTTGTATCGAATTTCATCATCGTCGGTGAGAAATAGGCATTGTATATTCAAGGAGATACTTTTTTACGCCATACTCAACACGTGAACTACTTCGGAAAGCAGGCGGATGATTCATACCATTGCACACTATATAAACGGACACCGGAAAGAGTTGGATCTACCCTCCGGCGCGGGAAGTGACCTGGCTTTTTTCAAGGTCGGCGGCAATCCATGGGGAAAGGGGAGGATAAATTTCCTCGTTTTCGACAAAGAACAATCCGAGCCCCTTCTCTTCGTGAAGAGTATGCGGGAAAAGGATAGGGATGAATCGCTCAGACACGAATACATCATGATCAACAACCTTGCGTCGTATCGGGAATTGGTCCCGTACCTGCCGCTGCCGGTTCATCTCGGGAGCCTTGCAGGCCACGACATCATGATACAAAAGGCCTGTCACGGAGAAAGGATACTCGCCTCTCTGAGTAGAAGCCCGATCCTGCACTTTCAGAAACAGACCATGGCCAACAACTTTTCCCGTTCTTTGGAGTTTATTACAAAACTGCATACCTCTGTCCGAAACGAACCATCTTCCGCCGAATTCAGACGTGGAATCATCGATCCCTTCCTGTCCTTTTATGACGGGTTCGGTTCCGATCAAAACAGGACCGCACTTGCACGACTGCTGGAAGAAATCAGCACCATAATGGGAGGATCTCCTATCACGACACCCATGCACGGAGACTATTCGGCTACAAATATCTTTATTGATCTAGACAATCAGATAAAGATTATCGACTGGGAGACAGCCGCGGAAAAGGGTCTGCCGTTCCTGGACCTGTTCTATTTCATGTCCAAATACATACACAATTTAAAGATACCGCCCAGGGATCGATGGCAAAGAGTCATACGGCCATATTTCGGTAATACCTGGTTGTCTGGCTTAATAGGTGAGACCGTCCGCGAATACTGTCAAAAGACCGGTTTCAGCATTGAACTCGGACGAGCACTCTTTCCCCTGCACTTTCTCAATAAGGCCCGGATAAAATATTCCATGAGGGGGAAGGAACCGGCTCAGTTATGGATGAATCTATTCGAATATTCAATAAACAATCTCGATAAGCTGTGCTTTTAGTTGATCCATGGACTTTCGTACATTCAAGCACTATCAAAATGTAATATCACGGCAAGGGGTATTCGCCCTGCTCGATCAGGCCGTTCTCGTATTGGTCGGATTGTTCGTATTCCTCAATCCTTTCCCCCACACGACCTCCGCCAAGGAACTATGCTTCTACCTTACCCTGGCTATCCTTATCTTCCTCATCATCAGGAAAAAGATCGTATTTTCATTGCGGTCACCGTTAACCGTTCCCTTCGTCCTGTACATCCTCTGGGCAGGTGCGAGTATCTTCTGGGCAATTGATACCCAAAACAGCATGCATGATTTTTATGCCCATCTGGTGAAATATATTGTGCTCTACTATGTGATAATCAATGTCTTCAATTCGGAGAAACGGCTCACAATATTGACCTGGATTGTCATCATCTCCACCTTCATCTTCGCCCTCAAGGGTATGATACATTTTTATCTTCTCATGGGTAATCCTCTCGCGGAACGGTTGATCCCGGCAGAGCGCGCCCCGATTAATTCGAGCGCTATCCTGAATCTGTTCGCCGCTTTCTTGTCGCTGTATTTTCTCACACGGGAAAAGCGATGGCCCGGAAGGATTCTTCTTTCCCTGTCCTTTGCGGGAACATTCATGGCGACGCTCCTATCGTTCTCGAGAGCCGCACTGATAGCACTCGTTGTTTCCGCCGGTGTCCTCTTTGTTTCACACAGTGGACGCAAAATAAGGATTATCGCATCGATCGTGATACTATCTCTGGCCGCGGGGAGTCTGTACATCTTTTCGCCGCATCTGAAGCGTCTTCAACCGGAGGAGCTTTCCAAGGATCTTCGGATCGGCATCTACTATACCTGTGTGGAGATCTTCAAGGACTATCCGATTGCCGGAGTCGGATTCGGAATGGAGACGTTTGAAAAACATATGTGGGACAAGTACAATCCCAAAATCCCTCTCGAACTGAGAATGAGTGACCCGGCATCGTCCCCTCACGGGTTCTTTTTTGATATTATGGTACGGCTCGGACTTGTGGGTCTGATCCTCTTTGGTTTCATCATTTTGAGAACCGTTCAGATCAGCCGATCGATCCTGATCCGTCGAGAGAAACATATCAGACGGTGGGGGGCTTATTTGCTGGCCTCATTCACCGGCATGCTGGTCGCGGGATTCTTTGGTTCGATTCTTCATGGCGCGGCCGCATACAACTTTTATATACTCCTCGCCATGATAACCATTCTGTCTCGATCAGCACAGGACGCCTGATCTCACGATATCAATCAGACAGCCGAAATGGTGCCGCCTTTCCCCGGGTTATACATACAGAAGGGCTCTTCAGCAAGGTAATCCCCTGAAATTTCAAAAGCACGGGCACGACATCCCCCGCATACCTTCAGAAATTCGCAGCGACCGCACTTCCCTCCATAGTTGCTCAGGTCTCTGAGCTCATTGAATATCCTGGAACGCTCCCAGATATCTTCGAATCTTTCCTCCTTGAGCTGTCCGCAGTCGATCTCGAGGAATCCACAGGGTTGCACCTGTCCGGTATGGGAGATGAAACAGAATGAGCTGCCCCCCATGCACCCTCTTGTCATGGAATGGAGAGCGGTTTTGGCCTCTTTCGGTTTTGTATCCCTTTCTTTTTTTCTTTGATGGAAGATCCGGTAGTATTGCGGAGCACAGGTGGCCTTGAGCTGAATCGGTGAGGTAAAGCCCTTTTCGTAGAACCAGCCCAAGGTCCTCTCGTACTCTTCGGGTAAGATCTCCTGGTCAGCCATTTCTCTGCCACGCCCCGTCGGCACCAGCAGGAAGATATGGTGGGCGGCGGCATCCAATGCAATCGTTAGATCGAATATCTCTTCCATACGGTCCAGGTTGAGCCGGGTGATGGTTGTGTTGATCTGAAACTCCACCCCGGCCCGTTTAAAGGCCTCAATGCCTGACATCGCCAACTCAAAGGCACCGGGCACGCCGCGAAAGGAGTCGTGGCTTCGGGCATCGGGACCGTCGATGCTGATGCTGACCCTCTTGATCCCGGCATCCAGGGTCTTGTGCGCAATCTCATCCGTCACAAGAGTGCCGTTCGTCGCGAGGACCATACGGAGACCTTTTTTCTCCCCATAGGAGGCAATATCAAAGATATCGTCGCGGAAATAGGGTTCGCCGCCGGTGAGGATAACGATGGGTGAGCTGAAAGCGGCGATATCATCAAGAAGCCTCAGACACTGCCCGGTGTCAAGCTCCCCCTCGTATGGACCGTACTTCGACGACGCCCGACAGTGTGCACAGGAGAGATTGCACCCACGGGTGACCTCCCACGCAACCATGCGAAGCGTATGGGGAAGAATAAAGGATTGTGTAGAAGCCATTACCGGTGACCCGGCCATACTAGAGACTCCTGTCTCAGCAGTTCGGCCGCCTCCTGTGCAAAATAGGTAATGATAATATCCGCCCCCGCCCTCTTTATCGACATGAGGGATTCCATCATAGCCTTTCTGCCGTCGAGCCACCCTAATCTGTCCGCAGCTTTTATCATGGCGAATTCGCCGCTGACGTTGTAGGCCGCTATAGGCAGGTCAAAGGTATCTCTCGCCCTTCGTATAATATCGAGATAGGGAAGGGCCGGTTTCACCATGATAATGTCGGCCCCCTCTTCGACATCGAGGGCTATCTCTCTCATCGCCTCACTGCTGTTGGGCGGATCCATCTGATACGATCTTCTGTCGCCGAACTGCGGCGCCCCCTCGGCGGCTTCCCGGAAGGGGTCGTAGAAGCATGACGCATATTTCGCCGAATATGCCATAATGGGGACATCCCCGTACCCCTCATCATCAAGCATTGCCCGCACAACGCCGACCTGTCCGTCCATCATGCCGGACGGCGCAACCATATCGGACCCCGCGCGAACGTGCGACAGTGCCGTTTGTCCGATCAGTTCCAGTGTGGCATCGTTATCCACCTCACTGCCTTCAAGTATCCCGCAGTGGCCGTGGGCCGTATATTCGCAGAGACACACATCCGTAATGACGAGGATGTCGTCAACTTCATCCTTGATCTTTCTGACCGCCCTCTGAATAATCCCATCCTCGGCATAGGCGCCGGAGCCCAGTTCATCCTTCGAGTCGGGGATACCGAAAAGCATGATCGCGGGGATACCCATACCGTGTATTTTCTTCACTTCCTCCATAAGAGTATCGATCGACATCTGAATATTTCCCGGCATGGAAGAGATGGGATTCCTCACTCCATTGCCGTGGGTCACAAAAAGCGGACAGACAAAATCATCGATCGACAGCGCTGTCTCACGGATCATCCTGCGAAAGTTCTCGTTCTTTCGCAGCCTCCTCGGACGGTATTCGGGAAAATTCATATATTACTCCTTATCTCCTCATCAGTAAGGTAGCATGCCGGATCGGGCGCCCATACGTCGCCCGTTACCGCCTCTGCCCGTGCGCGGAAATTACCACCGCACACATTGAGCCACCTGCACTGTGCACATCGCCCCTGTACGTACACCTTTTTGTCCTTCAATTGTGTCATCAGTTCGTTGGAGGTATCCGTCCATATATCGCTGAAGGGGCGCTCTCTCACATTTCCGAATGATTTCTCCCGCCAGAACTGATCCGCATAAACCTCACCGTCCCAGCTCACACAACCGATCCCCCGTCCGGAATTGTTTCCCTCATTCATCCTGAGCAGTTCCAAGACCTGGGCGGCCCGCCTGGGATCCTCCCGGAGCAGCCGCATATAGATATAAGGCCCATCGGCGTGGTTGTCCACGGTCAGGATCTCTTTCGACATGCTCCGGTCGAAGAGATCGCGCGTCCTGTCCATGATCAGGTCCACGACTTCACGGGTCCGGGTGTGCGATAGGTCATTATCGGCCAGCGAGGAACCGCGTCCCGAATAGACCAGATGATAGAAACAGGCCCGGGGAATCGCATGCTCTTCAATGAAGTCAAATATGGCGGGGATCTCGGTGCTGTTCTCTCCGGTAATCGTGAAGCGGATCCCTACCTTGATCTCCGCTTCCTGACAGTTCCTGATCCCCCGTACCGTGGCATCGAAGGCCCCTTGTACACCCCTGAATCTGTCGTGAATCTCTCCGATCCCATCGAGGCTTATACCCATATAGGAAAGGCCGATACCGGCAAATACGGCGGCCTTCTCTCTGGAGATAAGCGTTCCGTTTGTTGAAATAACCGCCCGTATTCCGCTGTCCACGGCATACTGGACGAGTTCCGGCAGATCTTCCCGGATCAGCGGCTCACCCCCCGAGAAGAGAATTACGGGGCACCCGAAAGCGGCGAGGTCCGATATCAGAGCCTTTCCCTCCGCCGTGGTCAGTTCACCGCTGTATGGTATGCCCTGGGAACTTGAATAGCAATGAACGCACTTGAGGTTGCATCTTCTGGTGACATTCCAGACCACAACCGGACGCTTGTCGCGGGAAAACTGCAGAAGATGCGAGGGAAGCCGTTCGGATTCTCCTCCGTAACGGAGGACATCGGAGGGCTCGACCCCTCCGCAGTACAGTTTCGAGATACCTATCATTTCAATCACCCTGCCTGAAATACATCTTGATTGCATCCACCAGACCGGGAATCGAATACGGTCCCTGCACGATATCGACTCCGAGTCCGGCTCTTCTGCATGCATCTTCCGTTACCGGCCCTATGCACGCGATCTTAATGTGATTCGGAATGATTGTTTCGTCTTGCATAATATCTCTGAAATTAGTAACTGTCGACGGACTTGTAAAGGTGATCACGTCGATTTTTCCGCTGTCCATCAACCCTTTCAGGTAATTTCCATCCACGCCGGAGGATACCGTCCGGTAAGCGGTTACCACATCCACCTGTGCACCCAGGTCCTTGAGTCCGTCGGGAATGATACTGCCGGCAATTTCCGCTCTCGGCAGCAGCACCCGTGTACCCGCGATATCCATACCCCTGAACGCCTCAACCACCGCATGGGAGACATACTCTTCGGGAACCAGATCAACCCGGATATGATATTCTTCGACTCGGTCCCGTGTGGCCGGGCCTATGGTGCAGATCTTTATTCCCTTCAGATCCCGTATATCATGTCTCAGTTTACGGAACCGGTCAAAGAAGTACCAGACGCCGTTTGCACTGGTAAACACAATCCACTGATATGTATCGATGGAATCGATGGCCCGGTCCAGATCGTCGTAATCCTCCGGCGGCACGATCCTGATGGTCGGGAACGAGACCACCCGTGCTCCTTCATTCTGCAGAAGGGTCGCAAACTCTTCTGCCTGTTCCTCCGGCCGTGTAATAACAATTCCCTTCCCGAAGAGGGGTTTCTGCTCGAACCACCCAAGTCGATCCCTCAGACCGACCACATCACCCACGACAAACACGGCGGGAGGTGAAAAGTTCCTTTCTTCGGCCAGAGAAACGATACCTTCAAGGGTTCCGGTGAGGGTCTCCTGATCCGGGGTGGTTCCCCACCGGATTAACGCTGCAGGGGTATAGGGGCTCCTGCCGTTCTTCATGAGGTTGGAGGCAATGGAGGAGAGGTTTTTTACACCCATCAGGAATACGAGGGTTTCAATGGTTGCTATCTTTTTCCAGTCGATGCGGCTTTCATCTTTGCCGGGATCTTCATGCCCCGTTATAAAGGCAACGGTTGAAGTAAATTCCCGGTGCGTGAGGGGTATCCCGGCATATGCCGGAACGGATATTGCAGATGTTACACCGGGCACCACTTCGAACGGCACTCCCGCCTTTTGAAGGAATTCGGCCTCTTCTCCGCCCCTACCAAAGATAAACGGGTCTCCCCCCTTTAGCCTGGCCACGGTCAGGCCCTTCAGGGCCTCTTCCGCAAGCATCCGGTTCAGATTCTCCTGGGATACACTGTGATTCCCCCCTATCTTTCCGGCATAGACAAGGCGTGCGCCCTTTCCGGCGTGTCGCAGTATCTCCTTTCCCACGAGATAGTCATACACTACCACATCGGCCTTATGCAGACACGCTATTCCCTTCATCGTTATAAGGCCCGGATCGCCCGGACCGGCGCCTATGATATATACCGTCCCCTGTTTTTCCATATCAGGCCTCTTGCTTCCCCTATGGCACCGCCCTACGCATATACATCATCCAGAATGGCTTGCCCGCCTCTGGACAGGATATTCTCCGCAAGTGTGCTCCCCACATCTTCCCAGTCATCACTGTTTCCTCTGACCTCGTCCATAATCATGACCCTTCCGTCGACGCTGCCCACGAGTCCTTTCATAATCAGACTGTCGCCCTGTTTTCTGGCGATTCCGGCTATCGGGACCTGGCACCCTCCCCCCAGACATCGGAGAAATGTACGCTCCGCAGATAGTTCCACCATGCTATCGGGATGATTGAGGGGACGAATGAGCTCTTCGACTACCCTATCATCCTCTCTGGATTCCAGACCCAGCACACCCTGTCCGACCGAGGGCATCATCACTTCAAGAGGTATATACTGTGTGATTTCCCGGCTCCGCCCCATCCTCTTCATCCCGGCCGCCGCTATGATTATCCCATCCAGGTTTTCCGTTACGATCTTCTTTATCCTCGTATCTATGTTGCCGCGTATGGGGACGATCTCGATATCCGGCATTAGGCTTTTGATCTGCATCCTCCTCCTCAGAGAGCCGGTACCGATCCTCGCCCCTTTGGGAAGCCCTTCCATCTTTCTGCCTTCCCTAGAGATGAGAACGTCCCTCGAATCCTCTCTTTCCGGTATGGTCCCTATGATAAGACCTTCGGGAAGATCAACGGGGACATCCTTCATGCTGTGGACCGCAATGTCGATATCACCCCTCAGCAGAGCCTCCTCAATCTCTTTGACGAAAACCCCCTTGCCCCCTATTTCAACCAGAGAGATATTCTGCATCCTGTCTCCCCGTGTCCGTATGGGAACAATCTCCACGGACAGGTCCTTATGCAAACCTCTCAGACGATCCGAAACCCAGTTCGCCTGCACAAGCGCGAGATCGCTTCCCCGTGTCCCTATCCGTATCTTTTTTATCGTACTCATATTTTCAAACTCCGTCCCAGGGTGACCTTCACATCAGCCGTCGTCAGCGCGGTGTTGATCAACCTAGTCCCCTCTGCTCTCCACAATCGTTCAGGAAAGGCAACTCAGTATATCATACAGGGTAATCTTCCCCGGGTCTCTCTCCTTTTTCCTGCGGTTCAGATAGCGGTGAACCGCCTGAAAGGGTCTCCCGGAAATCCCCTTTTCGATGCAGGCATACACCTCTTCTTCCTTATAAATATCTTTAAAAGAGGTCAAAAGGGATTCCATACATGAGGGTTCCATATCTTCTGTCAGAGATACCAATGCCTTCAGGATTTCCCGTGATGCACATTCTACCGGCGATTCCCAGGGTCTTCCCATCTCGAAATCACAATGAACGATCGCATTGTCCGCAAAGAGGATATTCCTGGTATTTGCGTCGATGTGAAAGAGCCTGTTATCGCCGCGAAGGAGTGCGCTGTGGTGACGCATACCGATATCGTGAAACAGGGATTCTATTTTTTCTCTTTTTTCGGCCTCATCGACCTTATCGGACTGAACAAGCTCCCTGACTGTCATGCCCTCTATATACCGTGTCGTCAGCACGGGCAGTTTCGACAGTTCATGAAAAGGATTATCTATTATTTCAGGCACATGGTACCCGTTCGATCTCCAGTGGAGAAGAATCTCTTTTTCAAAGTCCCTGCGTCTACGGGGGGAGGTATATTCGATCGGTTGCCGCATTCCGAGGCTGTTCATGAATCGTCTGATCTCATAGGGTATACGGGGATACTTATGCCCGTAAATCTTCAGAAAAACAAAACCCCCGTTGAAGGGAACCCTGTATGCGGCGTTCGTATGGTCGGAACCGATTCTGTACGCCTCGAGCCTGTCTTTCACATCGACCCGGCTATTTCTGGAACACATATATCAAATCCTGACTGAATACCGTCGGCCATATTTTCGCCCGGACGGTATCCTTGGGGGTGGTCAAACGATGCATGCGGAAACCGGCATACTCAACCATTTTTCGAAAATCTGGTCCTGTCTGGAAATTCACATGAGCTCCCGATATGGGCGGAAACGTTCCCAAAAGAAATTTTAGACGATGGTGATAATAACAGATATTCGGAATAACTCCGATAAACCATCCTGTATCTTTCAAATTTTCCCGTATCTGCCCGATAAATCCTTCAGGGTCCTTGAGATGATGAACAATTCTGCTGGCAATGATCATATCCATCTTTTCGGGGTATGGGGGGAGACCGCCGTTGAGATCCCATATCTGTATCTTTTCCGTGTCGAAATCGTACAGTTCGAAGGCCTTTTTCGATATCTCTATACCGTACACATCATAGTGCTCCGCGAGCCCCTTCATGACATGCCCGGGACCTACGCCACAGTCAAGGACACGCGCCTTTTTTGTGCCGAGAACATCGACGGCCGTTTCAATAATCTTCCGATGGACATCGGTAAACCGAAAATGCCCCTTACGCACCCGATCCTCCCAGTAGCTGTCATAATCCGAACCTATATCCGTCATTGAGCTCTCCTCAGACTCTCCGACACCCAGTCGAAAATCTTTTCCATCTGGTTCTTATACGTATAATCGGTCAGTACCCGTTTCTGTCCCGCCAGTGCCATGTCCTTTCTCACTTCTTCACGGTCCAGATAGTAGCGGATCTTTTTCACCATTTCGTCATCCGTATCAAACACATCCATTTCCCTGCCCACATCATAAATACTTTCGATGCCGGAAGTTCTTCTGCAGAGATAAAATCCTCCGCATCCCATGACCGCAAAACTCCTGTTGCTCAAATATTTTCCCCGGAAGGGTGTATCCGCATCCTGGCCCACAAATACCCTGACATGTCTGATCACATCGGCAAAATCCCTCATGTACACCTCTCTTCCCGCCCATGAGTGGTGTACGCCCCCGCAAAAGTAACGAATATTCCTCATCTGTCTGGCAAGCCGCGGACCCCACCACTTGATATCTATCCCTTCCCTTCTGAGCCTTGCGACCAGTTCGGAGCGCTTCGTATAGATCGGTTTCCCCATGGAACCGATCATGGCAACATCCGCATAGTACTCCGAAGGAATGCTCACGTCCGCTGTGTCCGTCACTCCAAAGAACTCCGGGGAAAAGCCCTGATGTATCCACGTAACATTCTTTACCCCCTTTTCCGCAAGTGAAAACATGTTGTGGTCCGCGTTTGTAACCACAAAATCATACTCCTTGGCTAAGGGGATCATCCAATCTTCCAGAGAGAGGATGGTAAACCACAGGATCGTCACGCATCCGGATTGCTTGATGCTCCTGACAAAATCAGGCGAAAATTTCTCTCCCTTCAGGGTAAAGAGGTAATCAGGCCTTTCGGCCGCCACTATCTGTTCAATATCGTTTTCATAATTGCTGTTTGTCCTGTAGTCGTATCCGATCACCTTATATCCGAGTTGTTCCATTCCCGCAATCATGTATCTGCCGGAATTCAGGGGTTCGTCGACAGGGCCGCAGAACAGGACTGTCCCGGATTGTCTGTTGTTTCCGTTCATCATATGTGGATCGTCTTCATCGTATCCGGCCTCAGGTTCGAATACCACCTCCTGACAGCCCACATGCAATGCCATCGAAACATACCGTTGGGATGATTTGCGAGGGTCATGACCCGAGGACATTCGAAGGGTTCTTCCAGAGGGATCTCCTCTTTTGCCTTCTGTACAAGGAATTTCTCTGGAGCCTTTCTTTCTCTTCTTTTCAACCGTTTCACCCGTTCTTCCTCGTCGAGTTTCAAGATAACGTATATGTCGGCAAACCCGAGAAAACGGCTCGGTATCCAGTTCGAGAAAAAAACAACCTTTGCACCGGTGGACTCAAGGAAACTCCGGGATTCTCGTTTATCAAGATGAATCTTTTCCCAGTGCAATCTCCAGCACTTGGTCGAATAGATCGTATTGTCATCGACGACCTGAATATCTTTCCGGCCCATGGTGCCGAAACCCAGCCTTACAAATCGCTTTACCAGACGGGTCTTCCCCGCTCCGGGGAGACCGGCTATGGCTACCACGACTCTCTGCTTATGTGCAAGGATCGTTCGTATCTCCTGAAACAGCCGTTCCAGCCCTTCGGGTCCCTTATATGTGCCGATATCTTCCATGCACTCTTTCATCTGATGCTCCGATTCATCCGGGCAGTATGGATTTCATCTTTCGGTCCAGTACGGTTTTCACCTCTTCAACGGAGAGCTCCTCCAGGCACCTGCTCCTACCGGTCCCCTCACACCCCTTCTTGCCGCATGGCACGCAGGGCCAGTCTTTCTGGATCACTGCGTGATTCTCACCCCACGGCCCCCATCGAAACCGCCGAGACGGCCCGAATATTGCCACCACAGGCGTCCCGACCGCCGAGGCGACGTGCATCGGTCCGGAATCGATTCCCATAAAGAGGAGCGCCCGTGACGATACTGCCGCCAGTTGGCTCAGGGACAATCGGCCACTCAGGTTGACGGGAGGACTCTTCGCGGTCATGGCTACCCGTTCAACAGACGACCGCTCCACTTCGTCATTGCCGCCGATGAGGATGGTTTTGACTCCCCATCGCTCACCCATATAATCACATATTTTCGCGTATCCATCAACCTGCCACGATTTATGCCCGTCCCGGGAAAAGGGGTGCATGATGACATACCGATCATCTGGAGTGATACCCTCCCCTTCCAGGATCCGTCTGCATATGTCATCGTCGATCCGGTCCCAGTAGAGTGTAATATCCCTGCCGGGAATTTTCAACGCGAGCTTTTTGATCATCTCAAGATGATAATCGACGATATGCTGCGTCCCCGAGGGTGGTACGAGATCGGTAAAGAGTAGCTGGCGGTCCACGCTCTTGCCCTTTTTCGAACTGAAGCCTAGCCGTTTCCCGGCACCCGTCACAAAGCCATAGAAGGCACCCCTATCACTCTTGCTCAGTTCGAGGACAAGATCAAACCGCCGGGATCTCAACTCCCTGATAAGTTTCAGCTGCCCTATGACACGGTGTACCGGCCGTAACGATCGCGGTAGTGTAAACACCCTGTCGACGGACGGATGATGCTCGAGGACGGGGCCGGCCTCCTCGTTCACAAGGGCCGCGATGAAGGCCTGCGGATAATTGTACCGCAGTGCCTCAAAGACCGGTATGGCCAGCACCACGTCGCCAATATGGCGCAGTTTTATGACGAGAATAGCATCTATCGTGTCATACATGCCGTCCGTCTTCCCTCATAAGACCCTCATAGAGCAATGACAACGCTTCCATATGCCGTTTCCATGAGAATTGTTCAAGGAGTGCCGAGTTGCATGTCCGAACCGATGCACGGTCCAGTTGCAGTCCTTTTCGAATCTTACCGGCAATTTCATGGGCATCGACAGGATTCTCCACGATGAATCCGTTTTCACCCTCTAGTATCGCCTCCGACGCACCATTGATCTTGGACGTCACAACGGGAAGACCCGCCGCCATGGCTTCAAGGCAGACATTGCTGAAGGGTTCGTAGATCGTCGGAAAGACGAACAGGTCGCTTGCATTGTAATACCGTTCGGTCTGAACCACCGGCCCGGTAAAATGCATCCTGTCCTCAATGCCCAATGCCTCTGCCAGCTTCCTGTAGGGCCGCAAGCGGTCTTTCCCGACCACGATCAGTCGAATTGTGGAATCCAGTTCGACCAGGGCCTGCATTGTTGCGCGAAGCCCCTTTCTCCTAAATCCCGACCCTACGAATAGGAGGACTCTATCATGTAATGGAATAGCGAGAGATCTTCTCATATCCGCCCTGTCTCCCGCAGGGTCCTGCACCCTATACCGATCCGTGTCAACGGCATTGTATATAACCTTTATCCTCTCCGAGGGGACGCCGTAGTGATGCATGATCTCCCCTTTTCCGCGCTTTGAATTCGCAATGATCGCCCGGTAGTTCCCTTCCGTAAAGATCCGTTTTTCTATCGTGAGCAGCACCATGTGGCGGGGATTGAGCCGGATCGATATCGTTTTGTACCAGGGATCGATCAATCTTCTCTGCAAGAGCCACTCTCTGTGACACCCGTCGCCGGCACGATAGATATCCTGATAGAGTGTCCTCTCAAAACTGTGAATGATGTCAAACCGTTCTCGTTTCA
>Ga0116164_10000180_pt1 | contig 61072 bp, 73 predicted proteins | sample AD_UKC109_MetaG_FD_89888 | JGI IMG/M metagenome (GOLD analysis project Ga0116164, IMG submission 89888) | Active sludge microbial communities of municipal wastewater-treating anaerobic digesters from Hong Kong - AD_UKC109_MetaG | ecosystem: Engineered > Bioreactor > Anaerobic > Digestate... | reverse complement strand
TGATGTTGGCAAACATGTACCAATGAGCCAGATGTTGGGACGGCAGTTCGTTCAAGATCGTCTGGGCGAAATGGGTTCAGGCCTCAGCTACGCCGAGTTTAGCTATGCGCTGATACAAGGTTATGATTTCCTTCATCTCTACCGCACCAAAGGTGCGACGCTTCAGCTTTGTGGATCTGACCAGTGGGGCAATAGCATTGCTGGCGTTGAGTTGATTCGTCGTATTGAAGGCGTCGAAGCTAATATATGGTCTGTGCCACTGGTAGTTAACAAGGCTACTGGCAAAAAATTTGGCAAGAGTGAAGGTGGTGCCGTTTGGCTTGATCCAACCAAAACCACTCCCACGGCCTTTTACCAGTTTTGGATTAACTGCGACGATGACGGCATAGAAGACTATGCCAAAATCTATACCATGCTGCCGCGCGACGAGCTTGAGGACATTATGACCAAGCATCACCAAAATCCGGCTGAGCGCTTTGCGCAACGGCGGGTGGCCGAGGAAGTAACACGACTTATTCACGGGGATGAAGCCGTGCGAATTGCCCAAAAAGTGACCGATGTATTAACTGGTCGCCTGCCGGTGGCTGAGGCAGGAGACGTACTGGCAGAGCTGCGACTTGAGGTTCCGACTGCTATGACGCATGAAACCGGTTCTGTTATATCCGCGCTGGTCGATAGTGGATTGGCGCAGTCGAACGGTCAAGCCAGACGACTATTGCAAGGAAACGCCGTTTCAGTAAATGGGGTAAAACTAACAGATGAAAACTTTAATCCCAGGCTATTTCAGTCAGGCCGGCTACTACTGCGTCGTGGCAAAGCGTACAAAGACTCCGCACTGATTGAGTTGGCATAAGCTATACTACTAAGTATGAATATTCCTAGTGTTGTACTTGGTAAATCGGTATTTTGGGGTTTGCGAGCGCTACACCGAACTGGTTCGGCACTACCAGGCCTTGTGGTCGAGAAGACCAACCGACGGTTTTTAGCAGCAATGCTTACCCAACTGCCCCAAGGAGTGGTTGTAATTTCGGGTACGAATGGCAAAACGACCACTACCAAGCTCGTTACGGCACTTCTTGAGTCTCAGGGACTTCGTGTCCTCACCAATCCAACTGGCAGCAACTTTGTGCGGGGCACTATTAGTGCGGTGATAGATAAGGCCACATGGGGCGCGCGTTTGCCGTATGACATCGCTGTGTTTGAGCAAGACGAAGCTCATGCGGTGCATTTTGCTCGAACCGTTAAGCCACGCGGGGTGCTCGTCCTTAATATTATGCGGGATCAAATGGATAGATTTGGCGAAATCGACACTACCTTGCAGCTGCTGCAAGTACTGGCATTAAGTGCGACAGAATTTGTAGTGCTAAATGCTAATGACGAGCGAGTCAGCCGCATTAAAGTAAAAGAAGGCGTCAATAAGCTTTGGTATGCTCATAGCGAAGAGCTGCAGCCCGACTTTTTAACCGATGACCAACTGTATCATGCCGAATCGGCTGCTTATATTCTGGCAGGTAAGCCAAATGCCGAGCTTGTTGGTTACGACGAAAACTCTGTATCACTGCGGCTTGGTGTGACCCCGCATCATTACAAATTTCAATTAGCTGGTGGACATAACGCACTCAACCTTACGGCTGCACTCACTGTTCTACAGCAAATTGTGCCCCAGCCCGACACCGCCAAGCTCGCCGCAGCCATTCTGACCGTCGAACCAGCTTTTGGACGCGGTGAAACCATTCAACTTGCTCCTGGCAACACAGTCATTCTTCAGCTCGTTAAGAATCCCGGGGGCTTTACCCAAGCATTACGGATGCTTGAACTAAAATCATACAAGACAGTCGGCATAGCTATAAACGATGATTATCCAGACGGTCGTGATGTCTCATGGCTCTGGGATATTGATTTTGAAAGCCTGCAAAACGGCTATCATATACGCTGTAGTGGTGACCGAGCTGCCGATATGACCAACCGACTTAAATATGATGAAGTGCTCGTTGAAGCAACCGAACCAGACCTTGCAGCTTTTGCGAACAGTTTTTCTGCCGCCGCAGGGGCTAACAGTGGCGACAGCATCATATTTTGCACCTATACAGCAATGCTAAGGCTACGCGAACTGTATCTGGGTGCACAAGGAGGGCTAGACGAGGTATGAAGCCAAGAGAACAGAGAACAGAGAGCAGAGAGCAGAGAAATGCCAAGCAGGCGCTAACGATCGTGCATTTGTATCCTAAAGAAATGAACATTTACGGCGACACGGGTAATCGCTTAGCATTGCAGCGACGAGCCGCATGGCGTGGAGTGGCCATCCAGGTAAAACTTGTCGGTGTTGGGGACTCCATCCCAGGTGAAACTGACATTATTATTGGCGGTGGCGGTCAAGATGCCGGCCAGAGCACTATTCAAGACGACTTACTGACTAAGGCCGAGCAGTTACATACTATGGCTCAAAACGGGGTGGTAATGCTGATGATATGTGGCATGTACCAGCTGTTTGGCCGCGCTTTTACCACCAGCGAAGGTACACTCATTAAGGGCATTGGTGTACTACCGCTAGAGACAGTTGGTGGCGAGACTCGTATGATCGGCAACACCGTCTACGATACTCCATTTGGAGAGCTAGTCGGCTACGAAAACCACAGCGGCGTAACCATGCTTGATGATACCGCAACCGCACTGGCGAAAGTTGTACAGGGCGATGGCAATAATGGCCAGGACGGCACCGAGGGCTGCCGGGTTAATAATGTGTTTGGTACCTACAGCCACGGACCGCTCCTGGTCAAAAACCCGCAGTTTGCCGACGAACTGCTACGTTTGGCATTAGAGCGCAAATATGGTCATGCGGAACTTGCTCTGCTTGACGACACTATCGAGCAAGCTGCTCACGCCACTGCCAAATCCCGCCCCCGCTAGTACTTTGAGTTGTCAGTCGCGTAGAATAGGATAAGTATATGATTCCAGGCTCACCAAGCTTCGAAACTTTCGCCCTCATATCGAACAATCGACTGGAAGACTGCTGTCTTATGACGCCACCCGACTGGTTATTAGTGGTTTGGCTGTTAAAGCCCGTGCCCATATCAGACAACAAACTTAACAGGAATAGAACAAGTACGCGCGGTTATCAATAGGGATTTGCTTGGGACTGGCGTAATAGTTCTAGAAGGAAAAGTCTATCGATTGCCAGATTACAACACCGGTGTAGATGAGAATAGCGGCCTAGACTATACATATCGGATGATTCTGTTAACGGCAGATAAGGACGACAAAAAGAAGTCGCGGCTCGCTAATTTTCTGGGGAGTCTTATACTTATAGATGACCTAGATGATGTGAGTGAGCAAAAAAGAGGGGCGTTAGCGTGCTTCAGCTGGTATTGCCAAAACAAACGAGCGCAGTCCAAGATATTAATGCCATTACTTTTGCAGCCACTCTCTCTCAGTTTCTGGAGTTAACTTTTTTCATACGCTCGCGCCAAACCCTCGGCTAGGAAGTTTATACGTGTCTTGGTTGAGAGAGGAGGCCACAAGTGTCATAAGAGACATACATGCGAAAGTTGACACGTGCAGTTTGTTAGCAAGGCGATGTGATAATTCGGAAAGAGAAATGCCGCACTATGAGCTGAAACACGCTTTGACAATAGCAGAAAGTGCAATTCAGCCTACACCAGCAGCGAAAAGTCCAATTTCGAAATGTGTACAGAAGGCAGCTAGTACCACTGATAAGCAGACCAGATTTATGATTGGAGCTATCAAAAAGGCCTAGCTATCTGCAACACGTAATGGCGTGCAGTATACTGAGATAGATGAAGCTGACAGATGATATTGAGGTAGTGAAGGGGGTCGGGCCGGCGGTGGCACAGGGTCTGCGGGCACTGGGCATTAAGACGGTCTTTGATCTCGTCGACTATCTACCGCGACGGTACGAGGACTATTCTGAAGTGTCTCAGGCCAGTCAGCTAAAGCCGGGACCGGTGACCATCAAGGCTGTATTGAAACAGGCGACTGGTCGCTATGTACGCCGCGGCATTCATATCACTGAGGCAGTATTTAGTGACGACAGCGGCAGCGTGCGGGTGGTGTGGTTTAACCAACCCTACCGTGCCGGCGCCCTTAAGCCTGGTCAGGAATACTACATTAGCGGTATCTATGAGTTAAGCCACCAGCGGTTTCAGGTAATCAACCCGAGCGCTGAGCTAGTAAAGGACTTCCCGCTTAACACAGCACGCATTGTACCGGTCTACCGCCAATCCAAGGCAATTAGTACCAACCAGATTCGCAAGCTCATTGGCGGATGTGTGCCGTCGCTCAGGCAGCTGTCTGAAACACTACCGGGGTGGATGCTAACAGATGAAAAACTTTTGTCTCGGGCAGAAGCGACCGAAGCGATGCATTATCCACAATCGCGCGAGCAGTTGGCTGCAGCGCGTCGACGACTTGGGTTTGAGGAAGTGTTTGAACTCAGTCTCGCCAGTCTACTCAACAAGCAAGAGGTCGTCAGTGAACACTCACTGGCCATCAGTTTTGATGAACGGCTGGCGAGGGAGTTTGTGGGTAAATTGCCGTTTCAGCTGACCGATGATCAGCGGCGAGTGGTTTGGCAGATATATCAAGATATGACAGCCAAACACCCTATGAATCGGTTGGTTGAGGGCGATGTAGGGGCGGGTAAGACAGTGGTCGCAGCCATGGCGGCGCTTATGGTCATGCGTCAGGGCTATCAGGTGGCGGTAATGGCGCCGACTGAGTTGCTGGCTCGCCAGCACGCCGAAACATTGTACAAGCTTTTGAAGCCACTTGGGCTTCAGGATGAAGTGTTGCTGTTGGTTGGCGGACTTTCTGCAGCGCAAAAAAAGAAGACACAAGTGGCCATTGCAAAGGGCCAAGCAAAACTACTCGTGGGTACTCACGCTTTATTTCAAGAGACCGTCGATATGCACCGATTGGGGCTTATTGTCGTCGACGAACAGCACCGCTTTGGCGTCGAGCAACGAAAGAGCCTGATGGCTAAAGCCGGACATATGCCACATGTGCTCAGCCTAACGGCCACGCCAATACCACGTAGTCTAGCCCTCACGCTGTATGGCGAATTGGATATATCGGTACTCAAGACCAAGCCAGGTGGTCGGTTGCCGATTCTTACAAAAATTATATCCCAAGTGAAACGGAACAGATTGTACGATGACATCCGCGGTGAAATAGACGCTGGACGTCAGGTGTATGTCGTCTGTCCGCTGGTGACCGAATCGACGCTTGTAGAAGGCAAATCGGCCGAAGGTGTTTACGCAGAACTCAGCAAAGGAATTCTGGCAGGCTATAAGGTAGGGCTGCTGCACGGCAAGATGAAGTCTGCCGAAAAAGACACTATTATGAATGATTTTGCGGCCGGAAACATTCAAATGTTGGTAGCGACGACCGTAATTGAAGTGGGGGTCGATGTTCCCAATGCGACAGTCATGGTGATCGAGTCGGCCGAGCGTTTTGGGCTGGCACAGCTGCATCAGCTGCGCGGCCGCGTGGGCCGCGGCAAGCACCAATCACATTGCTATTTGGTGCTCAGTGATAGCAAGCCAGCTACACGTCGGCTTCGGGCAATTGAGTCGAGCCAAGACGGCTTTAAACTAGCTGAACTTGACCTTGAGTTACGTGGGCCAGGGGCGATTTACGGGGCTATGCAACACGGCGAGCTGGACCTACGCATAGCTAAACTAACTGATGTAGAACTAATAGCTCGCGCCAAACAGGCCGCTCAGACATTCGTAGATAAGGGTGAGAAGCTGGTACAATATAAAGAACTATGCCAACGTGTTACACGACTTCGTGCTGTCACCAATTTGAACTAGAGCCAAAAGTAGCTACCACTGGATGCAATGTATTACATGGAGTGAACTTCTAATGTACGCTGGGTCTACGTTACGGGCGTTGAAGTTATTAGATACCTGGGTAAGCGCACATCAAAAAATTGACAGAATTGCTTATGCTAAGGTTCGACAACATGCTAGCGAAGATAGTATAAAGTTGTTTCCAAACAGAAAACAGATACTAGCGTTCGAAGGCATGGATGGGCCTGATGGCATCAAACGCAAAACACCCGCTCAAGACGAGCCTTGGCATTTTTTGAACCCACACGACGAGGACGATACTCAGTTACTTGAAATCATCGAGTCACATTATTGTGAGCTAGTTACTTCGTTGCGGACTCAGAACAAAACTCGTGCAGGTTTTGAGGCGGCCTGGCTTGCTCATGCTGTTGTCGATGGGCTGACGCCTGCGCATCATTATCCATACGAACAAGAATTGATTCGTTTGCGTGGTGGTTCAAGTATTGAAAGCCGTGTAACGCCAAAAGAAAAAATACTAATGCACGGCGACACAATATCAGAAAAAATGAAAAATAACTGGCAAATGTGGGGTGATAAGGGCTTGTTGGCAACTCATTTTGCGTTTGAATGGGGGGTCACAATTATTGCACTGCCTCTTCGGATGAGCCGGGTTGTTATTGACAAGGACGAAAGCAAGGTCATTGAGTCGAAAGGCGTGAGACAGTATTTTCAGCACCAAGTTGAAAAAATTGTTGAATTGAAGCTATACGAACGTTTTTACCAGACTGGCTGGACGCCAGCACTTGCAAAAACAGTTCGTAAGGAACTACTACCGGTGCTTATCGGTACATTGGCAACTATTTGGTATGCGGCACTGCAGGAAGCGCAGGAGAAACCATGAGAGTGATAGCCGGCTACCTGGGCGGTCGTATATTTGATAGTCCGCGCACTCACCGGACTCATCCGATGAGCGAGAAGGCGCGAGGCGCGATATTTAACGCACTAGGTGATATTGGTGGTTTAACCCTACTCGATGCATACACAGGCAGTGGAGCCGTTGCTATCGAAGCAATCAGTCGTGGTGCCAAGCATGTCACAGCGATTGATATTGATGTTGAAGCGGTAAAGTCTGTCTCTCGTGCTATCAAGGAGTTAGGGCTTGAAGACAGTATCACGTTGCTGCGCAAAAACACCAGTGGTTGGTCGCGCAATAATCAGTCAAAACAGTATGACATTGTGGTAGCAGACCCACCGTATGACGACATTCGACCAGATGTAATTGAGCGACTAGGAGTTCATGTGGTGCAAGGAGGTTTGTTTGTGCTGTCTTGGCCGGGAAGTGAGGCGGTGCGAGATTTGGGCGGGCTAGAGCGACTGAGTGTCAAGCCACTGGGTGACATTCAGCTTGTTTTTTACCGCAGAAGTCCGGTAGCGACCATATAGTCATTTCGTGTATAATACTTGCGTAAAGAAAGGATAGTTTGATGAAGGATGTGAGAGCTAAAAATCGTAAGATAGTATTGTTTCTTCTTGTTGCCTCAGTGATTTTCGCTGTATTTATAACTTTGTGGTGGCTATTTGCGTAATTTCTAGGACCTTAGAGATTCGGGAGTCAACTCTTGCAGATTCGTTTGTGAAGATGTTGCGACGGGTCGTCAAAGGTGATCAAGCCCTCTTTTAAAATAGCCCTTGAACCTCTACAATGTAAGTGTACGCCGGGATGGCGAAATGGTAGACGCACTGGTTTTAGGAGCCAGCGGGGAAACCCATGGAGGTTCAAGTCCTCTTCCCGGCACCAAAAAGAGATTTTTCTGGAAATTGTCGCCCTTTTGGGCGATTTTTTCTTTAGTTGCGCGCAGCGCGAGCCAAGGGTTTTTCAAGGGGAAAATGGGAAATTGGTCATCGCTGGCGATGACTTTTTTGTTTTTCAGCAACAGGTTCAACCCGTCAATTTTGCGTAAACTCTCGCGCAAGGCTTCGTGTGGCACGTTTTCGTCAATTTCACAGAGTGAAATTGCTGTTTTGACCCAATCGCGCATAGGTTCAATCCAAAAGTCAGCCCGCACCGCGATATGCTCAATTTTGCCCTCAAGCGACTTTTTATGACTCATAAGTTCGGCGCGTCGTTCTTGGTACTCGTTTTGCTCAATGTCGCCATCTAGGTAGATGTCAAAAAAATTCGCTTGGTCTTGCTGCTCAGCTCGTCTAGCTGGACGCGGTGGTTGGTTAATAGCCGCTCATTGTTTTGTAGCGCGTCCGTTTCGTCCTGCTCCTAGCCGTTCAAGCATAAAATCGCCCAGAGCTTGCGGCATAGCAAAAGACTTGGTAATTGACATTAACTGGCTGGCAAGCGCGTATTCGCGCAATTCTGGCTCGCGGCACACCATTTTTTTGCTTTTGTGGGTACAGCGGTAATACGCGTAGCTATGCACGTTGCCGTTTTTCTGCCGCTTTACCTTGTGAGAGCCAGTAACAAAACAATCGCAGTTCGCGCAGCGAACCAGCATTGTGAGCGGTTGCGGGCTGGTAGTTTGCTTTTGGGCGCGCCCCCACGCGCCAGCACCGCTTGTACGCGGTCAAATAGTGCCCTGTCCACTATGGACGTATGCTTGCTCTCGTACACCTCGCCAGCGTAGCGAAAGTGTCCATAGTAAAAGATATTTTCAAGCATATGTTTAACTTTTGTTTCGTGCCAGCGTTTGCCACCTGCCGACTTGGACCGTTTTTGGTCTTGCGCCGAGCTCTGGTCGCCACGCCGTAGCAAAAAACCTGCTATATCGCCGCAAGTTTTGTCGCCCCGCGCGCACAGCTCAAAACACTGGCGCACTAGCTCGCCGGCTTTCTTGTTCACGGCGACGGTCTTTGCCCTCATGTCGTTATAATAGCCAAACGGCACAACTCTAGGATAATGACCCTCGCGGACTTTTTTGCCGCAACCCACGCTTGGTGTTGACGGACAGATTGTCCACGTATTGCTTTGACGAGTTAAAATCGTTGGCCAGCATGTAAATAATCCGTCCGCTATCTATGCTGTTGCGCCACAATCTGTCGGGCAACCAAGCCAAAACCCCCTTTGCCTCGGCGTTTCTATGCGCTCCAGCATTTTTTTTGAGTTTGGAGCGGCCTGGCTTTTTCGCGGTCTACTTCCATTGCGATTTCAAACATATCGAGCTCAATGCCGTGTTTGTACATCTTTGCGTCAGTCTAGGCGCAATAGGCCATAAGCGCAAAAAAGAAATGCCCCCTGTTTCTTACTGCAGAGTGGTATTATGTAAGCAGCAGTATTAAAAAGAAGGGAAATACGCATGATTTGGGTACTACTAGTAATTTTAATTGTTCTGCTATTTTCGGGTTTGTACACTGTTAAGCAACAAACCTCGGCTATAGTTGAGCGATTTGGACGCTTTTTAAAGGTTTCTAACTCTGGTCTTAATTTTAAAATACCATTGATAGATCAAATTGCCGGTCGAGTAAGTCTGCGCGTACAACAGCTTGATGTTCGGGTCGAAACTAAAACCAAAGACAATGTGTTTGTGTTTGTGGTAGTGAGCGTGCAGTATTACGTACTGCCAACTAAGGTAGTCGATGCTTTCTACCGTTTACAAAACCCACAAGAGCAAATTACAGCTTATGTTTTTGATACGGTGCGCGCTCGGGTGCCAAATGTGCAGCTCGATCAACTTTTTGAAACCAAAGACGACATTGCCAATGCAGTTAAGGCCGAACTAGACCAAGTAATGGACGACTTTGGATATGGCATTGTGAAAGCACTCGTCACCGATATCGACCCAGACACAAAAGTCAAAATGAGCATGAACGAAATCAACGCTGCTCAACGACTCCGCGAAGCTGCTATTCAGCAGGCCGAAGCCGACAAGATTCGTGTCGTCAAGGCGGCCGAAGGTGAGGCCGAAAGCAAAGCTCTGCAGGGGCAGGGTATCGCCAACCAGCGCAAGGCTATTATTGAGGGGCTTAAAGAATCAGTCGAAAACTTTAGTAGCGCTGTTAATGGCGTGAACAGCCAAGATGTTATGAATCTTGTTATGATGACACAGTATTTTGACACCATTAAAGAACTTGGCCTAAGTGGCAAAAACAGTACTATTTTGATTCCTCATGGCCCTGGTGGCATGCAAGACATGAGCGACCAAATTCGCAATGCCATGATTACCGCTGAACAAGTAAACAAATCAACGCTCAGCCCAAAAGCCTAACTAACGCGCGTCTAAATAAATAAAACCGCTCATTTGGGTGGTTTTATTTTATGTATAAAGTGGTAATATTCTTTTTCGTTTTATCATTTTTAGGTAGAAGGAGGTGTTATAAAAGTGCAGCTGCTATTAACTCTTGTTACGTAACTCTGTATACTGGATGCCATATGACACTAGCTACTCAACCATACAAAGGTGCTCGAGACTTTTATCCAGAAGACAAGCGAATCCAAAAGTATCTTTTTAGCAAAATGCGTGAGATTTGCGAAAGCTTTGGGTACGAAGAATACGACGCGCCTATCTTAGAACCAACAGATTTATATCTAGCTAAGGGCAACCAAGAAATCATTGACGAACAAACCTATACCTTCCAGGACAGAGGCGGACGTAGCGTTACTATTCGTACCGAAATGACCCCTACAGTAAGCCGTATGGTAGCCGGGAGGCGACAAGAGCTTGGGTATCCGCTCCGATGGTATAGTATTCCTAATGTTTGGCGATACGAACGTATGCAACGGGGGAGGCTGCGAGAATTTTGGCAGCTTAATGTTGATGTATTTGGTATTGAAGGCATCGAGGCTGAACACGAGGTAATAGTGTTAGCCGACCAACTTCTGAAGCGATATGGGGCAACAGCCGACATGTATGTTATACAGGTCAGCAGTCGGGCGCTCGTTCAGCACATATTTGGCGAGTATCTTGGGCTAGGGGACACTCAAATCGAAACGCTCATTCGTCTTATAGACCGTATGCACAAATTGCCCGAAGATGCCTTTATAGCGCAGCTTGATGCACTGCTAAGTCCGTCGCAACGAGAAGCAGGCCTTGTCGAAGATCTTAAAAAACTTTTAGTTGTTAAAAAGCTAAGCGAGCTACCACCTCAGGTAGCTGACCATCCATCTGTACACAAACTGCAATCTTTGCTTCACCTGCTCGAGACTTCGCATGTCACCAATGCGGTCTTTGACATAACACTTATGCGCGGCTTTGATTATTACACCGATATTGTGTTTGAGGTAGCCGACACCGACCCAGAAAATAACCGTAGTATGTTTGGCGGTGGTCGTTACGACGGGCTGGTGGGAATGTTTGGCGTAGAACCGGTCCCGACGGTCGGGTTTGGTATGGGTGACGTTACGCTGCAGAATTTTCTTGACTCACATGGACTCATGCCCCAGCTGGCTAATGAGGTCGACGTATATGTTACGCTCGTTGGTGAAGCGCTGTATCCGCGTGCTCAAGCAACACTCGACACAATGCGCAAGGAAGGCTTGCGGCTCGCAGTCGATGCCACTGGTCGTCGTATCGATAAGCAACTTAAGACTGCCGTCAAGAAGGGCATTCGATACAGCATTGTACTTGGTGATCAAGAGCTTGATTCGGGTCGATTTATGTTAAAAGACCTTGTTGACGGCACAACCGAAGAGCATGGGCTTGAGCGCATTGTAAGTATTATTCGCGACCGTCGTAGCAATAATCAACCCGGCGGTGCTATAAACCTATGACGGCCACCAACCATGCTCTTACGGGGGCTGTTATTGGGCTGACCATTGGCAATCCGCTGATAGCCATTCCGCTGGCTTTTGTGTCACACTTTGTGCTCGATACTATTCCGCATTTTGGGTTTAAGGGTACTCGTACTGACGAACAGTTACTCGGACAGCGTTGGTTTAAATGGCTCCTTGTTACCGAAGCTCTGCTGTGTTTTATGATTGTGTTGACGCTTTGGCTGCAGCAACCGCACCAGTGGTTGGTGGGGGCGGTGTCGGCATTTGTTGCTACGTCGCCAGATTTGTATTCGATTCCACGGTTTCTAAAGGTCAACAAGTGGCGTCAGGCCCCTGTAAAATGGAACGCTTTTCGTCGTTTTCACGATGTTATTCAAACCGAGACTATGTGGGGCGCAGCTGTCGAGGCAGTGTGGTTAAGTGGTATATTGTATATTTTTATGCAGCAGCTAGGCAAATAGATTCTCTCTGTAACTTCTGCTAAAATATAACAATGCATATAAGTAAAAAATCTATCACCCCTACTAAAATTGAACTGACTGTTACTGCCGAAGCAGCTGAGCTTGCCGCTACTAAAGCAACCGTACTCACAGAACTCGGCAAAAGCCTTAACTTGGCGGGATTCCGCAAAGGGCATGCTCCTCAGGCACTCATCGAAAAGTCGGTTGACCAGGGCGAACTACAATCACGCTTTCTTGATGCGGTTGTAAACGAGCTATTTGTTGGTGCGGTAGCCGCTGACAAGCTACGCCCCGTTGCAACACCAGAAGTATCGGTGACTAAATTTGTACCGTTTACAGAAGTAGAGTGCAAATATACAGTCGATATACTCGGAGAGGCCAAGTTGGCCGACTACAAAAATTTTTCGTTTAAAAAAGAATCAGTCTCTGTTTCAGACAAAGATGTCGCCAGCGTTATAGAAGACTTACGTGCTCGTAGTGCCGAGAAGTCTGAGGTCAAGCGAGCAGCCAAAAATGGTGACGAAGTAGTCATAGACTTTGTCGGCGTTGATGCTAAATCCAAGCAAGCTATTGAAGGTGCAGCCGGTAACGATTTTCCACTTGTTATTGGTAGCAATACCTTTATACCAGGTTTTGAGCCCGAACTTGTTGGCCTAAAAGCCGATGACAAAAAAACCTTTACCGTTACATTTCCCAAAGACTACGGCGCCAAAGAATTGCAAAACAAAAAGGTCAGCTTTACTGTTACCGTCAAAAAAGTCAATGAAGTAAAACTCCCAGAAGTAAATGATGAATTTGCGGTAAAACTGGGGCCAAAAACGGTTGCCGATTTAAAAACCGATATTCATGCTCAGTTGGTTGCCGAAAAAGAGAATCAAGCCGAACGGGCACTTGAAAGTCAACTACTCCAAGTGCTGACCGAAAAATCGAGTATTGAAATTCCAACTGCAATGGTTGACGAAGAAATCGAACGAATGCTTGCCGAGGAAAAGCGCAATTTATTGTACCGCGGACAGACCTGGCAAGAGCATCTCGACGCCGAAGGTAAGACCGAAGAGGAACACCGCGAAGACCAGCGGCCACAAGCTACTATGCGAGTAAAATCGGGCGTACTCCTTGGCGAGGTGTCGCAAGCTGAGGGGCTGACCGTGACCGACGAAGAACTGCAAACACATTTGGCACAGCTCAAACAGCAGTACACCGACCCGACTATGCAGGCTGAGCTGGCTAAGCCAGAAAATCACCGTGATATTGCCAGTCGTATCCTGACCGAAAAAACAATTCAGTTGCTTAAAGAGTACGCGAGTAAGTAGCCCCCCTCGGTCTATGCAGCCATCTTGACACTTGTCATTTCGCCCCCTTCGACTTTTGCTCATGATAAGTGAAGTAGCCTGCACTTGGGAGCTTCATGTTTCTTGTCATTTCGACCGAAGCGGAGAAATCCCCTGAAACCTTAATTCACAGATCTGCTTTCTGCTCTGATGACTTATGTAGTACTGGCCGATGCAGAATGCTGGAGTGAGGATAAAAATGAAGTCCTGTATCGGGCGCAGATATCGGACGACGGCTACTGCTGGTGCTGCGGTTCAGTATTGCGGCGGCAATGATTTTTATAGGGCTTTTGTTTGGAACAGCGTGGATGAGTATTGACCACAAAAAAACAATCTCCCGGTCCAACTCCAGGACTAGCCGATATCATTACCTGGGCCATAAGCATGGCGGTCGGGGCGCTGCTCTGGCTGGTGGTTTCTGGGCGTATGCTCAAGCCCGCGAGGGTGGCTGACCGGCATCGTTGATGCGCGCGGGGACATGGCAGCCTGCACTGCAGTCGCTTCAAAGTACCGATACTTTCACAAAAGCATTTCACCGCGCACCATGGTTTATTGTGGCATCTTTGCTCGGGGTGGTCGGGCAGATAACTGTGTCGAGAGTGTTTGCAGATAGGCTCGCAGCTAAGAATCAAAAACCAGAGCTGGCAGCCAGCGTTGCGAGTATTACAGAGTCGCTACCAGGCTTTGATAATCCACTTGAGATGACACCAGAAGTAAAAGAAGCGAGGAGTGAGGCTGAACTACAGGATATTTGTACGGTAGCTGCCGAGGTCTACAGTCAGTTTGAGGTGCCGGTATCTGGCAATAAGACGATGTACTTTGAGCAGAACGAGAAGTACGTTGATAGTTTTATCAAAGTGTTCACTCAAGGTTCAGTTATCCATGAGGTGTTTATCGCATTTACCTTTCCAGTTACCAAGGCGACCGAGTGGCAGGGCTATGCCAGTACTATTATGCAGGTGAATACCAACCCGAAACTACTTAGTCTCAATGAGGTTGCGGCCAGTGCCGATACGACCACCCTGGACAAGAGCGAGCTAAGTTGGTTGGCGGCGCATTTTGTGCTTGTGTGCAAACAGCCGTTGGCCCCAAAAGGTGAGAGACCACCCCAAGCCGCCCCGACCACCATGCACTAGACATACATTGGCAAGTGTGTTACAATAGAATATTATGTTCGAATTTAACTGGTGGCAACCAAAAACTGAGTTTGACCCGCAAGACTCTGTTGGCCCAGCCTGGGCGCAGCGTCATGCCTACGGGCTCGACGAGTCGATAGCAGAAGCAGAACCTATAACTTCAGCTCCTGCGCTCGAATCACCCCCATCAGTTTCTCAAAGTGCAGGTCAGGTCAGCGATATTGATGTACTACTCGGCTGGTTTGCGCGGCAGGGCAACCAACGGCCTTAGCTTATACACCCACAAATATAGCGATAAATTAGCACTCTTGACACGAGAGTGCTAATTGTTTACTATAGTAGCTAGATTAGTAGTATTTTCTAACTCATGACCGCAGGTGCATGACTCTAGAAAAAAAATGAAAGCGAGTGAATCATGAGCGTATTAGTCCCAACTGTAATCGAAAGCGAAGGTCGCTACGAACGCGCCTATGATATTTACAGCCGACTGCTGAAAGACCGAATCATCTTTTTGGGTACCGATGTAAACGAGGCCAGTGCTAACATTATCGTCGCGCAGTTACTGTTTTTGCAGGCCGAAGACGCCAAGAAGCCGATATATTTTTATATAAACAGCCCTGGTGGCAGTGTCTACGATGCACTGGCCATATATGACACTATGCAGTACATCACCAACGAAGTTCACACGTTGGGGATTGGTGTACAAGCCAGTGCGGCAGCCTTTTTGCTTAGTAGTGGTACCAAAGGCAAACGCTATTTACTACCAAACGCTACTGTTATGATTCACCAGCCCAGTAGCGGTACCCGCGGCAAAGTAACCGACCAAGAGATTGACCTGCGTGAAAGCTTGCGTATTAAAAAGCTGCTCGAAGAAATTATGGCTAAAAACACCGGCAAAAAAATTGCCAAGGTTCATGAAGACATGGAGCGTGACCGCTGGATGACGGCTCCAGAAGCACTCAATTACGGTTTGGTCGACAAAATCATCACCACCCCTCCAAAACTGTAGAAAATCCTATAACTACACATATTGCAAAAAGTAATGGCTCAAAAGCATTGAATCATTACGAAATATTGACAAAATTACACTAATGTAGTATAATGAACACATTATGCATACCACTGTTCCGTATGGGTTGTGTCCACAATATTTCACCAGCGGAGTGACAATCCAAGGCTCAGAAACACCCTTGCGAATGGTCTATAACCTGGCGGTCGAAACAACCACTCTGGCCGACGCCGCAATTAATTATGGGGTAAATGGGCTACCGCGCAAAAGTGGATTATATGGTCAAGCGGTCTTGAGTGCTGTAATGCCAGCTACGTCCAATGGACCAAAGCAGACCATCAGCGAACAAGTAGGGGCATTTGTTGCAATAAATACGCGTCATTTTGGTCGAAAAACCGATGTAGTTTTGTTGAATCAATTGCATGTCCTGCATAACCCGGCAGTCAATGGGGTGCCATCTGTAGCGCAATGGCTGTACAACAGTCATCCTGCGGCCAAAAAAGAAATTGGGTCATACATGTTAAAAACTTTGCTGAAATGGGACGAGATTGGCACCTTGCGAGAAGACGATGCCGCCGACAGCACTACTGTTGAAACGCTGTATAAACTGCTCTCGCTTCAACCATTTGATAAGGCAACCAATGCCCAGCGTCGCTACATGGACTACTGCCCAGATGTGAGGAAAAAGGTTCTGGTCTTACCACGAAAGCTTGCTGAACAGCTCATTAAGCCCAAATATACCAATTTTGCGCCCGAGCCGGTGCTGACTACTAAACGGGTGCTGACCTCGCATCTTGCGACGGCTGCGCAAAAAGGTTTGCCAATGTCGTTAAATATTGCGAAAGATAGATAGTCGTACTATAATTTGGTTCAAATTGAAGGAGTACTGACGTGGAGACAGGAAAAGAGCAGGTACATGTTGGCGTTCAGCCTAATCCGTTAAACGGTGCACCGTTGCCAGTAAAGACTTTTTGGCAGGCCGTGCAAGGACTAAAAGAAACACGCTATAGCAAAGACGAGCAGAAGCTTTTTGACTTGGAGTTGCAATTGTTTAATATTGCCCTAGAGCGAGGCACCATAAACCATAAAAATGGCGAGCGTACTGTAGAACCTTGTGTGGACATTAGGGAAGATAAACAGGACATTTTATATGGCCTAAGAATTATGCCAGTCGGCAAGACGGGCGCAGAAAAACAAACGGTCATTACATACAAGAAGCCTGGCCAACGAAATGCAGAACCGTTGGTTGCTCTACTTAACGGAACAGTCAAAACGGACTTAGAAATCGATTATCGTGACGCCCATGATTTGGTTGCCTCGCTAGGCGTTTTTTGCCAAGCTTTTAACAAACACTTTGCGGAGAAAGACAGACAAGACGCATGGAATAAAAGCGAGCGCCAACGAGAAAAAAGAGCAAAGGTGAATACTCTGCTGCGTCGAGGAGGTACGGTGATTGGCGGAGCGGCTCTGGTGGGCGGCATAGGCTACGGTGTATACATGGCAGTCAATGCTGACCCAGACCAATCCTTCGATGACAAAAACATTTCACTAAAGAATGGTGCGGTCTTTAAGCCTGGCGAAACTGGCACGCCTGCATTTTCAACCGAACTATACGAAGGCAAAATAATCAACATTAAAGATGTGCCTAAAGTTGGTGGTACTGTGGGCGCTACAAGTAGTGGTACCTATGTGTATAACGATGGGTTACGGCTTTTGACAGTGGCTCGTTCTAACGAGAACAAAAATGTTGAAGTTTGCGCCATTGCACCGATGGACGCAAGCGCTCCAACTGGCGCAAAGGTATATGCGTACACCAACATTCCTGGATTTACTAAAGAGTCAGGGCTGCAGAATATGACTGTTAGTTTTGACGCCAAGGGACAGACCGTTAAAGCCTGTGTGAATGATTGGGTGCCAGGTCTGCTTAAGCAGTCAGTCGTATTTGATGTTAAGTAGTAGCTACTTATGTTTGTTTCACGTTTTCACTTCGTTTTATATACATCTATCTGTTGAATAGTACCTCCTTTCACTTCATTAGCCTTAGGCTTCATTTTAGAAGCGGCTGCACCGCTTTGCCCTGTTTTGTGCCCAAAAAAAGCTTGGGACTTTCCGGAGAAGACAGCGAAACTGTCGGGTTTGCTACGGTCTTGGCTAGTATCAGACATCCTGGTCACGTAGTGACAAAACTATACCAAATCTGTTTAGCCCGTATCTCCACAAAACGCGACTGTACCTTCAGTTGCTGAAGGGTGAAGGTGTCGAAAGTTTGCGTAAGAATGAAATTTTGGGCTTCTGAGTTCTAACTTTTTTTCTATGCTCTAAGCTCTACAGTCTAAGCTCTTGTGTATAGGTCGTTGTGTTCCCGATACCCCAAGCCCGGCACACTAAACCCGTACTCTAAGTCTTCTACGCTTCACTCAAATCTCTGCTCTCCTTGTCCTCTGTAGCCTTGGTGAAGGAGAATCCACCGATAGCTTATCTAAGCTCTTGACTCTTCCGTATATACTCTGTAAAATAGTATGCAAGAAGTAGTGTAAGTTGGGCTTGTGCTGACGACGGCGCCAATGTCAGTAAGCACCAAAAACTCTCGGCTTAGGTAGCTTCGAACCAAAAAATAGCTCTGGATAGGCAGTGCTTGGTTGTTTTTGTGTGTCGGGCTTGGTGAAACACTACCACCACTTGACTACAACAGCCCCAACCGTCTTCTACGATACTTTGCAAACAAACTATCGTCCTATCACTCATTTCATTTATTCAACTAATAACAGGGGTAAATACGTGGCAAAAGCAGCGCAAGCAACTTCACCAACTCGTGTCTACTTTGCACAGGCAGACGACCAACTCGACCTGCCTAATCTAGTAGACCACCAAAACCGTTCGTTCCAGTGGCTGGTAGACGAAGGTCTTGGCGAAATCTTGGCCGAGATTAGTCCAATTGACGATTATACCGGTACAAAGTTATCGCTAAACTTCAAGCAGTATCATTTTGAAGAACCTAAACTGAGCGAAGCCGAAGCCCGCGAAAACAATGTCAGCTACGAAGCACCCCTCAAGGCGACGGTTGAGCTGACCAACAAAGTGACCGGCGAGGTTAAAGAGCACGAAATTTACCTGGGCGATTACCCATGGATGACTAAGCGAGGTACGTTTATCATTAACGGTGCCGAACGTGTGGTGGTAAGCCAGCTGATTCGTTCGTCTGGCGTTTTTTATACCGCCGAACCTCATGCAACCAAAAACCTTTACAGCGCCAAAGTTATACCTGGACGCGGCGCGTGGCTCGAATTTGAAACAGCTGCCAACGGCGCAATTTATGTCAAAATCGATCGTAAGCGCAAGATTCCAGTAACTACACTACTGCGGGCTCTTGGCATGACCGAAGCCGGCATGAAAGAAGCCTTTAACCATGTCGACAACGTCAAGAGCAGCGAGAGCTTTTTGCAGGCTACACTCGATAAAGACCCAAGTAAGGGACATTCTGAAGCGCTTATTGAAGTATTCCGGCGTTTGCGACCGGGTGATTTAGCAACTGTAGACAACGCCCGTACTTTGCTTGAAAATATGTTCTACAATTTTAAGCGCTTCGACTTCAGCCGTGTTGGCCGCTACAAGATTAACAAACGTCTTAAGTTAGACGTTGCCAACACAACCGAAAATCGTATTATGCGTCTCGAAGATTTGGTGGCAATTATTGCTGAGCTGATTCGTATGAATGTGAGCCAAGAGCCAGGCGACGATATTGACAGCTTGAGCAATCGTCGTATAAAGATGGTAGGCGAGCTTGTGCAGCGACAGTACCGCATTGGTTTACTGCGTATGGTTCGCAACACTCAAGACCGTATGTCTATGTGCGATATCGAAACCGTACAGCCTGGGCAACTCATTAATGCTCGGCCAGTTGTAGCTGCGGTCCGCGAGTTCTTTGCAAGTTCACAGCTGAGCCAGTTTATGGATCAAATTAACCCACTGAGCGAGCTGGCGCATAAGCGTCGTTTGAGCTCAATGGGTCCTGGTGGTTTGAGTCGTGAGCGTGCTGGGTTTGAAGTGCGCGATGCGCACGCAACTCACTATGGTCGTATTTGTGCGGTTGAAACACCAGAGGGTGCCAATGTGGGTCTGGTGTTGAACTTGGCCAACTTTGCCCGGGTGAATGACTATGGGTTTATCGAAACTCCTTACCGTGTGGTCGAAAAAGCTAAAGTGACCGACAAAATTGTCTACCTAGACGCTGCCGACGAAGAAGAAGCTGTTATTGCTGGTGCCGGCGTCGAAACCGACAAAACCGGCAAGATTGCCTCTGAGCGCGTGAGCGCGCGAATTAAGCTTAAATCGGCCACGGCCGACCGCGACGAGGTGACACACGTTGATGCTTCACAGAACCAAATTATTGGTTCAAGCGCTGGGCTGATTCCATTTATCGAGAAAAACTATGTGTACCGAGCATTGATGGGTAGTAACCAGCAGCGACAAGCGGTGCCACTTGTGCAGCCCGAAAGTCCTATTGTAGGAACGGGTGTCGAAGCTTCGGCAGCTCGCAACACCGGTCAGTTGGTGGTAGCCGAGGCCGATGGTGAAGTCGTACGGGCCAATGGTGCCGAGCTGGTCGTTAAATACAAGGAAAGTACTGTAACGTACGAACCACAGCACTTTGTGCGCAGCAACGAAGGTACCAGCATTAATCAACGCGTAGTGGTGAACACTGGCGACAAAATCAAAAAGGGTGATGCGCTTATTGAAGGTATGAGCATTCAAAATGGCGAGCTTGCACTTGGTAAAGACCTTATCGTAGCCTTTATGCCTTGGGCTGGTTACAACTTTGAAGATGCCATCATAATTAGCCGTCGATTGGTCGAAAACGACACTCTCACTTCTGTACACATCGTCGATTACATGATTGAGGTACGCGAAACCAAGCTCGGTCCAGAGATTGTAACGCGAGATATTCCAAATGTTAGCGAAGATGCCCTGCGTCACCTCGACGACGACGGTATTGTTCGGATTGGCGCCGAGGTACATCCTGGTGACATTCTTGTTGGTAAAATTACCCCTAAGGGCGAGCAAGAGCTGAGCTCTGAAGAGCGATTACTGCGGGCTATCTTTGGCGAAAAAGCTAAAGAAGTTCGTGATACCTCTCAGCGCATGAGCAATGGCAAACACGGTAAGGTAGTTGGCGTAAAGATATTTAGCCGAGAAAACGGCCATGAACTCAAGGCCGGCGTGCTAATGCAGATTCAAGTGTTTGTGGCGCAAATGCGTAAAGTAAGCGTGGGTGATAAGCTAGGTGGTCGCCATGGTAACAAGGGTGTGATTGCCCGCATTCTGCCAGTCGAGGATATGCCGTTTATGGAAGACGGTACGCCCGTTGATATTGTGCTTAACCCGCTTGGCGTGCCAAGCCGTATGAATATCGGTCAGTTGTTTGAAACCCACCTTGGTATGGCAGCACGTGCGCTTGGCATGAAAGTCGCTAGCCCATCATTTAACGGTGTGCCAATGGAAAAAATTCAGAGTTTACTTAAAGACGCCGGCCTCCCAGAAGACGGCAAGCAACAGCTGTATGATGGCCGTACCGGTGGCGCCTTTAAAGAACGCACCACAGTTGGGAGTATGTACATGATTAAGCTCAACCACATGGTCGCCGACAAAATTCACGCTCGCTCAACTGGACCATATACCATGGTTACTCAGCAGCCGCTTGGCGGTAAGGCTCAAAACGGTGGCCAGCGCTTTGGTGAAATGGAGGTGTGGGCACTGGAAGCATACGGTGCTGCAAATACACTGCAAGAAATGCTGACTATTAAGTCAGATGATGTTTACGGACGCTCAAAGGCTTATGAAAGCATTATTAAAAAGACCGAAATCGTTGGGCCAAAAGTACCAGAAAGCTTTAATGTGCTGGTGAAGGAACTACAGGGCTTGGGTCTTAAAGTTGACCTCGTCGCCAGCGACAAAATTGTTGATGCCGAAGAAGTGCTATCAATCAATATTCACGAAGAAGCAACCCATCCTTCGACAGTAGAACCCCCCACTTCTGCTGTTTCTGACATTGATGTAACTGAAGAAGATGTAAGTGTTGGTGGCTTTGAGCTTGAAGATAGCGATGGCAATCCTATTGACGATGACTTTGCCGTAAGCGACGACGATGATGCATCGGATGACGTAGTCGCCGCTGCCGATGACAATAACGAGGAGGAGGCGTAATGAGACAGTATTCATACGGTACCAACATTGCTGATTTTGACGCTGTGCGACTGGCCGTTGCAAGCGCACGAGATATTGAAGACTGGAGCTATGGCGAGGTTTTGAAGCCAGAAACCATTAACTATCGTACTCAAAAGCCAGAACGAGATGGGCTATTTTGTGAGCGTATCTTTGGCCCTGTTAAAGACATCAATCCACATGACGCCAAATACAAAGGTGTTCGTAGCCGAGAAGCTGCGGTCGACAAGAACGGTGAGCTGGTTACACGGAGCATTGTGCGACGTGAACGCATGGGCCACATCAGCCTGGCCGTACCGGTTGCTCACATCTGGTTCTTACGTGGCACTCCAAGTGCCGTTGGGCTACTACTTGGTTTGACTGTTAAGAATCTTGAACGGGTGACTTACTTTGCGGCCTATATAGTTAAGTCTGTCGACGAAGCTCGTCGTGACCAATATCGTGCCGACAAAGAGGCCGAGTGGAAGGCAGCTCAAGAAGCAATCAAGCTTCGTTACGAAGCGGCTGCAAAAGAAGCTGATGCCAACGTTAAGGCACTTGCCGAAGCACAAACCAAAGAACTTGAAGAGCTAAACCAAGATTTCGAAACGCTCAAATCGCAGCTTAATAGTTTGGTCAAGCTTAACCTCATGAACGAGGGCGACTACCGTAGCTTGCCAACCGAGCTTCGCAGCATGATTACGGTTGGCATGGGTGGTGCGGCCCTGCGTGACCTCCTGGAAGAAATCGATCTCAGCGCCCTGATTGCCGAGCTTACTACTGAGGCCGAAGAGGCCAAAGGCCAGCGCAAAAAGAAGCTCATGAAGCGCCTACGACTGCTCGAAAACATGGAACGCGCTGGTATTCAGCCAGGCAGCATGTGCTTGAGTGTTTTGCCGGTGATTCCTCCGGACTTGCGTCCAATGGTACAGTTGACGGGTGGCCGCTTTGCCACCAGCGACCTTAACGACCTGTATCGACGGGTCATTAACCGCAATAACCGCCTCAAGAAGCTAATTGAACTAAATGCGCCAGAAGTCATTCGTCGCAACGAACAGCGTATGCTACAAGAAGCTGTTGATGCCCTGATTGACAACAACAATGCTCGCAGTGGTCGTGCTGTGGCCGCTACTGGGCAGCGCCGTCGCCTAAAGAGTCTTAGCGACATGCTTAAGGGCAAGCAGGGGCGATTCCGTCAAAACTTGCTGGGAAAGCGTGTTGACTACTCTGGTCGTTCGGTTATCGTGGCTGGTCCAGAACTAAAGATTCACCAATGTGGTCTGCCAAAAATGATGGCACTTGAACTCTTTAAGCCATTTGTTATTGGCGAACTGATTGCCCGTGAGCAAGCGCACAACATCCGCAGTGCGACTCGCATGATTGAAACTGGTGAAACCGAAGTATGGGACGCGCTTGACGATGTTATTAAGGGCAAATATGTGCTTTTAAACCGTGCACCGTCGCTCCATCGACTCAGTATTCAGGCTTTTCAGCCGGTACTCATCGAAGGTCGTGCCGTTCAGCTACACCCATTAGTGTGCAAGGGCTTTAACGCCGACTTCGATGGCGACCAAATGGCCGTACATTTACCACTGAGTGATGCTGCACAGCTCGAGGCTGCCGAAATTATGGCGGCCAACAAAAACCTTCTCAAGCCTGCAGATGGTTCGCCAATCTTACACATCGAGCAAGATATTGTGCTCGGCTGTTACTACCTTACCTACGAACGTCCTGACAACAAAGAGGCCGCACGTTCATACTCAAGCGTCGACGAAGCGAGCATGGCATTTGACGCTGGAGTTATTACCCTGCAGTCACTAGTCAATGTGCCGTTTAGGGGTGAGATTCGTAAAACCACTTACGGACGGCTTCTTTTTAACGAAATTCTGCCCGAAGGATTTGCCTATCAAGACGAGCCGATGACTAAAAAGCGACTCCAAAAAGTTATGGCAGCGGTCTATAAGCAGTATGGCCAAGAGCGAACTGCCATTATCGCAGACGACCTAAAAGACCTTGGGTTCCGCTATGCGACGCTTTCAGGGCTCAGCATGGGCATGGGCGACTTCGAACCCATTAAGGGTCTCGAAGCAGCACTTGACGCAGGTGAAGTTCGTAGCACCAGCATTAGCGACCAATACGATCAGGGCTTCATTACCGACGACGAACGACACCGTTTAACCGTCGACAACTGGGCTAAAGTTGACTCTCAGGTTCAAAGCATGCTGGCTGACCAAATGGAAAACCAAGACGGCTCAATGGCCATCGCTATTACCTCTGGTGCTCGCGGTAACATTTCTCAGATGAAGATGTCCGTTGGTATGCTGGGTGTCTTCCAGGACGCCGGTGGTCATGCCATTGAGCTTCCGGTTAAACATGGTTATTTGCATGGCCTAACGCCGCTGGAGTACTTTACTGGTACGCGCGGTACTCGAAAGGCTGTCATTGACATTGCCCTTAAAACAGCCGATGCCGGTTACCTTACACGTCGTTTGGTCGACGTGTCGCAAGATGTCTTTACCATTGATGATGGTGCTGTGAGCGATGCAACCGACCCAGGCTTTAAGATGCTCCGTGAAGATGCCGAAGCGATTGGTGTGAGTTATGGCTCACGACTCGAAGGTCGTTATGCCGCCGAGGATGTTAAAGGCCACATCAAGGCCGGTGAACTCTTTACCAAAGAAGTTGCCGAGGCGATTGATGCCGACGAAAAACTCGATGGTATTAAGATAATGAGCGCACTCAGCGCAAGTTCTGTTCATGGGGTGCCACAAAAAAGCTATGGTATTGACCCTGCAACCGGAAATCTTGTCGAGAGCCATAACCCAATTGGTGTTATTGCGGCTCAGTCAATCGGTGAGCCTGGTACGCAGCTATCGCTCGACTCCAAGCACCGCTCGGGTGCGCTTGTTGCCGATGATACTGCCCAAGGCTTGAGTCGTATCGAAGAGCTCTTTGAAGCTCGTGCGCCAAAGGGACAAGCATATTTGACCGACATTGGTGGTACCATTACTGTTTGGGAAGAGGGCAACCACTATGTTGCGCAAGTAACTGCAAACGACAGCGATACCATTGAGCTCGAGCTTGGTGAGCGAACTGCCAAAATCGCCAGCGGTAGCGATGTTGCCATCGGCGATGTTGTTGCGAGTGAAGAAGACGGTGCCAATCCATTGGTTTCACCCATGGCTGGCAAGGCAGAGGTGACCAATAAAAAGGTCATCATCACTCCGACAAGCAAGAGCGTTGTACGGTACGAAATTCCACTATTTAAGCAAATGATGGTCAAAGACGGTGACATTGTTGTCGCTGGCCAACGTTTGACAAGCGGTTCTATTAACCTACACGACCTCATGAGCTTGCAAGGTGTTGAGCCAACACAGCGCTACATTATGAACGAAATTTTGGGTATCTTTGCCGGGCAGGGTCAAAACATTGCCGACAAACACCTTGAGATTATTGTTCGACAGATGTTTAGTCGTGTGCAGGTCGAGGATGCCGGAGACAGTTCATTTGTTACCGGTGATGTCGTGAGCAAACTAGCTGTTGTTGAAGCAAACGAAGAACTCGTTGCTGCCGGCAAAAAGCCTGCCAAGGTCAACCAGCTTCTGCTTGGCATTACTAAGGCATCGCTTTCAACCGATTCGTTCTTGAGTGCCGCCAGCTTCCAGGACACCACGCGTGTGCTGATAGCGGCTGCTACCAGTGGTAAGGTTGACAAGTTATTTGGCCTCAAGGAAAACGTTATTCTTGGTCGCAAAATTCCAGTCGGTACTGGCTACGGCGCAAGTAACGCACTTGATGAGGGAGATGACGAGGCCGAGGAAGAGTTTATCGAGGCTCGCAACGGATCGCTTGAAAACCCCATTATGCTGGGTGACATGCGACCGAGCTTGGACCTCGAAGATGTCGAAACCGAAGATGTCAAGTCGATGAACGAGGAAATGTCTGACCCAGACGAAGGGTAGTTTGTTCTCGTTCCTAGACGCTCTAACTACCCCGCGTAATACACGTGGGGTAGTTACATTTCATCCAGGATACGATCGTATATCTGTCAATTTTACCCGGAATAAACTATGGATGTAACCGTGACACAGGTACGCTTACATCGGCTGCTCGTCACTCGCCATTATGCAAGTTGCTTTCAACAGTTCGCATGCATAGTTGCATAACAGGGGTATTGTGTGCTATAATAGCAAAGTTAACATCAAATTCGAGTCGTTTTGGGGACGTTTTGTATAAACCTACCTAATTCATGACGGTAAACGAGGTGTGTCGTGAGTAGGCTTCTGCCTGCATGTCGACTCTCTCCATCGAATATAACCAGAGGATACCCTCAGAAAGGGGCATATTTTGCCTACTATCAACCAGTTGGTACGTAAACCACGCAAGCGGATTACCACCAAGAGCAAGTCACCCGCTTTGCAGCGTGTAGTCAACAACCTCAAGACCAAAAACTACGAAAAGGCTGCGCCGTTCAAGCGTGGTGTTTGCGTCAAGGTGACGACAAAAACCCCAAAGAAACCTAACTCAGCTCTACGTAAGGTGGCGCGTGTGCGCCTCGGCAATGGCTACGAAGTCTGGGCATACATCGGTGGCGAGGGCCACAACCTACAAGAGCACGCCGTTGTTATGGTACGCGGTGGACGCGTTAAGGACCTTCCAGGTGTGCGTTATCATATCGTCCGCGGTGCATTGGACCTTCAGGGCGTTCAAAACCGCAAGCAAGGCCGCAGTAAATACGGTGCCAAGAAGGAGAGCAAATAATGCCACGTAAAGTAACCGCATCTCTCGTACGAGACATTCCGGCTGACCGCATGTACAACAGTGTCACGGTCCAGCGACTTATCAACCGTGTCATGCGCGACGGCAAAAAACAAGTTGCCGAGCGACTGGTCTACACCGGCATGGAAACCGCCGCTAAAAAGCTCAAAGTCGACAACCCACTCGAGGTGTTTGACCAAGCTTTTGGCAACATTCGCCCACACCTTGAAACTCGTTCTCGCCGCGTCGGTGGTGCTAACTACCAGATTCCGTTTGAGGTCAAAGGGCAACGCCAAAACCACCTCACCACCATGTGGTTTGTGCAGGCAGCTCGTTCACGCAAAGGCATGAGCATGGCTGACCGCATCGCTGCCGAGCTGATGGATGCCTACAACAATCAGGGTAACGCCGTCAAAAAGCGTGAAGACACGCACCGTATGGCCGAAGCTAACCGAGCCTTCGCTCACTTTGCTCGAGGCTAACAATGGCCATCTCAGAGCTATGCCCGGAAACTGGCGAAGTTTGCCAGGCAAGATTGTGGCTTCAAGAGATTGAAGGTTCAATTACCGTAGAGAGATATAGCTCTGACGATTTGTTCTCAGGTGAAACCGTTGGACAAAAGGTTATGAGAGCGTGGGATATTCTGGGCGGACACCGTAGGGACCGTAACAAAGCACTTGAAGAAGATATGCAGTGGATATCTAACGCAGCAGAAGCTCATGAGGAGTCCGCGCGCTTAGGAGCAAAAAAATGTAATGGCACTTTTTGCGCCACTCTAGCGCATGTAGTCTTAACTGCACGCGGTATTTAGAAAACTAAGGAAGGTGACATATGGCAGACAAGAAAGTTCTAATGAAAAAAATCCGCAATATGGGCATTATCGCTCACATTGATGCGGGTAAAACAACAACGACCGAAGGTATTTTGTACCGAACCGGTCTAAAGCACAAAATTGGTGCCGTTCACGAGGGCGAAACCACCACCGACTGGATGGCACAAGAGCGTGAGCGTGGTATTACCATCGTGTCTGCAGCTGTCACGTGCTACTGGAAGGGTAATCAAATCAACATCATCGATACTCCCGGACACATCGACTTTACCGCCGAGGTAGAGCGTTCACTACGCGTACTCGACGGTGCCTGTGTGGTGTTCGACGGCAAGATGGGTGTTGAGTCGCAGTCTGAGACAGTATGGCGACAGGCTGACAAGTACGGCGTTCCTCGCATCTGCTTTATCAACAAAATCAATCAAACCGGTGGTGATTTCTACAAGTCGCTCGAAAGCATCCATAATCGTCTTAGCAAGCGTGCCTTCCCAGTGCACCTGCCGATTGGCTTTGAGCAGAGCATCAATGGCGTCGTTGACCTCGTTCGTATGAAGGCATACACCTACAAAGAATTTAGCGACCATGAACTGGTCGAGGGCGATATTCCTGCTGACATGACGGACCAAGTTAAGAAATATCGCAGCCTCCTTATTGAAAATGCTGTCGCCGAAGACGAAGCTATGCTCGAAAAGTACTTTGAAGTCGGTGAAGAAGGATTAACGGTCGAAGAAATTCAACAAGCTATTCGCACCGCAGTGCTTGGCGGCAAATTTTACGCTGTGACTGGTGGTGATGGCCGTGGCGTTATTGTCGAGAAGGTACTCGACATGGTTAACGACTACCTGCCAGCACCAGACGACCGTAGCAGTGCCTGGGGCGTTCAGCCCAAGACAGGCGACGAAATTGAGCGCAAACACGATGTCACAGAGCCACTGGCTGGCCTGGCGTTTAAGATTACCTCTGACCCATTCGTTGGCAAACTAGCATACTTCCGTGTCTACTCGGGCAAACTGAGTGCCGGCTCATACGTACTCAACAGCTCAACCGGTGAGAAAGAGCGCGTTGGCCGCATTGTTCGTATGCAGGCCGACAAACGCGAGGATGTGACAGAAGTAGAAGCTGGTGACATTGCCGCCATTGTCGGACTTAAGGGTACCACTACAGGCAACACCCTGTGTGATCCAGCTCATCCAATCGTACTCGAAAACATTACCTTCCCAGACCCTCCGGTTTCTATTGCTATTGAGCCCAAAACCAAGGCCGACCAGGAAAAAATGAGCCTGGCGCTCCAACGGCTAGCCGAAGAAGACCCAACCTTCCGCGTTCGAGTTGATGACGAAACCGGCCAGACTATCATTTCCGGTATGGGCGAGTTGCACCTCGAAATTCTTGTCGACCGTATGAAGCGCGAGTTCAATGTCGAAGCCAACATCGGTCAACCACAGGTTGCTTACCGCGAAACCATCCGCAAAGATGCTGTTGAAGCCCAGGGTAAGTTCGTTCGTCAGAGCGGTGGACGTGGCCAGTTCGGTGACGTCTGGCTTCGACTCAGCCAAAATGAACAGGGTAAAGGCTTTGAGTTTATAAACTCTATCAAGGGTGGTGTTGTGCCTAGTGAATACATCCCCGCCGTTCGTAAGGGTATCGAAGAGGCTATGCAAAATGGTGTTATTGCCGGCTACCCAGTGGTAGACGTTAAGGTAGAGCTGTACGATGGTAGTTACCACGAAGTCGACTCGAGCGAAATGGCCTTTAGTATCGCTGGTTCGATGGGCTTCCAAGATGGCTTTAAAAAGGCTACCCCAGTACTGCTTGAGCCGGTCATGAAAGTTGTAGTTGTGACTCCCGAGGAGTTCATGGGTGACGTTATTGGCGACCTTAACAGTAAACGCGGTCGCATAGACACTATGGAAGACCTCACTGTGGGTATCAAAGAGATTACTGCCTTTGTACCACTTGGTGAAATGTTCGGCTACACCACCAACCTGCGCTCGATGAGCCAGGGGCGTGCTAGTTCAAGCATGGAGCTTGACCACTACGCTGACGTACCAAACAACGTCGCCGAGGCCATTATCGCCAAATATAGCAAGTAAGCTTATGGAGAGCTTCAAGCAAGAATATCTGGGCCGATTCTATTCGGAACTAGAACAGGCCAAAGACTGTCTTGCTCGGATTGTGCTGAGCCAAAGTGCAGAGTTAACGGTAGCAGAAATGCAATCGTTGCGCCCTGACATACAATTTGATACCAATGCGGTAGTACTAGCCACAATGGTGTTCATGTCTGGCGAGAACGACCTACAGGCGCTAACAGTGGTTAACCCGTTCGTGAAGCAATCAAGAGCAAAGGTAAGAAACCTTCGCCAAAAGAGTCACTTCCAGACTGCTAAGGGCCTTGATGTAAGCCACACTTTAGCGAAAGATAATTCAAGCGATTTTGACTATTATGTGAGTCTATACCTTGTCCCAAAAACCGTCGATACTTACTACGGGGCATCGTATGGCCGATGGAGCGAGTCTAGGCATAAGGCGGCTAGTGAGCTGTTTGGTTCAAGAATAACTATGCTGAACTAAGATATCCAGTATGTCTAAAGTAAGGTACTTTACCCTTGAAACTCTTGGGAGGGTACGGTACAATTAACACCGTATCCCGCGTGAGGGCGTTGCTGTGGTGCAGTACCCATGCAATATGGAACGCGTGAGCGCTACAATCTATTAAATAATCTAATCAGGAGAACTACCAACTATGGCAGGAACTTTTGACCGAAGTAAGCCACACGTCAACGTCGGCACCATGGGCCACGTCGACCACGGCAAAACAACTCTAACTGCTGCAATTACCAGCACCCTCGCTAAGAAACTTCCTAGCGATGTCAACAAGCCAGTTGCTTATGACCAAATCGACAACGCACCAGAAGAAAAAGCTCGTGGTATTACCATCGCTACTTCTCACCAAGAGTATGAGAGCGAAAAGCGCCACTACGCTCACGTCGACATGCCAGGTCACGCCGACTACGTTAAAAACATGATTACCGGTGCTGCCCAGGTTGATGGTGCTATCTTGGTTGTATCTGCTGCCGACGGTCCTATGCCTCAGACTCGTGAACACGTCCTCCTTGCTAAACAAGTGGGCGTACCAAAGATTTTGGTCTTCATGAACAAAATGGATCTCGCCGACGCCGATCTCGTCGAGCTGGTTGAAGAAGAAATTCGTGAGCTCCTAGAAAAGAACGGCTTTGACCGCGATTGCCCAATCATTAAGGGCTCTGCAGCTAAGGCTCTCGAAGGCGACACCGCTAATGAAGATGCTGTTATGGAACTCGTCAAGGCTATGGACGACTACTTCCCAGAGCCAACTCGTGACCTCGACAAACCATTCATTATGCCTATTGAGGATGTGTTCTCAATTAAGGGTCGTGGCACTGTTGCAACTGGTCGTGTTGAGCAGGGTATTGTTAAACTAAACGACGAAGTTGAAATCGTCGGTATTCGCCCAACACAGAAGTCTGTTGTTACTGGTATCGAAGCCTTTAAGAAAAACTTGGACCAAGGTCAGGCTGGCGACAACGCCGGTGTCTTGCTCCGCGGTATTGAGCGTGATGACATCGAGCGTGGTCAAGTCTTGGCTAAGCCAGGCTCTATCACTCCTCACACCGAGTTTGAGTCTGAAGTCTATATCCTTAGTAAGGAAGAGGGTGGTCGACACACACCTTTCTTTAAGGGCTACAAGCCACAGTTCTACTTCCGCACAACCGATGTTACTGGTGAGGTTGAGCTCCCGGCAGACAAAGAAATGGTTATGCCAGGCGACACCGTGACCTTTAAGGTTAAGCTGCTTGCTCCTATTGCTATGGAGCAGGGTCTTAACTTTGCTATCCGCGAAGGTGGTCGCACCGTAGGTGCTGGTGTGGTGACCAAGATTACTAAGTAATCAGGCACCCTTATGCCGTAAAAGCTCCGAGACAACTCGGAGCTTTTACTTTAGTCGTATGGTAGCTAAGCTGGATGGTTGCTATACTATTTGATATGACAGAGGTGCCAGAGGAAAGTTTTATAGATTACTATGCGGCGCTTGGAGTAGAGCCACACGTTGATGCTGCGACTCTTAGAGCGGCTTTTTTGCACCGTGCCAAAGACCTTCACCCAGATACAGGCGGAGAAGTTGAAGACATGCAACAACTCAATCTTGCCTATGCAACTCTTCGGAATGTCACCAAACGGCGAGCTTACGACCTGCTGCATCAATTCCACACGGGCAGAGCCGAACTCCACTATCGGGCAGTCAATGAACCCACATCTAGTGCCACGAGTGATATGTCGGATAACGAAATAGATGAGTTTATTAATCAAATATTCCGCGAGTACGCCATTAAACCGCCCAAAAAACCGCGTAGCGCTATTCTTAAAGACGATTTGCTGGCCAAGGTACAGCGTAAACGACGACCAAAGCCAGACAAATCATAGCTCGTTGCTTGTCCTGCAAGCATAGATATAGTACAGATGGCTACCATGGAGCAGTATCCGGAAGAAGAAGCTGGTTTTGACTTTGCAGCTTATGAAGCCGATTTTTGGCTGGCCGATATTGACGAACAACAAGCGCATGACCAGCATAGGCAGCAGTTTATCGATACTTTTAGCACCATACATCCGGACTACAACCATAATTTATTTTTGCTCGAGTTTGAGGCGGCGACTCAGCGCAGCCCATACCCCATCTTAGCGGCCCAGCACGACCCTAAGCAATATCTTGACGAAATTGTAGCTCTGCCCAGACTACCCGAGCATGTTTTAGCGGAGCGTGCCCAAAGCGACTCATTGTTTGCTACCGCGATTGAGCGCATCAAATTAGACTTTGCTGCCCATGCCCGCTCGTTGTATGGTAGTTCGGCATCGTGGCTCGAGGCCATGTTTGATTACCAATGTCCAGTGGAGCCCCTGCTCGCACACACATCTGACGTAGAAGTCATTGCGGCCCACACCTGCGCGTATGGCATATCCCCTCATGATGAACGTCGTTTTGAAATGGCTCTGTTCACTCACTACGATGACTTGCTCGACAAGGCTCAATTGGAGTTTTCGGACTTGTTACCCGCTGTTGGTCAGTATTTTAGTGAGTATGCATGTAGCTGGGGATTGAGCGCGGCACGACGCTTATGGGTACAGAATAGGACTGTCATATCAGCCGAGGCCATAGCCCGAAGCGACACGGAGTACAAACAGCACATTGAGTCAGTATTCAATGCAGTGGGAACAATGAGTATTGCTCACGGACTTCCACTTGAAGCATGGACGGCTTCATTTGGTAGGGCGGCTACACTTGTTGCAGCCGAGTTTGCAAGGAACCTCCCAGAAGCATAGGCATTGTATTTTTGCGAGAAGATGATGTATACTATAGAAGTAAACCAGTAGTTTTGACTAAAAGCCGTGCGTCGTCCCAAGTGAAGTCGTAAGGTGTTACAAAACCAAGTCGGGTTGAGCCGACACGTTTGCAACGGGAGTGGACGACGTTTTTCGCCGCCAATCCTTGTCAAAATAATTAATATTTTATCCTGGAGGATATCCCATGACAGACGCCAAAACCGCCGACAAAAAACAACGAATTCGTATTCGCCTTAAAGCCTACGACCACAAAATCATCGATCAAGCTGCCAAACAAATTGTCGATACTGCACTTCGCACTGGTGCGAGCCTGGCCGGACCCATTCCGCTGCCAACCCGTAAAAGCACCTTTACTGTCATTAAGAGCCCCCATGTGTACAAAAAGGGTCGTGAGCAGTTTGAAATGCGTGTTCACAAGCGTCTTATTGATGTGTTTGAACCTACGCCCAAGACTATCGACAGTCTCATGAACTTGTCACTACCAGCCGGCTGTGACGTCGAAATCAAGATGTAGCATCTCTAGATATGGGTAGGCGCACAGAGTTTACCCATTTTTTATGTCCAGTAAATATTGACAAAACATAAGCAAAATGCTATAATCATGTTGTCATGAGTTCAATTGAAACGCTTGAACCACTACGAATACAGATTGCCCACAAACTACCGCAAGGTTTGTCTCATCCTGGTGATAGATTTGGTTTTTTTACCGCAGCCAGAGAAGAACTCTCGGACATAGAGAGGGAAAACATCCGAGCTCGTTATCCAGAGGAGCAGGTTGGTGGCATCATCGAGTTCTTGGGAATGGGTGCCATGCGCGACGCAGCCCGTCGACAAAGTCTTGAGTTGGAAAACGCTGCTCTGCTGATAGGCAACGGACCACATCAAGCCAGCTATACCGCTGCATACAATGAGCTAGCCGGCAACAAAGATACACTGCCTGAATATCTTGGTTTTTTCTCTAGACTTACCAAAGATTTTTTTGCTCGGGAACCAGTCTCTACTGAGAGGACAGATATTATCGAGGAGCATTGTCAAGAGATTGGTGCCCAGTTGCCTCAGAGTAGACTTCGGCCGGTCACGAAAGTAGCGCTAGAATTACTTGGTTGTTTTCAGAGGGGTGACTGGGAAGGGACTGCGATTGTTGACGACCCAATGCGTAAGTTACGCGAAGAACTACTCGCTGACCGTCGCTATGGCTACAAAGAGCTAGAAACCCCTGGTCAAAAAAAGATTACCTATCGATTTGAAAAGCTTCCAGATAACAAAGCTGGTGAAGGTCACGCTTTTGGCCTCATAACAAGACGTCGCAACGTGGCAAATGTGTTAGGCAACATTGGTATATTCAAGCAGTCTCATGGGCTCGTAGTTATTGATTATCTTGACGAAAAGATAAAGCAGTTGGTCGACAAGGTAGGATTTGGAGTGATAGACAAAAACGGTGCTGCTACTATGGTCGGTAAACAGTTTGAAGCCGATATTACTTCCGAAAAGGGTGCATCTCGGGCGATTGTGCCTACTAGCGCCCACTACCTCATGTTAGCCAAGCGGTCTACAGCGTAAGTGGTGTATACTACTAGTTATGGCTAAAAAACAAAAAAAACCAACTAAATTATCGCAATCTAAACGAACGACGTATTTGGCTGGTGACAGCAGCTCGGACATGGAGTTTTTACTCAAATTAACACTGTATGTCATCATGGGTTCGCTCTGGCTCAAGATTACCCACCTGGGTACGAGCATGAACATACCGATTCCGGTAGGGCTACTCGTGGGTTTACTATTTACCGCCAACGAGCGATTTCGGGTGGACCGTAAAATAGAATATGCGGCGCTGATTGTGGCGGCGCTGTTTGGGTTTTTGGCACCGTTTGGCTTGTATATGAACTTATAGTCGCTCCTGATACTTTACAAAATAGCAAAAGTGTGCTAAAATGCTTTAATGACAAAATGTGCTTATCCTGAGCCACAAGAGTTTTACCCCTTTAAGATAGCTAAAAGTGGGGTGCAGGTGTTGGATGTGCCCACCGAACATTATTCGAGTGACTATATTGCACGGCTACATCAAGCGGCCCTAGCCCACCCCGAACAACAACAAATAGCCTTTACGCCCGGCCAAGCAGACTGTAATGAGGGCAATAGTAGCCTTTATTCTGCAGGCACGCTTCGGGCTGGTCATAAACGGGCACTACAGTTAGCTAAATTAGTCGGGACTGCAAGAGGCACGGCTGCCGAAGAGCTGGCCGTGCAGCAAGCGGGGAGATACAAAGACGTAGCAGGCTTTGTAAATGGGTTAGAACATATCTTTAGCGCACCAATAGAAGCAACTCCACTTCAAAATCCTCAAAAGTCTCAACGAAAAGTTGACTTTAGTCACGCCTAGTCGTGTTTACCCCAATCTACTTCTATAATGTAGTATATACAACGGGTTGACAGGTGTTAGAGTTTTGTGGTAATCTGTTTGTTACATACAAACATGCAAGTTTGGTGTTGTGAGGTAGGTCGACAGGCCCTGCAAGGGAGTTTGCCGAAACCGCCGACCACTAAGGTGTAGCCGTTTGTGCCAATGTACAAGGAACAAACCACCTACCCCCAAGCAAGCTATAACCAAAGGAGCACGGTGTAATAAACCGTGAACGCTATGAAGGCACTCATTACGAGAAAGGTTGGCATGACCAGTACCATCGCTGAAGACGGTACCGTGCAAGCTGTTACCTTGCTTTCCGCTAGTCCCTGCGTGATTACGCAGGTCAAAACCGACGAAACAGATGGCTACACCGCCGTCCAGATCGGATTTGAAGAGGCGAAAGAAGCAAAAACTGCAAAACCACAAGTAAACCATTTTAAGACTGCGGGTGTTATACCCAAGGTAGTACGCGAGTTCCGTGTTGGCGAAATCACCGAAGACCTCAAAGTAGGCAGCAGCCTTACAGCAGAGGTTTTTTCAGTTGGTGACGTGGTACACGTAACCGGTACGAGTAAGGGCAAAGGTTGGGCTGGTACTATCCGCCGCCATAACTTCCATCGTCAGCGCAAAACGCACGGTGGCAAGGGCAATACCCGTAAAGTTGGTTCTATTGGTTCAATGTACCCACAGCACATCCTCAAGGGCAAGAAAATGGCCGGTCATCTTGGTCACGACCAAGTCACCGTTCGCAACCTACGTATTGCATTGGTTGACGTCGAAAAGGGCTACATTGGTGTGGTCGGCGCAGTTCCTGGCCCACGCAAAGGTATTGTTACCCTGAAGGGAGACGCATAATGGCTACTCCAACATATACTGTTAGTGGCGTAAAGGCATCGGTCGCTGCCAAGCTTGGCAAAGATGTCTTTGGCGTCGAAGTTGCCAATCACCAGCTCGTTAAGCAAGCCTACGAGGCATACCTGGCGAATGGCCGCGCTAACCTGGCTGTCGTTAAAACCCGTGGCCTCGTTCGCGGTGGTGGTAAGAAGCCATGGAAGCAAAAGGGTACTGGCCGCGCTCGTTTTGGTAGCTCACGCAACCCAATCTGGCGTGGTGGTGGTATTGTTTTTGGTCCGACTGGGTCAGAGAACTACACCATCAAAGTGCCAGTTGCCGCCAAGCGCGTTGCACTGCGTCAGGCGCTCAGCCTGGCTAACGAGGCAAATAAGTTCATCGTACTCGAGAACCTCGCCAGCAAAGACGGCAAAACTGCCGATATGGCTAACCTGCTTGCCAAGGTTGGTGTTACGCGTGACACTCTGGTTGTTGTCACCGACAAAACCCCAGAGCTTGTACGTGCAACGGCAAACCTCCCCCATGTCATGCTCGTGAGTGCCAAATATCTTAATGTTTTTGACATTATGAACGCACACCACATTGTTATGACGACCGATGCAGTCAAGGTAGTTGAAGCGTGGCTCAAGCCCACTCCTAAGACCACAAAGGAGACAAAATAATGCATGTACTGAAACCACGACTCAGCGAAAAGGCCTTTGCTCAGAGCCAAACGACGGGCACCTTTGCTATTGATGTCTCGACTGAACTCAATAAGTACCAGGTTGCCGAGGCGGTTGCCAAGCAATTTGATGTAGAGATTAAGAGCGTTCGCTTGGTGAACCGCAAGGGCAAGACTAAGCGCGTCATGAATACTACCGGCAAGCGCCAGAGCAACCGCAAGGGTGCTCAGCCTGACACCAAGAAGGCCTATGTCACACTCAAGGCCGGCAGCCACTTGCCGTTCTTTGCTGCCGCCGAGGAAGAAATCGCCAAAGCCAATGAGGCAAAAGCCAAAGAGGCAAAAAAGGCTTCCAAGGTGAAATCAAAGGCCGACAAGCCTGCGAAAAAGGAGGCTAAATAATGCGTTTTATTAGGGAAAAGAGCAGTCAGAGCGAAAAATCACACTTTTTCGCACTGCGCGATGAGAAAAACCGCATGGTTTGTCTCATGGGTCAGAATGGAATGGAGGCGTAGTTATGGCTATTAAGCAGTACAACCCAACGACTCCTGGTCGTCGCGGTATGAGCAGCCAGGACTTTGATGTCATTACGACCAAAAAGCCGGTTCGCTCACTCATTGTTACCAAAAAGCGTGGCAGTGGTCGTAACAATCAAGGACGCATCACGACTCGTCACAAGGGTGGCGGTGCTCGTAAGTTTTACCGACTGGTGAACTTCAACTTCCAGGGCGAAGCGACTATCGAGCATATCGAATACGATCCAAACCGTAGCGCCCGCATCGCTCGCCTTAAGGATAGTAGCGGCGCGTATCACTATGTGCTGGCTGCCAGTGGCATGACCATCGGCCAAAAGGTCGTTTCTGCCGAAGAAACTGCCATTGAGTCTGGCAACCGCCTACCGCTCAAAAACATCCCAGTTGGTTCATCTATCCACGCTATCGAGCTTCAGCCCGGTCGCGGCGCCCAAATGGTGCGTAGCGCCGGTAATAGTGCTCAGTTGATGGCTAAAGAAGGCGAGTATGCTCAGGTGAAGCTGCCAAGTGGCGAAGTCCGCAAAGTCAGCATTGAGTGTACCGCTACGCTTGGTGTTGTCGGTAACGAGCAGCACCAAAACGTTAAAATCGGCAAGGCTGGTCGCAACCGACACCTCGGCAAGCGTCCAAGTGTGCGTGGTGTTGTTATGAACGCCGTAGACCACCCTCACGGTGGTGGTGACGGTGGCCGACACCGTATGGCGAAGGCACCTCGTACCCCTTGGGGTCAGAAGACACTTGGGTTCAAGACACGCCGCCGCAAGTCCACTAATAATATGATCGTCCGCACACGGCATGCGGCTAAGAGGAAGTAATCAAGGGTATGAATATTTCTGATATTGGTGTTGAGATTTCCCTCGTAAGTGGCAGGCTGGAAGTTGGTCGCACGAATCAAGAAGTGTGGTCATCATTCTTGGATTGCGACCAGAACATCAAGTACTTGGGTTGTTCTGTTGTGCGGCTAGCTCGCAACGTGGTTGTGTCTAAAGCAGGACGCTTTGTTGTGCCCACTGATGCGTTAAAGGAGACTGCAATTCGTGCAGCTGAAATTGAACCACCGTTGACCCCACGACAAATGTTTGAATATGCTGCTGGTATTCAATTTGGGCTTGATGAAAATAATATGTTAAATAATCTGGATTAAGGAAGAAGGGTAGAGTATGAGTCGTTCATTAAAGAAGGGGCCGTTTATCGATCCGAAGCTCGCTAAAAAAGCAGCGGCGCTTGGCCCAGAGGATCGCACTATCATCAAGACCTGGAGTCGTGCCTGCACGATTACGCCTGACTTTGTTGGCAAGACATTTGCTGTCCATAACGGCAAGGTACATGTGCCGGTGTATGTCACCGAAAACATGGTTGGCCACAAACTTGGCGAATTTAGCCCAACACGCAAGTTCCGTAGCCACGGCGGCAAGTTAGCGAAGGGGAAATAATATGAAATACTTCGCATTAAATCAGGGGTTCGGGGTACGGGTTCCGGGTTCGGCGAATCGTCTATACCCTATACCCTTTGCCCTATACCCTAAAGTGACCGGAGGGAACGTATAATGGCAGTTAAAGCAGAATCAAAAGGTGTACGCCTGAGTCCGCGCAAAGTTGCAGCTGTGGCTGCACTTGTCCGGGGTCGTACGGTGGCTGATGCGATTGTCATTCTCGAGCACACACCACGCCGTGCAGCGCTGTCGGTACTCAAGACCGTTAAAAGCGCCCAGGCCAATGCCGCTCACAACCACAACTACAAGGCAGATACACTTGTTATCACCGAAATCACTGTCAATCACGGTCCACGCATGAAGCGATTCCGCCCAGCAGCGATGGGACGAGCACTGCCCTACATGAAGCGTTCATCACATATCCGCGTACTCGTCGACGGCGAGCAACGTCCAGCAAAGAAACCAGCCGAAGTTAAATCTACAGGGGCAAAAAAGCCAACTGCAGTGAAAGGAGCAAAATAATGGGTCAGAAAGTTAACCCCATTAGCATGCGCCTACAGGCCAACAAGGACTGGCGAAGCAAGTGGTTCGTTGGCAAGCGTCAGTACGCTGAGTATCTTGCCCAGGACCTGCGCGTTCGCAAGCTTATCCAGGACAAGTTTGGCTCTCGTGGTGCAATCAATAAAGTTGATATCGAGCGTTCACCCAACCTCGTCACCGTCACTATCGCTACCGCCAAAGCCGGTGTTGTGATTGGACGTGGCGGCCAGGGTGCGCAAGAAATCAAAGCCGCTATCGAGAAAGTGTATGGCGTAGCTACTCGTGTCAACATCGAGGAAGTCAAGAAGCCAGACCTTTATGCGAAGTTGGTTGGCGAAAATATCGCTCATCAGCTCGAGCGCCGCATGAGCTTCCGCCGTGCTATCAAGAGCGCAGCCGCTGCTACCATGCGCGCTGGCGCCAAAGGGGTACGTATTGAGGTTGCCGGACGATTGAACGGTGCCGAAATGAGCCGCCGCGAAAAGGAAGCCCAGGGTTCTGTGCCACTCCACACCATTCGTGCTGATATTGACTTCGCAAGCGTACGCGCACAGACGATTGCTGGTGTGATTGGCGTTAAGGTATGGATTTACAAGGGGGAAAAGTAAGATGCTACTCCCTAAACGAACAAAATTCCGCAAGGTCCGCAAGGGCAAGATTCGCGGCGTTGCCACAGCTGGTAACTACATCGCCTACGGTGAGTATGCACTTCAGGCTCAGGGCAACGAACGTATCACGAGCCGTCAAATCGAGGCTGCTCGTCAAGCTATGACCCGCTATATCAAGCGTGGTGGTAAGATTTGGATTCGCATATTCCCACACACCCCAGTGACCCGCAAGCCACTTGATGTCAAGATGGGCAGTGGTAAGGGATCGCCAGAGTTTTTTGTCGCTAAGGTACGACCAGGTACGATTATGTTTGAAATGCAGGGCGTCCAAGAAGAAGTTGCTCGCGAAGCCATGCGGCTCGCCAGTCATAAGCTCCCTGTTAAGACCAAATTTGTGGTGAAGGAGGGCGCGTAATGAAAGTTGCAGATATCCGCAAGCTCTCAACTAAAGAGCTCGCAATAGAGGTCACTAAGCTAAAAGATGAGATTGCTGAGCTACGTCGACACATCTATATGGGCGACAACCAAAACGTCCGTGTCGTACGCGGTAAGCGCAAAGATCTCGCCCGCATGCTGACCGTACTAAGTGAAAATCTCGTTAAGGAGGCAAAATAATGGCCAAGAGCATTACTGGCGTGGTCTCCAGCGACAAGACCGATAAGACTATAGTGGTAACCGTCCGCGAAAAAAAGACGCATCCACTCTACCGCAAGCAGTACACCACCACTAAAAAGTTTATGGCGCACGACGAAAAGAATGAAGCTAAGATGGGTGATACCGTTGTCATCATCGAAACTCGACCAATCAGCCGCCGCAAAAGCTTCACGCTCGACCATATTGTCGAGAAGGCTGGCGTGACTCACACCGAAGCAACACCTGAAGTTCCTGGTGTGTCTGACAAGCCCGCCAAGGAGGACAAGTAGTATGGTCCAACAAGAAACTCGGCTGGTTGTTTGTGACAACAGCGGTGCCAAGGAAATCCTATGCATTCGCGTACTAGGTGGCACCAGGCGTCGCTATGCCAAGGTCGGCGACATCATCACCGCTACAGTTAAAGAAGCCAACCCAACCGGCAATGTCAAGAAAAAGAGTGTCGTCCGCGCAGTCGTGGTGCGCACTCAAAAGGAAATTAAGCGCAAAGATGGCAGCACTATCAAATTTGACGACAATGCAGCCGTCATCATCGGTGACGATAAAAACCCTAAGGCAACGCGTATATTTGGACCAGTGCCACGCGAGCTGCGCGATATGGGCTACGCTAAGATTATTAGCTTGGCGCCGGAGGTACTTTAATGAATACTAAGCAAACCAGCAACAAACTCTTCAAAATTCGTCTTAAGAAAGGCGACCTTGTACAGGTGCTTTCTGGCAAATACAAGGGCAAACAAGGCAAGATTGTGGCGACACATGCGTCCGACAATAAAGTGACCGTCGAAGGCATTAATATTGTCAAAAAGCACATGAAGCCCAATCGTACACACCCACAGGGCGGTATCGTTGAGATTACGAAGCCAATTTGGGTAAGCAAGGTCGCTGTGGTTGACCCAAGCGCAAAAAAACCAACCCGTGTTGGTTACCAGCTCAATAAGGATGGTAGCAAGACACGTGTCTACAAATCATCTGGCAAAGAGATTAAGATAGAAGCCCCTACAAAAGTAACCGCTAAGAGTAAAGATAAAAGCGAGAAAGGTACAAAGGTACTCTAATGGCCGAAGCAACCAAAAAAGCTCCCAAGTACGTCGCTCGTCTCAAGGCTGACTACGAGGGTAAGTATGTCAAAGAGCTCCAAAAGGAGTTAGAGCTTGCAAATGTGCACCAGGTGCCAGTATTGCAGAAGATTGTCGTTAATGTTGGGCTTGGCAAAGCCAAAGACGACAAAAAGACTATTGAAGCTGCCAAGAACACCTTACGCAAAATTACTGGCCAAGAGCCAGTTGAAACGGTCGCCAAAAACTCTATCGCCGGCTTCAAGCTACGTGAGGGTAACATGATTGGCCTCAAGCTAACATTGCGTGGTGAGCGTATGTATGAGTTTATGGACCGCCTGATTAACATCGTGTTGCCACGTCTCCGTGACTTCCGCGGTGTCAGTGGTAAGGCGTTTGACAAGCAAGGCAACTATAGCCTTGGTCTGACCGACCAGAGCGTGTTCCCTGAGCTGACGTTTGAAGAAACCACCACGCCACACGGCATGCAGTTTGTGTTTGTCGTCAAGACCGAGGACAAGGCGCATGCCAAGGCGCTGCTCGAGAAATTTGGAATGCCGTTTGAAAAGGAGGGCAAATAATATGGCAAAGAAATCCATGCTCGCCCGCGATGCAAAACGGGCAAAAATGATTGACAAATACGCCGCAAAGCGCAAAGAGCTCAAAGAGCTCGGTGACTTTGACGCACTGGCTAAACTGCCACGCAACAGCTCACCAACTCGTCGCAAGAACCGTTGTGTCGTGACCGGGCGTCCACACGGCTACATGCGACAGTTTGGGCTCAGCCGTATACAGTTCCGAGAAGAAGCAAGCAAGGGTAACATCCCTGGTGTAACGAAAGCGAGTTGGTAATATGAGCGTGACTACTACCGATCCTATCGCCGACATGCTGACCCGCATCCGCAACGCTATCGCTGTCGGTAAAAACGAGGTTTCATTGCCTCACAGTAAAGCTAAAGAGCATGTAGCCATCAGCCTGCGCAACAACGGCTTTTTGCACGATGTTCGTGTGGCTGACCTAAGTGTTGGCAAGCAGTTGACCATCGTCATCAATCTCGAGGGCGAGAACGCTCACATTACCGAGATTAAGCGCCTGAGTAAGCCTGGCCGCCGTGCCTATACCAATGCCCGCGAAATCCCAACAGTTAAAAGCGGACGTGGTGTGCTCATCATCAGCACTAGCAAGGGCTTGATGACTGGCGCTGAAGCAAAACAACAAGGAGTTGGCGGCGAGCTAATCTGCCAAGTGTATTAATAAGAACGAAAGGAGAGATAAGAGATAAGAGATAAGAGATAAGATAAATACTTCTTAACTCCTAACTCCTAACTCCTAACTCTAAACAACTATGAGTCGAGTAGGAAAACTACCCATTCAGATACCCAGCGGTGTGACAATCACTGTCGACTCAGACACAATCAAAGTGTCTGGGGCCAAGGGCAATCTGGAGACCCCTCAACTAGAGGGGGTAACTGTAAAAATCGAGGATGGTGTACTTACCGTCACTCGTGCCAATGACGAACCCAAAATTCGGGCTGCCCACGGCCTTATCCGCGCCCTCATCAACAATATGGTGACTGGTGTTACCCAAGGCTTTAGTAAGCAGCTAGAACTCAATGGTGTTGGTTACCGCGTGGCGATGCAGGGCACTGACCTCAAACTCAACATTGGCTTTAGCCACGACGTTATCTACAAAGTACCAGCGGGCGTACAGGTTGCGGTTGAACAAAACAAAATGACAGTGAGCGGTATCGACAAACAGCAGGTGGGCCAAGTCGCCGCCGAGATTCGCGCACTCAAGAAGCCAGAGCCGTACAAGGGCAAGGGCATCAAATACGTTGACGAACGCATTTTGCGCAAGTCTGGTAAGTCAGGGAAGGACAAATAATTATGAGCCTTAGCTTAAAACTACAGAATCGTGCTCAGCGAAAAAACCGCATCCGTGCAACAGTGAGCGGTACGACCGAACGTCCTCGCCTGAGCGTACACATTAGCAATACAAATGTCAGTGCGCAGATTATTGACGATGTAACACACAAGACAGTTGCCAGTGTTACTTCTGTTGGCTCCAAGGTCGCCAAGGGTACTTTGACCGAAAAGGCTGCTTGGGTTGGCGCAGAGATTGCCGCCAGCGCCAAAAAAGCAAAGGTCACAGCAGTAGTATTTGACCGTAGTGGACGTAAGTACCATGGACGTATCAAGGCGCTTGCTGATGCAGCACGCGAGAAAGGATTGGAGTTCTAATATGGCCGAAGAAGCAATCAAACAAGCTGCTGCTGAAGTCGCAGCACAAACCCAGGCTCCAGCCCGAGGTCCTCGTGGCCAAGGTGGCCAGGGGCGAGACGGCGGTCGTGGCCCTCGCGGTCCACGCCGAGATAACCGCAATCAGCAGCCACCCGAAGAAAAACAATTTGACGAACGTGTCGTGCACATTGACCGAGTTGCCCGCGTTGTTAAGGGCGGTCGACGCTTCCGTTTCCGTGCACTCGTCGTCGTTGGTGACCGTAAGGGTAAGGTCGGTATCGGCCTGGCCAAGGGTGCCGATGTAACCGCTGCCGTTGCCAAGGCAACTGACGTTGCCAAAAAGCAAATGGTTAAGGTAACACTATACAAAGGTACCTTGCCGCACGAAGCCGAGGCCAAAGTGAGTGGTGCCCGTATTCTCATTATGCCCGCTGCGCCCGGTACCGGCTTGATTGCAGGTGGCGTTGTGCGCACCGTGCTCGAGGTAGCTGGTGTGAGCAATGCACTGAGCAAGTCTCTTGGCAGTAACAACAAGGCCAATATCGCTTACGCAACCATTGCCGCGCTGACCTCACTAGAGCCGGCTAAAAACTGGGTGACCTCTAAGCACAAGGCTGCGACAGCAACCCAAAAATCAGCCGAGAACAAAGTCGAGGCTAAAACTGCCCCTGTTAAAAAGACATCCGCAGCGAAACCTGCTACAAAGAAAGCTGCGCCTAAGACCAAGAAGGAGGCGAAATAATGAAATATCATGAACTAACCTCAACTGACAAAAAAACAAGTAAGCGTGTTGGCCGCGGTATTGCCGCCGGTCGCGGTAAAACTGCCGGCCGTGGCACCAAGGGCCAGGGCGCCCGTACCGGGTTCAAGAAAAAGCCAGGCTTTGAAGGTGGCCAAAACCCTCTCATGCAGCGTCTGCCTAAAATGCGCGGCTTCCGTAGCTTTGCGGTCAAAGCCGAAAACGTCTACACCGACCAACTGGCAGACTTGGGCACCAAAGTTGACAACAAAGTTGTCGCCGAAGCTGGTTTGACTTCAAGCGAGTTTGTTAAAGTTAAGCTATTGCACCGTGGTGCGGTGAGCAAAAAAGTCTCGGTTGAGCTTCAGGGTATTAGTGCCAAGGCACTTGATGTACTTCAGGAAGCGGGCGGCACCTTTACGCAAACACCTCGTGTTAAGAGACAGTCGACCAAAAAATTAACCAAATAAAGTGCTTCCTACATACTATTATCCACACCTGTCATAAGGTGTGGATAATAGTATAGTGACAAAAAGCAAAGAATGTGCTATAATAAATAAATATGTCTGAATACATCTATAAAAAATCAGGGTTCCCAATTACTATTCATAATGCTGATACTCAGTTTTGGGCCGATATGCATACTATTAATACCTTTGGGACCAAAGCTCTTTCGGAGGCTGAAGCAAGTCATATTGCCGAAGACAGGCTAGCTACGAGAAACAAAGTCTTACCAGGTGTTATTGGTGAATACGCTATGATTGAAGGACTTAACTGGGAACCGCGACGTCCGCGAGCCTATGCTATCATGGCGCATGACTACCAAAATGGAATGCGCGATTTAGTCTATGTTGGCTGTGACGGGCTAGAGTTCGCCAAATCAGGTAATCTATTTGGGAAAAAATCGCTTAGGGAACAGCTGGCAGTGCAAGAGTCGGGTCAAACATATGGCCTACACCGGGACAACTGGCAACTAGCCATAGGCGGAAGGATAGAACCGCTCAGATATGCAAATGAACAGCGATTTGGTATGGTGGTCGGATTTGAGGCTGAATGTCTCTACCCAATTGGTTCGACCAAGGATAGCGCCATGCATTGGGGTGTGGTTCCAGGAGAAACGTTTGAATCAGCGGCTCGTACAATCTATGTTGCCAATCACCCTGCTCGTCTTGGTCTACTAGAATAGCATTACGACCTTGTGCTAAACTAATTATGGTATGAAAAAACAAAAATGGCTTTGGGTAGCTCTATTTGTGATGCTGGCCTCCGCACCCAATGCGCTGCTGCTTAAGACTGTCTTAGGCACGACTCATCCACTGTTCATTAACGCCCTTCGTTTTGGATTAGCAGGGCTGATTCTGCTGCCTTACATACTTACCAGCATCTATGGATTAAAAAAAGCCGGTAAATGGTTGTTACAAGGCACCGCAGCACTTGTAGTAGCTACGGTGGCATATGTTTATTCGCTTGAATTTGCGCCGGCCAGCTATGTGTCGCTATTTGCTCTACTGTCTCCAATCATAATGGTGTTGTTTGCACAGCGACTTCTAAAAGAGCGAATTGCTACCAGAGCGTATGCGGGCATTACCCTCGCTGCTGGAGGTGCCGGCTTAATGTGTTTACTGCCCTTTATTAGTACCACCAAAGAAATGCAATTTTATCCAGTAGCTACGGCGCTGTGCATTGTGTCGGTCATGGCGTTTCCTTTTTCGATAATCCGATTTAAGCAAGTACATCAGAAGTTCCGTGTGCCCTTGCCGGCCATAGTGGGGTTTTCAAGCATGGCAGTCGCAGGCGTAAGCCTGGTAAGCTGGCTTATTACCACCGACGGTTCTGTGCCGAGTATTGGTTTGACTGATGGGCTGATTATTGGGTACGCGGGCGGCATGGTTCTTGGGGTTTGGCGTATTTTGATGCTGCGAAGCTATGATTTTGTTTCGACACCCGTGCTAGGGATACTTACTTATCTAGAAGCATTTGTGGCTATTTTGTTGGCAGTCATGCTGTTGCACGAAAAACTCACATGGTACATGTGGGCAGGAGGGGTACTCATAGTGCTGGGTGTGTTTGTAGTTGAGTATCATAAATATTCGCGCAAACATTCTAGCCCGCTGGTTATACCACACAAGATTTTGCAGCTCATGAAGTGAGCGTGTATACTGTGAGAGAAGTTGAAAAAAAGGTAAGGAAGTACAAGTGAACTGGAAGATTATTGCTGCCTCATTTAAAGAAGCTGATATGCGAAAGCGTATTTTTGCGGTGCTTGGTATATTACTCGTTTTTCGTATCTTAGCACACGTTCCGGTGCCGCTGGCTGATCCACAAACGCTTAAGCAGGTTCTGGATAACCTCTTTACCAACAACACTCCTCAGCTGCTTAGTTTTGTAAATATCTTGAGTGGTGGCGCGCTCGCTAATTTCTCTATTATGATTGCCGGGCTTGGGCCATACATCAATGCTAGTATTATTATGCAGCTACTCACTAAGGCCATTCCAAAACTTGAGGAAATGCGCAAAGACGGTGAGTCTGGGCAAAAACGCATCAATCAATATACTCGTTTGCTTACCGTGCCACTGGCAGTCGTGCAAGCAGTTGGATCGATTTATCTTATTCGGCAATATGCGCAGCAGGTTGGTGGCATTGGTGACATTACAGCCAATACATCAATTATGCAATGGGCATTGATGGTAGCAGCTTTGGCTGGGGGCTCAAACTCCTCATGTGGATGGGCGAACAGGTAACTGAAAAATCAGTTGGCAATGGTATTTCACTGCTCATTACTGTTGGTATTGTCAGTGGGTTGCCTTCTACAGTAAGTAGTATTGTCTCATCCGTCTACAACAAACAAGACAGATGGTCACTGTTTGGAAAAGAGTTGCCTATAAACGAAAGAGCTTTTTGGTACGCGGTTATCATTGCCGCAGCTGTGCTAATCGTGACCTGGATAGTTGTGATGCTCAATGAAGCGTCGAGGCGACTAACAGTCAATTATGCTAAGCGTGTTCAAGGTAATCGTAGCTATGGTGGTGTGACCACCACACTTCCGGTTAAACTTATCACCGCTGGTGTTATTCCTATTATATTTGCAGTCGCTTTCCTAAGCGTACCGAGCTTTGCTGGCTCACTGCTAGCAAATAGCAAAACCGAAAAATGGCAGCAGCTCGGAAATAACCTGAGTACTTGGTTCCAAAACCCAAGTTCGCAATCATTTGCTGCTGGTGGCTGGGAGCCCTACATTTACCCAGTAACGTATTTCTTGCTTGTGGTACTGTTCACCTACTTCTATACCAGTATTACCTTTAACAGCAAAGAGATTGCTGAAAACCTCCAAAAGCAAGGCGGCTTTCTAGAGGGTGTCAGAAGTGGTCTACAGACCGAAAAATACCTCGGCAAAACAGTCAATAAACTCACACTGTTTGGGGCTCTCAGTCTTGGGCTGCTAGCAATTATGCCAATTATCGCCCAGATATTCCTTAATACCAACATTGCTATTGGCGGTACCAGTGTCTTGATTTTGGTTGCGGTATCGCTTGAAACACTGCGCGCAGTTGAGTCACGAGCATTAATGGTGACCTACGATAAATATCAAAAAGATGATTTTTTCTATGATGAGAACTCTGAGGCAGAAACCAAAAAAATTGGACGGGTGCACCGTTTGCTGAACTCCGGCAAAAACATCGTGACCACAAAGCGAAAACGCTAAGAAGTGTCTGCGACAGAATACCCTTTACAACTCGTAGTAAAAACTGCTATAATGACTTGTCGCATAACCTATGGCAGGAAGTAAAGAAGTAATCGAGCTGACGGGAGTCATTATTGAGACCTTACCAGGTACTCAATTTCGCGTTGAGCTTGAAAACGGCCATCAGATTATTGCGCATGTCGCCGGTAAAATGCGTAAGCACTTTATCCGCATCGTGCCAGGCGACCAGGTAACGGTGGAGCTTACCCCTTATGACCTAAGTAAGGGGCGTATTACCTACCGTAAGGGCTAAACAATCTTTGAGATTGGTTCATTCGGACTGATGACTGCCTTGTCATCGAAGTACGCACCAATCTCAGGGAGTGTTACCCTAATCAATTATTACTATTTAAGCAGTGAGTCATCGCTGGAAGGAGCATGATCCGTACCATGAAAGTACGTGCAAGCGTTAAAAAGATTAGCCCCGACGACAAAATTGTTCGTCGCAAGGGTCGTCTTTATGTCATCAACAAAATGAAACCTAAGCATAAGCAGAGGCAGGGATAATATATGGCACGAATATCTGGTGTCACCATACCAGCTGACAAACAAATTTGGGTTGCACTAACGTATGTATACGGCATTGGCCCTAAAACGGCTGATACTATATTAGAGGCTGTTAAGGTTGAACGAACCGTTCGTACGAAAGACCTAACTGATGCCGAAATCGGACGCATACAGGACTTTATTAACACCACCTACACGGTAGAAGGTGAGCTGCAGCGGGTTGTCAGCAGCAATATAAAACGGCTTAAAGATATTGGCAGTTATCGTGGTCTACGCCACAAGCAAAGTCTTCCCAGCCGGGGTCAGCGTACCAAGACAAATGCGCGAACTCGTCGTGGTAAAAAGGTAACCGTGGGTGGTACCGCTAAAAAAGTCGCAAGTAAGACCTAAGGAGTATATATGGCAGATACATCTCAAACCACTGCAGCTCCTGCTGCGGTCAAGAAAAAGAAGAATAAGCGAAGCGTTGCATCTGGACAGCTACACGTACAAGCAACCTTTAACAATACTATTGTGACGCTTTCAGATGCAAATGGTGCGGTACTAGCGGCTGCCAGTGCTGGCGCTTGCGGATTCCGCGGGTCTAAAAAAGGCACCGCCTATGCTGCTCAAGTCGCAGCAGAAAAGGCCGGCACTACTGCTAAACAGCAGTATGGCCTCTCCAAGGTAACAGTCTTTGTTAAGGGTGTTGGCCTTGGCCGCGACGCAGCCATCCGAGCCATGCAGACTGTTGGCATTCAAATCGAAAGCATTACTGACATAACGGGTGTCCCACACGGTGGCGTACGCCCTAAGAAAGCGCGAAGGGTTTAGACCATGGCACGAGACACCCATTCTATTGTTAAGATGTCACGTCGTGAGGGTTATGCACTGCACCCCAAAGCGCACAAAGCACTTGCAAAACGAACCAATATGCCTGGACAGGCAGCAAATGCGCGTATGCGCAACAAACCAAGTCAGTACGCACTTCAGCTTCGTGAAAAACAGAAGGTTAAGCGACTGTATGGACTTCTAGAAAAGCAATTTAGTAACTTAATGACCGAAGCCACCCGCACTCCTGGCCAATCTGGTGCAAACTTGCTTCAGTACCTTGAGCGTCGTCTTGACAACGCTGTGTACCGCGCAGGGTTTGCCACAAGCCGTCGAGCGGCCCGTCAGTTAGTTACTCATGGGCATTTTATGCTAAACGGGCGTCGAGTTGACATTCCTTCAATTCGTCTACGTCCTGGTGATGCGATTACTTTGCGTGACCATAGCAAGAATAATGAATACTTTAAGAAACTTGACGATGTCAGCCCCGCGCCATCAGCAGTTCCTGCATGGCTAACGGTTGACCGTAAGAAAACAAGTGTTACTGTTACCAATCTACCGGTTCGTGACGACGCAGAGCCAGAGATTAATGAACAACTAATCGTCGAATACTACTCACGCTAAAGGGAGGCAACAAGAAAGTTATGTCAAAAATGATTCACACTCCAGGACTCGTTGCCGTTGATGACCATAGTACGACGAGTGCTACATTTGTCATTGAGCCGCTACAAAGTGGTTACGGTATGACACTTGGTAATAGCTTGCGTCGTGTTCTACTTTCGAGCATCAGCGGTGCCGCCATTACCAGCTTTAAAATTGAGGGTGCTACCCACGAATTCACGGCTGTCAAAGGTGTTAAAGAAGATGCTGTTACCATTATGCTTAATCTTAAGCAAATTCGTTTCCGCGTATATGGCGACAGCGCTCAAACACTACGTATTGTTAAAAAGGGCAAAGGCGTTGTGACGGCTAAGGATATTCAGGTAAATGCTGATGTAGAAGTAGTCAACCCAGAGCAAGTAATTGCCACTATCGATGACGATAAATCAAACCTTACTATCGACATTGTGGTCGAAACTGGTCGTGGTTACCGCACCATCGAAGAAAGCACCAGCAAGAAGCAGAGCGATTTTATCGCACTCGATGCAATCTTTAGCCCCGTTGTACGTGTTCGCTACAAGGTAGAAAAAACTCGTGTCGGACAAATAGCAGACCTTGACAAGCTCTTTGTAACAGTCGATACTGACGCCACAATTACTCCCCGAGATGCTTTTGAAGAAGGAGCGGCAATTTTGGTTAACCAATATGCAGCACTTGCAGGTAAAACTCGCGTTGTAGCAGATGACGCTACGAGCCCTACGACTGAAGTTGGCGGTTTTGCAAGCGACGATGGTTCAATGCTAGCAACCTCAATCGAAGACCTCAATCTAACGGCTCGTACGACGAACGCGTTAGTCAATAATGACATTCACACCATTCAGGATTTATTCGCACTAAGCGATGCTGAACTGCGTGACCTCAAGGGATTTGGCAGCAAGGCCCTCGATGAAGTCAAAGATAAGCTGGCAGAGTTGGAGCTTTAGTATGCATAGACATGGATATAAAGGTAGAAAGTTTGGTCGAGAGCGTGACCAGCGCAATGCACTTGTTCGCGGACTCGTCGAATCGCTGGTCAAGGAAGAGAGTATTGAGACCACACTTCCAAAAGCAAAAGAAGTTGTACCTTATGTTGAAAAACTTATTACCAAAGCCAAAAAAGGTGACCTACATAACCGTCGCCAAGTAGTTTCGGCTTTGCACACGGTTGAGACAGCGCATAAACTTGTCGATGATATCGCCCCTAAGCTGGTTGGACGCACCAGCGGTCACGTACGAGTGGTACGTACTCGTTTGCGTCGCGGCGACAACGCCCAGATGGCCCGCATTAGTTTTGTGGATGACCTGGGTGAGGCACCAGTTGCCAAAAGTGCTGTTGCGGCTAGGCCCGCCAAGCAACATCATGAACTTGACGAAGTAAAATCTAGCGGTGGTAAAAAGGCCGTCCCAGGTGAAACCCGCAACCAAAAGACTGCCGACAAGCATCTGAGCCACAAGCCTGCCGTCAGTGTTCGCAAGACAGGAGACAAATAATGAAGACATTTTCAGCTAAGCCCTCCGATGTGACGCGTAAGTGGTTCGTAGTAGACGCATCAGAAGCACCACTTGGTCGAATTGCAACTCAAATCGCTACCTTGCTTACCGGTAAGGGCAAGCCAATGTTTACCAAGCACATCGACTGCGGTGACTTTGTAATTGTAGTCAATGCCGACAAGCTGGTTGTTACCGGCGCCAAGCTAGACGACAAGATGTACTATCGTCACAGTGGCTACCCAGGTGGTCTGCGCGAAGACACCCTAAAAGATGTCATCGAAAAAGACGCTTCACGCGCTATCTATGAGGCTGTTCGCGGTATGCTACCCGTAAACAAACTACGTGATGAACGCCTCAAGCGTCTCAAGATTTACACCGGTGCCGAGCACGAACACGCCGCACAAAAGCCAGAAGCACTAAGCCTGAAAGGAGCAAAATAATCATGGCTGAAGCAAAAAGTCATTACTACTACGCTCTAGGAAGGCGCAAAAGCGCCACAGCACGTGTACGTGTTATGAGCGGCAAGGGTAACATCGTTATTAACGACAAACCTGCCAGCGAATACCTTGCAGATAGTAAGGCGCTGTTAAGCGAAGTACAAAAACCATTCGCAGCACTTGAGCTACCACTCAAAGATTTTGACGTTACAGTGGTTGTGACAGGTGGTGGCCATGCCGGTCAGGTTGACGCTATTCGTCTTGGTATTGCCAAGGCACTGGTCGAAAAAGACGAAAACTACAAGTCGACACTCCGTCGTGCTGAGTTACTTGGCCGCGACAGTCGCGAACGTGAACGCAAGAAATTTGGTCTTAAGGGCGCACGCAAGCAGCGTCAGTTTACCAAGCGCTAAAATCGCTTACTGTCTTTGAATAGACCCAAAACAGACCCACTTCGGGTCTGTTTTTGTAAGTATTCTTCGCGCCAATCTGTTTTTGGTTAAAGCACTATGACTCGCTATAATCAAGAGCATATAAGAAAAGGAGCGGCTATGATAGGGCTTGATACGGATATACAAAGGTACTGTGTTCAACATCCGGCAACAATGGAGTATCGACAAGGTTTAGTTATTGGAGCAAGCCTTGATAATCACGTGCGCACTCTCGAGCTCACGCGAGATAACGACATTGACTACCGTCTTGGGAGCACAACCTTATCAGTTGTGAGCTACTACACTCGGTTATTCGATTATAACAATGCACCTGGTCGCGAAAATCAGGTTGCGTTAAGCTATATACCACTCAGTGCAGAAGCACGTCGAGCCGGCGCAACGGCTAGTAATAAATCATCTCCCGAAAGTCGTTTTGCCCAGGCGCGCCGGTGTGCCACTCCACAAGAAGCAATCTGGGGCGGTGTTTCTCAGGAGCATGAAGTTCTGAGGAGCTTGCACAAGCTTTATTCGCAAACGCCAACAGAAAAGCCAGAGTTTAAGTCGGAAGTCCGCACTGAATCTATAATAGTATCGGCAATATCTCGAGCCGTAGTAGCAAAAGCGGCGGTACCACATCAAGATGAGCTAAAAAACCTTGCTCGCTACCGACAGGAGTACAATCTTACGACGTTTCTAGACTACTTGGTGCATGCACGAGAGCAGTTTGCAGCAGTAACCGAACAGATATTTACTGATAGACGGATACCAACAGTACAGTAACAATTGTTCGGGCTAGGCTATACTAGAGATATGAAACTGTATCTGTCGTCATATGGGGTTGGTAATCATCCGCAGAGATTGCTTGAGCTTTTGGGCGACAAAGTACGCACGGCGATCATTATGGCAGCACAAGATTATCAGCCAGCGGCGATGCGACAAGAGCGTCTTGACGCAAGTCTTGCCGAGCTCTCTGCACTTGGGCTTGAGCCAAAGGAGTTTGATTTGCGGCAGTATTTTGCTGATAGCTCTACCCTGGAAGCCGATATAGCTTCTTATGATTTTGTCTGGGTGCGCGGTGGCAATGTGTTTACGCTGCGACAAGCATTGGCTTTGTCTGAATTAGATACAATACTGCCACGACTCATTAGAGAAGGTGCAATTGTTTACGGCGGCTACAGTGCCGGAGCTTGTGTGTTGGCGCCATCTCTGCGTGGTATTGATCTCATTGACCCACTTGACCGGCCGGGCATCGGCTATCCGCCGAGCGAAATTATTTGGGATGGCCTGGAAGTAATTGATTGTAGTGTCGCCCCACACTACCAGTCTGATCACCCAGAGTCAGCTGATGTTGACAGGTATGTGCAGTATCTTGAACACCATGGAATGCCATACATTGCCCTGCATGACGGAGAGGTATATATCGTTAATGAGTAGAAAGACCGAACTACAAGCCATAGAGCGGTTGGCGAAGAAGCGTCAGCAGTGGCTCGAGCGAACAGCCTTGGCTCTCAATATAGCTCAGGACGATGCTGCCATACTACTTACTACTCAGCGCCAACCCAGCTTCCGTATTAACGATCTCAAAGTACGTTCTAAGCAGCAGGGCAAAGAGGTACTAAAAACGTTACTTGGTGGCGGCTGGCAGGGTGAAGCACTTGGTCCAGGATTTACTATCGATAGTGGCTATGAGGCGGTACGTGATAGCCATGTAGTGACTGAAGGCCTGGTGTATATTCAGAACGCCGCTAGCTGGCTGCCAGTAGTGGTACTTGACCCCCAACCAGGTGAAGCAATACTTGATGTGTGTGCGGCACCAGGAGGCAAGGCATCGCATATTGCCGCCATAACACAAAACCAAGCCGAGCTGTGGCTTAACGACAACAGCCGCATTCGGTTGCACAAACTGCGAGCCAATCTTGAACGACTAGGGGTGAGAGTAGCTGGTCTAACTCTCTACGATGCGACGCAACTTGTGCGTAAATATGCCCAAGAACAGCCTAGGGTGTTTGACAAGATTTTGCTTGATGCCCCCTGCAGTGGAGAAGGATTAATGCGGCTGAACAACGACAAAGATTTTGCTACATGGTCGGTTGCACACATCAAGCGTCTGCAGCAATTACAAAAAAAACTCATTACGCAAGCCTGGCAACTACTGAAGCCGGGCGGCACGTTGGTCTATAGTACGTGCACTATGGCACCAGAAGAAAATGAAGCAGTCATTGACTATCTTTTACGTAAAAATAATGATGTCCAGGTGAAATCTATAGATATAAAACTGCCAAATCAAGTAAAATCTGTGTTAATCTGGCACGGCAAAGAGTTTGACCAGAGTTTGCATAAATCACTCCGTTTAGCTCCTAGCCCACACATTGAAGCCTTTTATGTGTGCTCGCTTTTAAAGCTTCGTTAGCTCAACGACCCGCGTGGCATTTGACAAGCATTGTAGGTACGAGTATAACTGTAGCAATGATAACGCACCTAAACTATTATTTTTGGTTTACCGACTCGCCTGTGGCGGTCTGTTCTGTGCGCTCATAAACAAACTTGAACTCACAAACTAGCCCGCCACTCCGGCGGGTTTTTTATAACACTACACTCACCAAAGAATGGAATACGACAATGGAAGAAATAAAAGAAATACCAGTAAAAGCTGTTACCACTTCAGATATTCATATACTTGCGACCCTAGCCCTACAAGAGGGCTTTGAACCGGTGCGTAATGAAACCGGAGAGATTATAGGAGCAAAATTTTGAATTTAGGTAGTACAAAAGGACAACGGATAGCCGTGGTAACTGGGCAGAACAGTTGCGATCGAGTAGAATTATGCTCCTTGGCCACAAATGAATCTTTAACGCTCATTCGAAGAGACCTGTGTTTCCCCGTATTAAAGCTCCTCGGGGGGCTTACAGTGTACACTTCAGAAGACAGAATCGTAACTGCATGCCAAGAAGTGCGCGCAGAGTAGGGTATACTAGGTATAGTTATGGATAGACCAGTTATTCTAACCGGACTTCGCGCCAACAATGATTTGCATATTGGTAATTACTTTGGTGCGCTGCTGCCAATTATTGACATGGCAAATCGCCGGGCGGGAGCTTACGAGGTGCACCTTTTTGTTCCTGACCTGCATAGTTTTACTACCCCTATTGACCATAGCCTGCTGCAGGCGCAGATTATGCATAATCTTAAGTTGTTTGTAGCCGCCGGGTTGCCGCTCGATAACCCTAATGTGCATATTTACCGACAAAGTTACATTCCAGCACACAGCGAACTGACGATTATTCTTAATTCATTCACCGGCATGGGACAGCTCGGCCGAATGACACAGTATAAGGACAAGTCGGGTAAGCTTGGTGATGACATTGTAAGCGTTGGATTGTTTGACTATCCAGTACTGATGGCGGCCGATATATTGTTGTATGGTACACAGTATGTACCTGTTGGAGATGATCAAACTCAACACCTAGAATTTGCTCGGGATATTGCTGAACGTATGAACAGCAAATTTGCGACAGAACTTTTTATTGTGCCCGAGCCAGTTGCCAAACAACGTGAGTTCTTTGGTGGGGCAACTGGTCAGCCAAAAGGCTTACGTATCAAAGACCTTATCGACCCTACCAAAAAAATGAGTAAAAGCGATGAATCAGGCCGGGGAATTATATTCTTAGGCGATACACCGGAAGCGGCGGTCAAAAAGATTATGGGGGCAACTACCGATAGTCTTGGCGCAGTGCATCTAGACCCAGACAATCAGCCGGGTATTGCAAACTTACTGCAAATTGTCGCGCTCCTAAGTAATCAGTCTCTTGAGACGGTAGCTGAAATGCATCAAGGCCAGACCGAGTATGGTACTTTCAAAAAGCAGGTCGCCGAAGCCGTCCAGGCGTTTTTGGTAGACTTTCAGGCTCGACTTGCTGCTGTTGACGAAGTGAAACTACTAGAGAAGCTTTTGGCATCCGAAACAAAAATGAACGACGTCGCGAATGAAACCCTGCTTCGAGTGCAAGCTGCTGTAGGATTACGCTAATCGGCCAAGGCTTGATACACTGATAGTATGGCAAATCTTGAGGTAACAAGAGCTAAGCGGCTCGATCAAAAGGTCGTAGAACTGTTTCCGATGCTTAGCCGTGCTTTTGCGGCCAAGCTCATTGCTGAAGGCAAGGTAAGGGTAAACGACGAAGTCGAGGTTAAGCCCGGCTACAAACTTCGGACTGCAGATACGGTTACGGTCGAGTATTCACCCGCCGAAGAGGTAAGTGTACCAGAGATTGAGCTTGAGATACTGTATGAAGATGACGACTGTATAGTGATTAATAAGCCAGTTGGCGTACTTTCACATAGCAAAGGGGCTTATAACCCCGAAGCTACTGTTGCGACATGGCTGCGTAGTCGATTACATGGTTTAGCAGGAGAGCGGGGTGGGATTGTCCATCGCCTAGACAGAGCCACTAGTGGCGTGATGATATGCGCTAAGAATCCAGAAGCACTGAGTTGGCTGCAAAAACAGTTCTCACAGCGCCGGGTTAAAAAAACTTATAATGCTGTTATTAGGGGTAAGTTATCGCCCGAAGCGGCGGTCATTGATATGCCAATTGAACGCAATCCTAAAGCACCAGCAACTTTTAGAGTGGGTTTGCAGGGCAAACATGCCATTACTAAATATGATGCACTCGAGGTGGGCAACAATTACTCGCTCGTAAAGTTACAGCCCGAAACCGGCCGGACTCACCAGCTCAGAGTGCATTTGGCACACCTGGGTCACCCAATTATAGGAGATACCTTTTATCAGGGAGAACCGGCCGAACGTCTTTATTTGCATGCTGTAAGCCTAGAGGTCACCTTACCTACAAGCCATGAACGTAAAGTCTTTGAAACTTCGTTACCAGCTGTCTTCCGCCAAAAGGTCAAACTGTGAGGCTGCAAAACTCGTTTGTTTTGCATTCTGATACTGCCCAGGAACTGGCAGTCACAATGCAACATCCGACACATGCCATATTACTATGGGGACCAAATGGTCTAGGCAAGACTTTGTTGGCACATCAGCTTGCAACCGAATGGCTTCAAGCTGATGCAACTGCGAAAGCATTTATACGAACCCTTAGGCCGCAAAAGGGTGTTATTCCAATCGAATCAGTCAGAGAACTAGCCGGTTTTTTTTCACTTAAGGCGGCTTCAAGTAGTGAGGTGAATCGGGTAGTTATTATTGAAGACGCCGAAACCCTTAGCTTGCCAGCGCAGCATGCCCTTTTAAAACAGCTAGAAGAACCCCCAAAAGGAGTAGTGCTACTGCTAACCGCTACTTTACCACGGCTTTTACTACCAACTATTCGATCGCGCGTTCAGCAAATACACATCCAAAAACCGCCTTTATCGCAAATAGTTAGTCATTTTGCCCGACAGGGGTATGCTACGAACGAAGTCGAAAAGGCCTACAAGATGTTCGACGGTAATATCTCACGCATGCAAATGCTGCTTTCTGCCAAAGTAGAAACCGATTACTTTACTACCGCCAAGCACATCTTACAGCAAGGCCGGTTTGAACGTCTTAGCATGATAGATAGTGAACTTAAGGACAAAAGCATCGCCCTTGCCACACTTCGGGCATTAACGCAAATTGCAGACACAGGGCTCATGCAGGCAAGTAGCCAGGAGCAGCTTAAGAAATGGCAAAAGGTTTTGGCGGCCGTTCACACTGCCAATGGTGCCATGACAACAAATACTAACACAAAGCTTGTTTTAACTGAGCTCATGCTCACTCTGTAGTATGCTATAATTGAGGCTATACTATGTACGAACTTATTGTAGTTGCACTCTTCGGTGCGTTTGGGATCGCCAATTCCAAAATAAAGAATGCCGATGATGACCTAGTCAGTCGCCGAGTGGGCGACAAAATTGGTAAGCTTTGGGATGTTGCTCATCAAGGCATGCGTGAAAACCGTTTCTTGCGCGCCGAGAAAGCGCTCCTTACCATACTTAAGATTGATGAAAAAAATGCTGCAGCCTATAACCGTCTAGGCATTTTGTATGCTAAACAAAAAGAATATCGTGATGCGATTGATTGTTTTGAAATAGCTAGCTCTATAGAGGCAACTCCATCAAGTTTGCACAACCTAGGTCTGATTTATTACGAAACCGAAAATTACGAAAAAGCCGGCATTGCATTTGAGCAGGCGCTCAAGCTCGAGGAGGACTTGGCTGCTCGACATGTTGCCTATGCCAAGGTCAATGAGAAGCTTGGCAACGAAAAGCTCATGTTCAAAGCACTGGAGCGGGCGGTCGAACTTGAGCCCAACCGCGAGACCTATTCACTTCTTAAGAAAGCATTCGAAGAACGAGGCATGCAATCCCGGGCCGATGACATCGACGAAAAACTCAAAAAACTCATAGTGCCGTCTGGCAAGCCAAAACGCATCCTTCGTCCTCGCAAAGTTGTTATTTAACAGTAGAATATACCGATAGCTTGCCGTATAGTCGGTGTTTTGCTACACTAGGCTCTGACATGGCGTGCCGCCTTAGCTCAGTGGTAGAGCAACGGTTTTGTAAACCGTCGGTCGTCGGTTCAAGTCCGACAGGCGGCTCCACGTCACAAGCGCACGCAAGAGCATTTTTATTTTGCAAACAAGTGGCAAAATAAGAAATTTGCTTGCTTGACGTTGTTCCTTGCGCATGCTAAACACTTTGTTGGTTTAGCTCGCGTTAACAATATGCAGGGTTGGTAGAGTGGTCAATTACATCAGACTGTAAATCTGACGGCGTACGCCTACGGGGGTTCAAATCCCTCACCCTGCACCAAGTGGACCTCTAGGGGGCTACATATATGCCGCGTTAGCTCAGTGGTAGAGCACTTCCATGGTAAGGAAGGGGTCTCGAGTTCAAGTCTCGAACGTGGCTCCACAATACGACAAAAATCCGAATTGCAGCGCGTTGCGATTCGGATTTTTGTCGTATTGTGGAGGACTTTTACGTCCAAGTCAGAACCTATTTTACAGATGAGAGCTGAAAAGCACAAGATAAGCCCCGCCGCCTAGCACGGGAAGCCGTGCTGCGCTCCGTCAGAAAAACTCTTTGCATAATGTGTTTGAAATTTCCCCCGCCGAGATTTTTTGAAAAAGGAAAAGGGATTTTTCTGTCAGGTGCGCTTGCCCTTTAGCGACACTCGCGGCTTAATTTACATCAGAAAATGGTATAATTGTCTAAAGTAACGCTAACCAGCAGAAAGCAATATCAAATCATGGCTGAAGCACCTACCTATCCAGGTGAGTGGGAACAAAACGCACAACTGGACAGGAGGCTAGAAGTAAGAAATGGCATTGAAAAACGTATGTCACCAGAACTACAAACCGCATTAGAGTTGGCTAGGCAGGCTGCAGATATACTGCGCAAGTACCACAAAACCGCTGTAGATATTGACTACAAAAAAGACGAGTTTGACCCAGTATCGGTAGCAGACCGAGAATCAGACGAGTTGTTGCGAGCTGGAATTTCTGCCGCATTTCCCGACGACGAGATTTTGAGCGAGGAAAGCCCACTTCAACCAGAATCGTATGCTGGTCGGGTTTGGATGATTGACCCACTAGACGATACGAAAGGTTATCTGCGCGGCGAAAATACATCAGGCATTATGATTGGTCTGCTTGAGGCTGGTAAGCCAAAAATGGGACTTGTATATCTACCATTTCGCAACGAATACTACTACGGCGAAGTTGGCAAAGGCTCTTTTGTTTCTAGGCTAAGTACTGTGGAAAAACTACAAGTACCTAGTACAACCCAGATAGAGGGTTCTCGCCTCGTTGGTCGGCACGTTCTGGCTGGTGATGTCCGCCCGATTGACGAAGTAGTCGCTGAACTTGGCTTTGGCTCAACAATTGTAGAAGGCTGTATCGGTGCAAAAATCGGACTAATCGCCGAGGGCAAAGCGGACGCATTTATCCATACCAACTTGAAAGCTGGCAAGTGGGACGCATTAGCTTCAGAAGTCATATTGTCCGAGGCAGGTGGGGCACCCATGGTAGATATTGACGGAAAGCCACTTGACTATACTAAACCCGAAAGCGGCTGGGACAGATATTTTATGGCCGCCGCCACGCCTGAATTATTGGCAGAAATGACCACCAAGCTAAGAGAAATAAATGAAGAAACTAATACTTTTTGATATTGACGGCACATTAACCGCGAGTGCTATCGGACATATTGAAGCGCACGCCGTAGCCTACCAAAAGGTTTTTGGTATTTATGGCTCTATTTTTATGATTGATTTTGACGGTAAGACCGACCGCAGGATTACCAAAGAAGTTTTGGCTAGTCTTGGCACTGCCGAAGCGGAGATAGAAGCCAAACTACCTGAGCATTTACAAGTCATGGGCGAATACTACGATAGCTTGAAGCCATACCTGAAACCAAAACTTCTTGCTGGCGTTGCCGAGTTGCTAGAAAGACTGCACGGCAATAGCGATATTTTGCTCGGTAATGTTACGGGCAATCTTGAGCGTATCGCAAAAGACAAGTTGGAAGTCGCAGGTATAAGCAAGTATTTTGACTTTGGCGGATTTGGTAGCGAATCAGACGAACGATCAGACCTAGTCAAACTTGCTATTGAGCGAGCCAGACAGCGCGGTTTTGAGGGCAATGATGTGTACGTTATCGGCGATACACCTGTTGATGTAATTGCTGG
>Ga0116164_10000175_pt1 | contig 62192 bp, 63 predicted proteins | sample AD_UKC109_MetaG_FD_89888 | JGI IMG/M metagenome (GOLD analysis project Ga0116164, IMG submission 89888) | Active sludge microbial communities of municipal wastewater-treating anaerobic digesters from Hong Kong - AD_UKC109_MetaG | ecosystem: Engineered > Bioreactor > Anaerobic > Digestate... | reverse complement strand
AGCCCACCAAGCCGACGATCGGTACGGGCAGTGAGAGCTGTAGCCCGGAGATGGGGACTGAGACAAGGCCCCAGGCCCTACGGGGCGCAGCAGGCGCGAAACCTTCACAATGCACGAAAGTGTGATGAGGGTACTCCGAGTGCGCATACATTGTATGTGCTTTTCTGCAGCGTAAATAGTTGCAGGAATAAGGGCTGGGCAAGACCGGTGCCAGCCGCCGCGGTAACACCGGCAGCCCTAGTGGTGGCCGCTTTTATTGGGCCTAAAGCGTCCGTAGCCGGATAGGCAAGTCTTTGGGTAAATCCTACGTCTTAAGCGTGGGAATTCTAAAGATACTACCTGTCTTGAGGCCGGGAGAGGCTAGAGGTACTCCTGGGGTAGGGGTAAAATCCTATAATCCTGGGGGGACCACCGATGGCGAAGGCATCTAGCTGGAACGGGCCTGACGGTGAGGGACGAAACCCAGGGGAGCGAGCCGGATTAGATACCCGGGTAGTCCTGGGCGTAAATGATGTGGGCTTGGTGTGAGGGCATCGACGAGGTGCCCCTGTGCCGTAGGGAAGCCGTTAAGCCCACCGCCTGGGGAGTACGGTCGCAAGGCTGAAACTTAAAGGAATTGGCGGGGGAGCACTACAAGGGGTGGAGGCTGCGGTTTAATTGGATTCAACGCCGGGAAACTCACTGGGAGCGACAGCAGTATGACGGCCAGGTTGATGGCCTTGCCTGACAAGCTGAGAGGAGGTGCATGGCCGCCGTCAGTTCGTACCGTGAGGCGTACTCTTAAGTGAGTCAACGAACGAGACCCTCACCTGCAGTTGCCAGCTCGTCCCTTCGGGGACGGAGGGGACTCTGCAGGGACCGCTGCTGCTAAAGCAGAGGAAGGAGGGGGCAACGGTAGGTCAGTATGCCCCGAATCTCCCAGGCTACACGCGGCCTACAATGAGCGAGACAGTGGGTTCTGACACCGAAAGGTGAAAGTAATCTCCTAAACTCGCCCGAAGTTCGGATTGAGGGTTGTAACTCACCCTCATGAAGCTGGAATCCCTAGTAATCGCGTGTCATCATCGCGCGGTGAATACGTCCCTGCTCCTTGCACACACCGCCCGTCAAATCACCTGAGTGGGGTTTGGATGAGGCCTTATCTTGTTGGTAGGGTCGAATCTAGGTTCCGCAAGGGGGGTTAAGTCGTAACAAGGTAGCCGTAGGGGAACCTGCGGCTAGATCACCTCCAGCACCCGGTGCGGGGAAATCCCGCACCACCCATCTCACACTAACCTGTGGAGGGGCTCGTAGCTCAGTGGGAGAGCACTGCCTTTGCGAGGCAGGGGCCGCGGGTTCAAATCCCGTCGAGTCCACCACATGCAGCGCCCGAGGAAACTTGTGGCGTCACAGGGCCGATAGCGCGCAAGGGGTCTTCCCGTGCATGTGAGGCCGTGCAATCGTGTGTCCGCCAACTGACCTTGGCTTAAGTAGGAGTCCTGTGTCAGCGCTGTTTGGTGGATGACTAGGCTCAGGTCGCTGAAGAAGGGCGTGGCAAGCTGCGATATGCCCCGGCGAGGCGCACGCTGCCTTGGAACCGGGGATGCCCGAATGGGACTTCCCAATTTTCACTCCGAAAGGAGGGGGAACCCCCTGAATTGAAACATCTTAGTAAGGGGAGGAAAAGAAAGCAAACGCGATTCCGTCACTAGAGGCGATCGAAAGCGGAAGAGGGCAAACCGAATCCGCGCGGGTGACCGTGCGGGGATGTGGTGTTGTGGGCCCATGTTGTCGTCCAGGAGCAGAAACCGAAGTCGTCTGGAAAGTCGTGTCCGTAGAGGGTGAAAGCCCCGTAGGTGCAATGCCCCTGGTCGCAATGGTGTCCCAGAGTAGCATGGGTCGGAAATCCTGTGCAAAGCCGGGAGACACTATCTCCCAACCCTAAATACGTCCTGAGACCGATAGTGCAATAGTATCGTGAGAGAACGTTGAAAAGTACCCTCGATGGGGGGTTAAAAGAACCTGAAACCAAACAGCTATAGCTTGTGGCGGCCCGCAAGAGTAGAGTCTTCCCGAAGGAGGGGCCAGCAATGGTCCGGTACGAGGGAAGAGGATCGGGGTCGCCACGTCCGTCTTGAAACACGGGGCAGGGAGTTTACGGCAGTGGTGAGGCTAAGTGACGCAGTCACGAAGCCGCAGGGAAACCGACAAGTCCGCAGAGCAATCCAGGGACGGGGTGTGAAAGTGCCCGGAATCACTGACGTAAGACCCGAAATCGGTCGATCTAATCCGGACCAGGGTGAAATCCCTCGACAGAGGGATGGAGGCCCGAAGGGGTATTGACGTTCAACTCATTCCTTTGAGTTCGGATTAGGGGTGAAAGGCTAATCAAGACCGAAGACAGCTGGTTCCTCCCGAAGTGGGCCGTAGTCCAGCCTCGCGCGAGGCGGCCGGTGGTGTAGAGCACTGATCGGGTGTTTAGGGGAAGAAATTCCTCGGCACCCTGTCAAACTCCGAAGCCATCGGCGCCGTAGACCGCGGGAGTCAGGGCAGTGGGGTAAACTCATTGTCCGAAAGGGGAATAACCCAGCCTGAAGTTAAGGCCCCTAAGTACTGGCTAAGTCAAAGGGAGTCCATGGTCCAAGACAGCAGGAAGGTAGGCTTAGAAGTAGCCATCCTTTAAAGAGTGTGTAACAGCACACCTGTCGAGATCACGGGCCCCGAAAATGGAGGGGGTTCATGCCAGTCGCCGATACTTCAGAACACGAAAGTGTTTGGTAGGGAGGCGTTCTGGTGGGGCAGAAGTCGCTCCGTGAGGAGCGGTGGACCCGCCAGAAATGAGGATCCTGCTAGTAGTAACAGCAAAGTAAGGTGAGAATCCTTACCGCCGAAAGGGCTAGGATTCCTCAGCAATGTTCGTCAGCTGAGGGTTAGTCGATCCTAAGGCGGCTCGTAATAGACGCCGTCGAAAGGGAAGCAGGTTAATATTCCTGCACCGTGGGGGTACATGCGGCAACGCAAGCCCCGCTTCTGACACATCCAGGTAAGCCAGGTTGGACCGTCGTTCAATCTAACCGCATATCTCTGGGGAGGCACGTAATGTGGAGAACCAGGGGAAGGCGGGAATGGCCCGGCGTCATAGCTGGGTCTGGCCGATCCTAGGTGTCCGTGAAAAGGGAGCGGGGAGGGATCCTCCACGTTCGTACTGAGAACCGACACAGGTGCCCCTAGGTGAGAAGCCTAAGGTGTGTTGGGGTAGTCCAGTTAAGGGAACTCGGCAAATTGGTCCTGTAACCTCGGGATAAGGGATGCGCATGGTCTTGCAAGGGACAATGCGTCGCAGTGACTCGGGGGCTCCGACTGTTTAATAAAAACGTAGCCTACTGCAACTCCGTAAGGACTGGTATAGTAGGTGATGTCTGCCCAGTGCTGGTATGTCAAGCCTGGTTTCAACCGGGTCAAGCACCAGTAAACGGCGGGAGTAACTATAACTCTCTTAAGGTAGCGTAATACCTAGCCGCTTAATTGGCGGCTTGCATGAATGGCATAACGAGAGCCTCGCTGTCCCTAACTGGAACCCAGTGAACCTACTTCCCTGGCGCACAAGCCAGGGCCCCCCGACGGGAAGCGAAGACCCCGTGGAGTTTTACTGCAGTCTGCTGTTGTGGCACGAGTCTGATTGTGCAGAATAAATGGGAGGTGCTAATGCGGCCGGCGCCAGCCGGTCGTGGAGCCGCCATTGAGATACCATTCTTTTGGATTTGTGTCACTCACTCTAAATGAGGACATCGGTAGATGGGCAGTTCGGCTGGGGCGGCACGCCCTTGAGAAGGTATCAAGGGCGCCCTAAGGTCGGCTCAAGCGTGACAGGAACGCGCTGTAGAGGGCAAGGCCAAAAGCCGGCCTGACTGGATCCAGCAAAGCAACGGATCCAGAGGCGAAAGCCAGGCCTAGCGAACAACAATGCCTTAGTAGTGAGGGCTTGTTCTGACAGAAAAACTACCCCGGGGATAACAGAGTGGTCTCGGGCAAGAGTACATATCGACCCCGAGGCTTGCTACCTCGCTGTCGGTTTTTTCCATCCTGGGTCTGCAGCAGGACCCAAGGGTGGGGTTGTTCGCCCATTAAAGGAGAACATGAGCTGGGTTTAGACCGTCGTGAGACAGGTTGGATGCTATCTGTTGGGGGTGTTGGACGTCTGAGCGGAAGGTGGCCCCAGTACGAAAGGAACAGGCTGCCGTGGCCTCTGGTTTACCTGTTGTCTGACAAGGCATCGCAGGGCAGCTACGCCATAGGTGATAAGAGCTGAAAGCATCTAAGCTCGAAGCATTCCGCAAAAAGAGACATCCACTCTCCGGCAAAAGGGTAACATGGTAGGTTAATATATTAACGTCCTATGTGGCGGGGATGGTGACATCAACGCCGGCCGGGGACGAAGACCCACGCAAAAGACGTGGTCGATAGGCCGGGGGTGTAAGCGCCAAGCTAACGCGAGGCGTTCAGCCCGCCGGTACTAATAGTCTAAGGCTATGGATTCCGAAAGAGTTCAGGGTCGGGCGTAAGACACACGAGAGCACGCATGGCCGCGCGGCGGCCATCACTTATTTTATGAGAATAATATTTCAACAGGTTCAGATCTACTTGATATTATAACATTTTAATATCAGCATAAGGAAACTTCCAATCTTTCCTGTTGCATGTTCAGATATTGTTATTTCTGGAAATTCATTGTTTGTCTCGATTATAGGCAGGTCATGTATTAGTAACACGTTTTTGAATTAATTAGCACGAAACTATTATATTATTTACATTTTTTTTGAATAAGGGGTTATATCAATGAGAAAAAGACAACTTTCTATGTTTGCAACAATGATTATTGTACTTGTTTCTGTTGCAGGCTGTATCAATGGGACGGAAGAGCCCGACCCGGCTGGTACAGAGGATATGGTACTTAATATCGGAACTACCAATGCCATAACGTCTGAGAATGTGTTTTCGGACTATTATCTCAATATTTTCTACAGGGTATGCGCTCTGACCCTCACCACGATGGACGAGGATGGCTCCATTGTTGGGTTGGCAGCGTCGCATTGGGATGTTTCGGAAGATCTTTCTACTTGGAAGTTCTACGTAAATGATGGTTATACATGGAGCGATGGCACGCCACTTGACATGGAGTGCGTTGCATATTCCTTTGAGTGGGCGGCGGAGAACGGCACGACATGGCTTGCGAATGTGCTTGATGAGATGACATATGACGAATCCGAGAATTCCATCACCTTCAACATGAACACATCATATGCAAGATTTGACCTTGAGATGGCCGCATTTCCCATATACCCGAAGCATGTGCTGGAGACGATAGAGGACATAGACACCTATACGAACACCGGGACAAACATCGGTTTCGGCCCGTTCTATATTTCCTCGATAGACCTTACCTCTGGCACAATCGTTTTCGAACCGAACGAGTACTGGGGGTCCGCACCCAATATAGATTCGTTCGAGATACATATCTATGAGAACATCGATACGCTTTCGCTTGCGTTGGAGAAGGGCGATATAGATGTATATTACAACTACGCATCCTCGTACCCATATGCCAACATCGCAGCATTGGAAGATACGGGCGACTTCGAATTCCTGGCGTGGGACAACATCGGGTTGACCTTCATGGGGCTGAACCTAAATAGTTCACCTCTTGATGATCTGGAATTCAGGACCGCGATATCATATGCGCTGAACTATGAGGAAATGGTGGCTCTCGACGCGCTTGGATATGGTTCCGTCCCCCAGGCGGGGTTCATATCTCCAGCCATGGAATACTACAAGGACACATACCAGCTTACATACGATCCAGATGAAGCGGCCTCGATCCTGGACGCTGCGGGATATGAGCTTCAAGAGGACGGATACAGGACCACGCCCGAAGGGGAAGAGATAGAGCTTCGCATAGTCACGCGCTCGGACTACCAGCGTCTAGCCGAGTTTGTCAAGGAATACTGCGAGGACGTCGGCATCAAGGTGTCTGTCGAAATAGTCGACAAAACGACATGGATAGCGATGAAGGATGGCTATGACTATGACATGACAATCACGAGGTCGACACCTTGGGGAATGCTCATGCACGCGAACTGGGGATCCGGATACTTTGACTCCAGACGAAGCGGGGCTGGCGTGCTGCACATCCTGGACGATGAGGAATATCTCGCCTTGTGCGACAACATCCTTGCCACAACAGATGCAGCACTGCTTCGCTCATATGCATACGAACTGCAGGATTACTTTGCCAGCGAGCTGCCTTCGATCCCGTTCTACTGGAACACCGTGGTGATACCCTATGCGAAGGGATGGACCGGCTGGATGCCCAATCCTCTCTACGGTATCTTCAACGTTGCCACCCTTACATCATTGGAGCGAGTCTGATGGCGGATATCAGGGAGGAATGGAAAGAGTTCATACGATCCTCCTCCTATTTATCCAGACTTGAAAAGAATGGAGGGGACGAGGAGGATTTTTGGAAAAGATTCAGCGCCTCGGATACAATGAACGATTACTCCGGATATCCGGGCGACATCTGCGAATGGATATGTGGGAAGATCGATCCCGGATGCACGATTGCGGACATAGGGTGTGGGTCCGGCAGATATGCCGGGCCGCTCTCCGCATACGCATCCCATATTTATGCGATAGACCCCTCCCACATACAGCTCGAACGATACAGGTCCGCCGCTTCATCCATAGGGGGCTGTACCTTCTCCTTTTTTGAGGATACGTGGGCAAACGTACATATAGGGAAAGTGGACTATGTGATCGCGGCATATTCATTTCTTGTGGAGGATATCGATGCATTTGTTGACAAGATGATGAACTGTATGCGAAAGGGCGCTTTCTTTGTGTTCAGGGCGGGGCAACCGGACAAGACCCTTGCGGCGCTAAGAAATATATCCTCCTTCAGGTCTTTTGATTACGAGTTTATCATGAAGTTGTTGGAAGAGAAGGGATACCGGGCACAGTTTGAGATATTCAGTAGGGACTATTCTGTGCCGTATCCTCTTTTTTGTTCTGCCTATTCGTGGTACATAGATGATCCAGAGGTATTCCATTCACTGCTCGCTGACCATGGAAGGATTATCACTCTCAACGGTGCAGAGCATGTGAGCTGCCACCGTTCGGACGCAGCAATATTCGTGCCGGAATGATATGCATGGCGAGAAGGGGCATGGCATTCGCAGTTTGCAGGAGCATAGTCGTATTCTTCGCCGTATGCACCCTTGTTTTTGTTTTGCCCCGTCTCATGCCAGGGGACCCTGTGATGAATCTCATCGGCGAGGATACGGGCGTCACCCAGGAGACGATAAATCAATTGCGCCACCATCTGGGGCTTGACAATTCCATAGGATACCAATATGTCGTTTTTATCAAGGGCGTGTTGACCGGTGATTTGGGATATTCGTATTTTCATCACAAGACCGTTGTAGACGTGCTTTGCGAGAGGATGAAGTGGACACTGTTGCTCGCACTGCCCTCGTTTCTCATAGGAACGATTGTCGGGTGCATTACCGGGGCCTATGCGGGGTACTTTGAGTCGAGGTCCCTCTCGCAATCGCTCTCGATCGCGACAACACTTCTTTACTCAGCACCCCCGTTCGTGCTTTCGATCCTTGCATTGTATGTGTTTTCCTTTAAATTGGGATTATTTCCAATGAAGGGATTCTACGACTCAAAGAACGTTATGAGCATCCTTTCGCACATGGTGCTTCCCGTAAGCGTCCTTTCGATATATACGTCGGCACACACCTTCGTGATCATGAGGGGCTCGGTCCTTCAGGAGAAGGGATCACAGTACATCACGGCTGCCAGGGCGAGGGGGCTCTCCGAGACCACCATCCTGTTCCGCCATGTGTTCAAAAACGCTTTGCTTCCGGTGCTTTCCATGATGGCAATAAGCCTTGGATTCATTTTTTCGGGAGCGCTGCTTGTGGAGGTAATATTCTCACTCAACGGGATGGGCCTTCTTATATACGATGCGGTGATGTCCAGGAACTACCCCATACTGCAAGGCGCATTTCTTTTGATAACCGTCATGGTGCTTGTATGCAACATCTTCGCCGATGTCGCGTATTCGTATCTTGACCCGCGCATCAGGAGGCACGGGAATTGAATTTTCGCAACTATGAACTGGTGATAGGGCTGTCGCTTGTCTTGTTTTTTGTGTCCTGTGCCATCCTTTCCCCTTATATCGCCCCATATGGGGAGAACGAGCGATTCGAACCGTATGGCCATCCGTCCCTTTCCCATCCGCTCGGAACGAACGACATCGGAAATGACATACTCTCGCTGCTGATGTATTCGTGCAGGGTCTCGGTCGTAGTGGGATTCTGTGCATCCGCCATTGCGGTGGGAATAGGTCTTGTGGTAGGTCTCCTCGCCGGTTACTTCGGAGGCTATGTGGACGAGATGCTGATGTGTGTCACGGATACTGTGATGATACTGCCAAAGCTCCCCCTCATAATCCTTATTGGGGCATACACAGGGGGGTCCATACGGACAATAATCATCGTCATCGGATTGCTTTGGTGGACGTCAACCGCAAGGATCATCAGACCAAAGGTCATGCAGCTCCGAGAGATGGAGTACATCTCCGCATCGAGGATGCTTGGTTTTGGATCTCGGGAAGTCTTGTTGCACGAGATACTCCCGAACATATTGTTTATCTTGGTTTCCAAGTATATGCTTACCGCGGCATCCGCCCTCATATCCGAGGTCTCCCTGTCTTTTCTTGGCCTTGGGGACCCGTCATGGAGCAGTTGGGGGCTGATGATACACATGGCCTTTACGAGGGGCGGGTTTGTCAACAGATTGTGGACATGGGTGCTTTCGCCCCCCATATGCATAATGCTCTTTATCCTTGGCCTTATGCTTCTCGCAAGGGCCTTTGAACGCCGGGAGCTTTCTGCAATGGCGGAGGTGATGGTATGAACTGCAGTGTCGACGCCCTATCGGTCACTTTCTCCATAGGAAGCGCGCGTGTCAAGGCGGCGTCCGATGTGTCGTTCTCGATAAAGGACGAGGCACTTGCCCTTGTGGGCGAGACGGGATGCGGCAAATCCGTCGTGGCCCACGCCATGATGGGCGTTCTTCCCTCAAATGCGGAAGTGCGTGGGACAATGGATCTTGACGGCACTCGTTGCGAGCTCTCCTATGGCAGATATCCCCGGCATGTACGGGGACGTTCCATATCCTTATTGATGCAAAATCCGTTGCTTAGCATGGACCCTCTCATGAAGGTGGGGGACCATATAATCGAGGCACTCAACAGGGGACAAAGGGGCGACACCAAAAAAGACAGAAAGGTCGCTCTCGAAGAGCTCGCAGAGATAGGATTCGAGGACCCCAAGAAAATTTACTCTTCATACCCCCATGAGCTTTCGGGGGGCATGATACAGCGTGCGGCCCTCTGCGTCGCAACCGCGCAGTCGCCGGACATGCTGATCGCGGATGAACCCACAAAGTCCCTTGATGCCAAGACGGCACAGGACACGATCGCAATGCTTGTGAACAGAAAGCAGCATGGCATCCGCTCAATGCTGGTCATAACGCATGACCTGTCACTGGTGGAGACATTGTGTGAGAAGGTGGCTGTGATGTATTGTGGAAAAATAGTGGAGATGGGGGATGTTCGCGATGTGTTCGAAGATCCCCATCACCCATACACGCGCGACTTTCTGCATTCCCATCCCTTAAAGGAGTTCTCTGCCATACCTGGCATGACGCCATCGATGGTCGATGTCCCCAAGGGGTGTGCGTACCATCCCCGTTGCCGCATCGCCGACATGCCGTGCACGACGGATTCCCCCCAAATGAAAGAACGTACCGGGAGGCATGTGAGATGCCACCGCTACTGACCTGCAGAGATCTTCGATTCTCCTATCAGAATGGAAAAATGGCAAATCTCGTACTGAAAGACCTATCTTTTGAGATGGCCAACAATGAGATACTGGGGATAATGGGACCTTCCGGTTGTGGAAAGTCAACACTTGCAAAGGTCGTCGGGGGGCTGCTTATGCAAACGGGGGGCACAATGGAGTTCATGGGTTCATCCCTCCACTCGCCCGCACCCCGCAGAGGGATACAGATGGTTTTCCAAAATCCACAGGCATCGTTCAATCCCCGCAGGAGACTGGGGGCAAGTCTTCGCAGGGTAGCAAAGCTCTACGGCCATTCCGACGATGACGAGATAATGGGACTTTTGAAAGATCTTTGCATGCAGGAAGAGGTGCTTGAAAGACTCCCATCCCAGCTTTCAGGGGGGCAGCTACAAAGATTGTCCGTACTCAGGTCGCTTCTCGCCCGTCCATCGCTCCTCATACTTGACGAACCGACATCCGCACTTGACATATCTACCCAGGCTTCCATAATCAAATCGCTTGAGGCCCTACGTTCGACATATGACGTGGCGTACCTGTTCATATCCCATGACAAGGCGCTTATGGAAAGATTTTCAGACAGGTACCTCTACATGAGAAACGGCATGCTCCACGATGACGATGCAATAGGTACCTGTTAACAAAAAATAAAAGAGAAGAAGAGGTATCAGGAATTGCTGTATTCGTATACCTCTGCCAGCATTGTCCTCATCATCGGATAGTACACATGCCAAAAGAATCCATCATTTTCCTGCTGGTCGTTCTTGGACGTTATCATCTGTTTCACAGTGTCATATCCCCAAAGCTTGTAGAATGCCGGTATCGTGGCAATGTCAACGAAGTCCCCTGAGAGGTAGTATGAGAAGTATACCGGGGTCTCGTTCCTGACAACTGCGGGAAATGTCGAGGGGATGCCCCAGGTCTCCAACTTCTCAAGTCCCGATTCGGTCAGGTCCAGGTCGAAGGTGGCCATCAGTTCGGCGTTTTCCCTCAATGTGACGATATTGAACCAATAGTTGTACCTTACCCTGTCCTCAATGCCGAATCTCTCAACACCCTCCTCTGTGAACTCTATCATGCACCCATCCTCCAGGATGTCAATGTCTTGCTCAAGTACAACAACGTGGTCCATCTCATCAACAACGACAAATCCCGGGCCGCTGAACTCCCATTCCTCGCCATATTGATTCTCATAATTGTAGATGGCCCATATCGGGACCTCGACACCTTCCGATAGCTCGAAGAAGTATCTGCCTATCCATCCGGTCCACTCTACCTCTAGCATGTCGTATAATCTGTCTTTGACACCGTAGCTTGTAGGACTTCCAAATGTGTTGAACTCGACGATTATGGGCGTGCCGCCATATACGCTGTTTTCGACCTTTGTCATCTCACCAGCGTACATTCCGCCATATATCAGTTCTGAGCGTTCTCCCAACGGATTCTCGCCGTAGAACTCTTTGGTATAGACGCCATACGCATCGGTGATATATATCAGGTCAACATTATCCTCGATGGTATCTGGCAGTTCTATTATCTCATACTGGTAGTCATCCAGGGGGAAGAATCCATAGTAATCATCATCCGATTCATAGCTTTCGCCATTGCTATCAACATATTTTAGGTAGTTCAGCGTCCACATGAACCCATGATGTTCCCTGTACGTTGTGTCAGGAACCGTGTTGTCAAGCACGATGACATCCAAAGTACGTTCACCCTTCAGATCCCATAGTATGAACGGGCTCAGCACACCTATAATGACTATCGTAACGATCACGATCAAGATAAGTTGTCGTTTAATTTTAATCACCTTAAACTTATTATGCTATAATAATCCATCAAATATTAAATATTTTATTAATATAATCATATCCAGAGTAATCTATTTATCCCTCAAACATCCAAATGACATAGTGAATCACCAATGAAAGAAAAGATAGACATCATGTCCTTTTTGGAGGACAACGTGATACCGGCCGCCGGATGCACCGAGATCGTGGCCATAGGAATATCCACATGCGCAGGATTCGGAGCTTTGACAGGCAACCTGCCCAATGGCGCTTTGAAGACCGATGCCGCCTTGCCAGACCCGGAAAAGGTGGAACTGATAGAGCTCATCCTTGACAAGAGGCTGTACAAGAATGCTTACAGTGTGAACATACCATGCACGGGGGGCATGAACGGCATTGAGCTTGCCGCCGCGATAGGTCTTTTTTTAAATATAAACAGATCGAAGCCGTTGGAGATATTTACCCAGATAGAACCGCAGTCGATAGAATTGGCCAAACGTGTCTTGGACAAGGTTTCAGTAAGCATTGACAATGGAAAGGGCTCACTATTTGTCAAGGCGACGATAATGTATGACGGTCATACCATCGTCTCGACCATGGAAGGTGCACACGACAGGATAACATCCATAATCGTTGACGGCAAGGCCGTGTTCTCAAATCCCTTGAACAAGCTATCTTGTGCGGACGGCTCCCGGATAAGTGAGCTCTCAATCAATGAGATGATGGATCTCATTGTTGACATACCTACTGACGTCAAGGCTGAACTGAGCAAGACGATCGACCTCAACATGGCACTTGTGGTTGAGGGACTATGCCACTTCTCCAGCAAAGGCGGTATCGTTCACATACTTAAGGGATTGATACATGACGGGCTTCTATCCGACGACATCAAGACCAAGATAATGATATCTGTCGCTTCAGCCGTGGAGGCGAGGATGGGCGGAGTCCCCCTGAGCGCGATGTCATCATCCGGGTCCGGGAATATGGGGATCACCGCAACCGTCCCGATAATCATAGTAGGACAGGAACTGGATAGGCCGGACGAAGACGTACTGAAGGCCATATTGATCTCTCACCTGGTTGTCAGCATGGCCAGCGACAAGATAGGCAGGCTCTCCGCCCTTTGCGGTGCCAGCAACAAATCATCTTTCGGAGCGGCGGCAGGCATGGCGTTTCTCCTTGGCGCTGGACCGGACGGCATCATAAACTCGATCAACATGGTGGCTTCCAATCTCATCGGGGCAACATGCGATGGCGCAAAGACAAACTGTGCCCTCAAGGCGATGTCCTCAGCTTCTATGGCATATGAGAGCGCCCTCATGGGGTCCAGGGGTCTACGTCTCGATTCACAGGGAATCGTTGGCGATAACGCCAAGGAGACGCTAAGCAACGTGTCCGAGATATCCCATATGATGGACTCGATCGACGATGCGATAGTAAAAATACTGAAACAGAGGGTAAAGAGATAATTATTTATATTTTTAACACCACCTTTTTTCATGTCAAAGTCAAGGTATATGTTAGTCCTGACCGTTGCGGCGATATTCCTTTTTTCTTCGGCGTCCGCAAGTGCAAACGGCTGCGGCTGCTATCCGTCCCCGTTTGCCATATTCAAGCCTATCGTGGAAGAGCGGCTCTCGGATGCCAATGAAATGTGGAACTGCCTGACATGCAGTCTGCCAGATGACATCACGTCCTCTCAGGAAGCCAAGGTGTGCCAGATACAGGCGTATATGGACGCGGCCAACAGCCACACCAGTCCTTTATATGTCAATGGAATGCTGTTCAATGCGAATAAGCTCATGACAGAACTCATGGATGAATTGGACATCGATTGTATGGATGCTCTGACCTTCACATACGACCTCAACGATTCGGTCGTTTCAGTTGAAGCAGGAAAAATGTTCTACATAACGCTTGAGGAAAATCCTTCAACGGGATATGAATGGGAACTGACTGCATCAGAGGGACTGGAAATGCATTGTGACAAGTACAGTGCAAAGTATACGGACGCCATGATCGTTGGAGCGGGCGGGACGCATATATGGTCTTTCTCTGCCAGCGAACCTGGGACATACGTCATAAAGGCCGTATATATGAGGCCTTGGATGCAGCAATGTCTCGACGATATGACGTTCGAGCTCACCATTGTCGTCACATAGCTCAATCGTTCTCTGGACCCATCGAGAGGATGTCCCCCATCATGGCCTGGAACGCATCAAGGGCCCTATTGAGCATCTTCTCCCCCTTATTGGTAATCGTATAGCCATCGCTCTTTGGGGGACAAGCTATGAATTCCCCTTCCTTGAGCCATAAAATGACATCCATTATGTCACTTGCACATACATCTCCATAGATGCTTGAGAGCTCTCCCACGATTTTCTTAGGGTCTATACACTCTCTCTTTGCTGAATGAAGTATGTGTAGCTTCAGTAGTGCATTGGTAAGTTTAGCATTGTCCATTATAACGTCCTCTATGTCCTTCTGGGCGGATTCATGTAAGTTTTCTTATCCTCTTGGGCCAGGTGATTTAAAAAACATGGTTTCCCTGTAACGTCGATCTTTATATGAAAATGCGCATTTTTTTCAAAATATTTATAAATGATGATGATTTCTGATAGTTTGCGTGGGTTTCCTCGTGGTTTCGCCATTGCATATGGTGAGGAAGTTCTATCCATGGGACTGGAACCGAGGCACGCGAGTGTCGCTGGGAAACCGGCGGGGAAGGAAAAGAAAAGAGCGCCTTTCCACACTGCGATGATAAGGTAAGCCTTTGAGGACGTGGTAAGAAGCGGTGAGATATATCCTCCCTCGGCATGCAAGACCAAATGATGGCCAATGAACCCAGTTGGAGGCCAGTGGTAGGTCGCTTAGCTCAATACCACGAGTCCGATTGGGCATGGGACAACATATTCAATGCCCTAATCGGGCCATGTACAAAAGATAGGCTATAGGGATCCCACGCAATTCCCGCTCTTGGAAAATATTTTTATAAGTTACTTAACATGGTCAGTATATCCAGGTCGTTTTGATGAAAAGGATAGCTATCTATGGAAAAGGTGGCATTGGAAAGTCCACAGTCGCGTCCAATATCACAGCAACCTTATCCAAAATAGGTTTCAGGGTATTGCAGATAGGCTGTGATCCGAAACAAGATTCCACCAGATTGTTGATGAATGGCTTTTCGATACCCACTGTTCTAGATTGTCTGAGGGAGAGGGGTGTTGGTGGGCTGGACCTTGAAGAGATCATATTCAAGGGGTATCATGGCTGCTCCTGCATTGAGACCGGGGGGCCAGAGCCCGGGGTGGGCTGTGCGGGCAGAGGAATACTTAGCATGTTCGAGATCCTTCAGCAAAAGGGTGCGATAAGGGATGATCTATACGACATGGTGATATATGACGTACTGGGCGACGTTGTTTGTGGGGGATTTGCGGTCCCTTTGAGAAGAGAACACTCCGATGTTATATATATCGTTACTTCTGGAGAGTTCATGTCACTATACGCGACGAACAATATCTTAAAGGGCGTGCGGAACTATGGAGATGCCCCTAGGGTAGGTGGGTTGATATGCAATTTACGTGGCATCGAAGGCGAGATGGAACTAATTGATAAGTATGCAGGCATGGTGGGCGTGCCCACGGTAGCCGCCATTCCACGTTCTGCGTCTTTTTCCATATCTGAAAAAGACAGAGATCCTGTAAACGAATTCGATCATGAACTGGGAAGTATTTTTTCCAAACTTTCTGACCATATCATTAATCAAGATGAGCTCTATTTCCCAGAACCCCTCGGCACTGTTGAGATGGAAGACCTACTCGGGAAATCTTGTTTAAAAAATAAGGTTCGCACTGCCCGTACAAGGGAGACAAAGACGGGTTCAGAGACTGCAAAACACCCGCTTTATATGTCAAAATCAATGAAGAACAGGGATCCCTTGAGTGGATGTGCATTCAATGGCGCCGTTAGTGCCCTTTCCCAGATTAAGGATTCTATCACACTCTGCCACGGTCCGAGGAGCTGTTCCCAGATATCACACCAAAGGGCGATGTCTAGCGCAAAAAGGACATTTTCCTTTACGGGACATTTGCTTGGACATATGATAGACCCGCCGATCATGAGCTCTGACATGTCCGAGGCCGTCATGATATACGGCGGTGGAAAAAATCTTGAGAAGGCGATAAAGAGGGCGGCCGAGAGAAGACCGGATTCAATATTCATTGTTACCACATGTTCCTCAGGGATCATAGGAGAAGATGTGACATCGCTCATAAATGATGCAAGGTCGCGGTACCGGGACATCACGTTCCATGTCATGATGGCTGATGGAAACATAAGTGGAGACTTCATGCAGGGTGTCATCGATGCTTCATTGATGGTGGCGGACGAGATGGTCGACTGGGATGTCGAGCCAATGGATGATATGGTAAACATTGTTGCTGAGAAAGACATAGCAATGAATCACGAATACAATTTCAATATCATCAAGGAAATGCTTCAGGATATTGGAGTACGGATAAACTGTAGGTTCATATGCAATACGAATGCAAATGAGATCAGGAACTTTAACAAGGCTTCCTTGAACATTTTGGCCTTCAAGGATTATCTTGGCAGGGCCATTAGGGATTATCTTGCCAAGGAGCATGGCGCCGAATTCTCAAAGCATGCGTTTCCCATTGGTTTTCTGGAAACTGTGGAGTGGCTTGAGGAGGTAACAGAACACTTTTCCAAACAGGATTTTTTAGGAGGGGTCATAGATGGGAACAGGGAGCGATATGATGGGTATATGGATGTTCTTAGGCCAGAGCTTGAGGGAAAGAGCATGATGATAATTGCCGCGTCCCAGAACATAGACTGGGTCTTGGAGGCGGCTTTCGACCTTGGCATGGAGATAGTCAAGGTCGGCATATGCGACTATTCACAGGAAGAAGGTTTTCGTTCTAGGTATCTGGGAAAGTTGCCGCTTGAGATGAATTATTGTGCCAAAAAAAGGTTTGAGGACATCATGGACCTGTCTCCAGACATTGTATTGTCCAATTACAACTCTGTGGGCCTGCCCGACATATCCAACTACTCGGTGATCCCCCTATGTCCAGATGTGGGGTTTTTTACAGGTGTAGAGATGGCATATCGATGGAAGAACATATTGTCCCTGCCTAAATGTGAGGGGTGGAAACTTGACGCTGGGCTGTAACCCAATTGACATACTCCCTGATGCCATGACCGGTGCCATACTTGCCATGGAGGGGATAAGGGACTCCCTGACGATATTGAATGGTCCAACGGGGTGCAAGTACTTCCATGCATCCATCTCCGACAGCCAGTATCCCAGAAGTGATTCGATAGACCCCCTGGGCCGTTCAGGTCCTTTCTTTTTTGGCCAACCCAGGGTGCCCACGACATATTTGGAATCCGACGACTATATTTTTGGTTCATCTGCGAAGGTTGAGCAAATATTGGCCAAGCTGGGAGGGTTCAATGGTCTTACATCCATAGTCAACTCCCCTGCAGCTTCCCTTCTTGCCGAGGACCTCAATAGGCTGATTAAGAACGATAGAACGATATTCATCGAGTCCACGGGGTTCTCTGACACCATCTACGACGGGTTCCAAAGGGCGATTATACAGCTTCTCGAAAGATTCTCCGACAGAGATGTGGAATGTGGGGACACGAAGAGTGTGAACCTCATAGGGATTTCCATATATCACAAACATTGGCAAGGAAACATTGAGGAAATATGTTCCCTGCTTTCACTAATGGGGATAAGGGTCAACTCCGTGATATCCGCCGGGACTGCCTTTCGGGACATGGTCGATGTCAGGAGGGCCGCGGCCAACATAGTGGTGCATGAGGAGTATGGTATAGATATAGCAAGATGGCTTGAAAGTGAACTTTCGATGCCGTATATAAATCCTTCAAGTGGATCCCCATTGGGGTTTGATTCGATTGAATCCTTCATCTTGGAAGTGGCAGATTCCCTTGGAGTGGACCCGTCTCCGGCGCTGGAAAGTGTCAGGAAGGCGAGAAAGCACTGCTTTAGGGTCATATCAAGATACAATTCATTAAGTGGGCTTCCAAAGGGTGCCACATTTGCAATCCATGCCGAACCATCACTTGCCCTTCCATTGGTGCATCTTCTCCATGATTACTTGGGAATGATACCTATTAGGGTCTCCCTCACCACGGAAAGAGATCTTTTAACAAGGAGAAACTTGGAGGGACATCTTAGAGAGAGGGGTTTCAAGGATTCCTTGACGGCTCTGGAGGAGGCATATCCAGATGTATTGTTCTCTGACGGGAACACCATATCGAAACATAAACTGATAAATCCCTTGGTTGAAGGCATAGAGGTGTCACTGCCCTCACATGGTTTTGCCGATGTCCTACCGAAGGCCATTCTGGGCATAAGGGGCACATATATTCTTTTGGAAAAGGTGCTCAACGGCATCTACAGGGTCTATTAGGCCCCAACTTATCGAAATATTTATATTTGTTTTGCATTATTATTCATAATGCCCCGTCCAAGGAAGGAAAGAATGATCGAGGGGAATCCCAAATGCGATTATTTTTGTCCCAAATACATCGATGAGAAGTGCGGGGAGGTGGTGATATCTCTCGTTGAGCTGGAATGCATAAGGCTTAGCAACCTTTGCAAGTTCAACCAGACCAAGAGCGCTGAGATGATGGGGATACACCAGTCCACCTTCCATAGGATGCTCAACAGTGCGAGGGAAAAGATTGCTGACGCTCTTGTCAATGGAAAGGCCATAAGGATAGAGGGAGGGAATTATATCATAAGAAACTTCCAAGGGGCGGGTGCAGCCCCCTGTGGAGGAAGGGTGCGTGGCCCTGGCGGCAGATGCATCTGTCCCAAATGTGGCCACAGCATCGAACATGAGCCGGGGCGACCATGCACGACCATGTCTTGCCCGAAATGCGGCATTGGCATGGTAAGGGAATAAGGAGGAAAACATATGAAGATCGCTTTCTCAACTTCAGGAAGTACCAAGGAGGATGAAATAGATCCCAGATTCGGCAGATGCAACAACTTTATAGTCTATGATGAGGATAATGGGACCTTCGAGACCTTTCAGAACGAAGGGTCGCTTTCCAGCGGAGGTGCGGGCATCAAGGCCGCACAGACCATAATTGACAGAGGGGTGGACGTGGTTATCACGGGCAATGTCGGCCCGAACGCATTTAGCGCAATGTCTGCCGCAGGCATAGAGGTCCACGTAGGGGCCTCTGGAAAGATCAGTGGTGCGTTGGACAAGTTCAGGTCCGGTGCCATGAACTCAAGGACCGACACCCCAACCGTTGGGTCGCACCACGGCACCCAGTAGATAATCTTAAAACGATAATGAGAATACCGACAAACTGTAAGGAGGAATTAAAATGAGAATAGCTTTGCCTACTAACGGAGACAAGGGTATGGATGAGGAAGTCTGTCCACATTTCGGAAGGGCAGTTACATATACCATATACGACACGGAGACGAAGGATGTGGAGGTAGTGGAGAACACCTCTAATCATATGGGGGGTTCCGGCCTGCCGCCCGACCTGTTGCATGAGAAGAATGTCGATGCCCTGATATGCGGGGGCATAGGCAGAAAGGCTATAGAGCTTTTCAATTCAAAGGGCATAAAGGTGTATTCTGGTGCCATAGACACTGTCAAGGATACGATCGAGCTCTTTGAGGTCGGGATACTGAATGAGGCCTCAAGCGATTCAGCATGTTCGGGCCACCACCATACGGGGGAATGCAATCATTAAGATGAATCTTGAGTGCATACCCTGCTTTCAGAGACAGGCGATCCATGCGGCAAGGATGGCGACCGACGATCAAGAAATGCAGGCTGCTATCCTGAAAAAAGTGGTCAATGCCCTGATCAGTATGGAGTGGGACCAACCCCCTCCGAAACTGGCTCAGGTAGTACACCGGATCGTCAGGACGGAACTTGGGACAGACCCATATTCGAAGGTAAAGGAGGAGAGCAATGAGAGGGCCTTGGCGCTATATGACCATATGAAGGACAGAGTGTCCGGGTCGGATGACCCCGTCCTGACAGCGGTCAAGGTGGCGATAGCCGGCAATGTAATGGACTTTGGTCCATATTCCGACTTTGACTTTGACACCACCCTCGCCCAATGCCTCGATTCGGACCTTGAGGTGAATCATTGCCGTGAGTTCAAGGACAGATGCAAGGATTCCCCCTCCGTGCTGTATCTTGTGGACAATGCGGGGGAGGTGGTATGCGACAGGATACTCATCGAGACCATCAATGACGTTTTTTCCCCGAAAAGGATCACCATCGCTGTGAAGGGGGGGAACATACTCAACGATGCCACTTACATGGATATTGAGCAGGTGGGCCTGAACGATATCCGCAATGTTGACATAATTTGCGTAAGCAACGGTGAACCTTTCACTGGGGTGCCTAGGGAATCCCACTGTTTCAGGAAGATAATGGATAATTATGCCATGATAATATCCAAGGGACAGGGGAACTATGAGATGCTTAGTTCGAATGATGATATTTTCTTTTTATTGAAGGCGAAGTGCGGAATCATCGCACAGGACATAGGCGTTCCCATAGGCTCCATGGTATGCGGCAAGATGCTCTGAAGGACATGATGCAATGAAGATCGCGATAGCGAGCGGCAAGGGCGGCACCGGAAAGACAACCGTTGCCGTCAATCTGGCTCTTGCCCTCCGCAACTGCACAGTGCTTGACTGCGATGTCGAGGAACCTGACACCAATCTCTACCTAAACGTGCCGCTGAAGGAGATTGGGGAAGTGGACCTGCTAAATCCCAATATCGACAATGACGTTTGCACGCTCTGCGGAAAATGTGTGGAGTTCTGCAGATACAATGCCCTCGCCAGATTGCCTTCGGGAATATTGTTCTTTTCCAACATATGCAATGGGTGTGGTGGATGTTTCCTAGTATGTCCGGTCGATGCCATAAAGGAGGTGCCGAGGCGGATCGGTGTGATAGAGGGGGGTGAGAAGGACGGCATTAGGTTCCTAAGGGGCGTCCTCTCCGTTGGCGAGGCGCGCGCACCACCCCTGATAGGCCAGTTGAAGAGGCATATACGTGAAGGCGAGATGACACTTCTGGACTCGCCACCAGGCAGTTCCTGTCCGTTCGTCAAAACCGTAAGCGATTGCGATTACGTCATACTGGTAACAGAACCCACCCCTTTCGGATTGCATGACCTTAAGATGGTTATGGAGGTGCTCGATGACATGGGGATACCTTACGGCGTTGTTATCAACAAGTACGGCATCGGGGACGGGGAGATGGAAGGGTATCTCGCTGAAAGAGGGGTGGAGCTATTGGGCAGGATACCAAACAGCCTTAAGATCGCCAGGCTCGGCTCTGAGGGCGGGGCTGTGATCGATGGGGACCCTGAGATGAGATGTCTCTTTCTCTCTATCGTGGACAGGATCAAGGAGACGATATGATCATGAAGGAACTCACGGTCATCAGCGGCAAGGGCGGTACTGGAAAAACGTCGTTTCTGGCCTCATTTGCAGCGCTTTCCAAAGATTCGGTTATAGCCGACTGCGATGTGGATGCGTCCAATCTGCATATGGTGTTGGGGCCAAGGACCATAAGGAGCATGCCGATAATGGGGTCACTAAAGGCAGTTATGGACCCGGACCTCTGCATTAAATGTGGCCTATGCGGGGAGGAGTGCAGATTTGGCGCCATAGACCCGCAACTGAAAATACAGGCCGAGCTCTGTGAAGGGTGTGGTGTCTGTGAGCATCTATGCCCAAAGGACGCCATAGCCATGAGGGAGGTGCAGGCAGGCACGCTCATGCTTTCGGAGACCAGATTTGGGAAGCTTTCGCATGTAAGGATGAAAAGCGGCGAGGAAGGTTCTGGAAAGCTTGTGACAGCTGTAAGGAAACAGGCCCGGGACGTCGCTCAGAAGGAAGGGAAGAACATGGTCCTGGTGGATGGCCCTCCTGGCATAGGTTGTCCGGTGATAGCTTCCATCACAGGGGCCGACCTTTCCATAATCGTATGTGAACCGTCACTGTCCGGTCTGCACGACCTCAAAAGGGTAGGTCAGCTTTCTTCACAGATGGATGTTCCCGTCGGGGTATGTATAAACAAGGCCGATGTAAACGATTCCATAAGGTGGAGGATAAGGGACCACTGCAAGGAGATGTCAATTCCGATACTTGGAGAGGTCCCATACTGTCTGGACTTTGTGAAGAGCATGGTCATGGGAAAGAGCGTTGTCGAGGTCGGATCTCCGGTCGGTGACCTGCTTAGAGAGATATGGGACAATGTGACCGATATGCTCCGATGCTAAAGGGCCCGATCTTGATAGAATAGACAGACGCCTTTCCATCTGCACCCATTGCATATTTCCTTTATATCCTTCTCAGTCAAATGCGATCTTACCAGGTCCAGAGCCTCTTTGAATCGCATCGTTGTACCGTTGGAGATGCCGAGCAGCCCCAATATTGTCCTGTCCATCAACAATACCTTTCCTGAGTACTCTGAGCATTGCCCCTCGTGCAGATTGGGGCATACGGAACATATGTCGTCGACGCCTTCGATTATGCGGATGATGGGGTCGTTCCCGTAAAGAGTATCCCTTGTCATGCCAAACCCGTCGGCAAAGCCTGACGAGTAACCGTATCCCTGGTATCCCTGTATGCAAAGAAGGTGATGGGCCCTTATCCTTATGTTGGATCCCAAGATGTGGCCTCCGAGGTAAGAGTGTTCCTTCACTCCCGTATCTGTCCATTGCCGAAGACTATCCATTTGACGCTTGTCAGCTCTTCAAGCCCCATTGGTCCCCTGGCATGTATCTTGTCCGTCGATATGCCTATCTCGGCCCCAAGGCCGAATTCGCCGCCGTCCGTGAACCTTGTGGATGCATTGGCATAAACTGCTGCCGAATCTACCTCCTGGATGAACTTCATGGCCTTTGCGTAGTCGTTGGTCACGATGGCGTCGCTGTGGTGGGACCCGTACTTGTTTATATGGTCTATGGCGTCGTCTACGCCGTCCACCACCTTGACGGACAGGATTAGGTCAAGGTATTCTGTGTACCAGTCGTCCTCAGTTGCTTCCTCTATCCCGGGCAATATGGCAAGCGTCCTCTTGCAACCCCTGAGACTCACAGAGTTCTTGTCCATTCCCTCCTTGAGCATATTCAGGAACTTCTCGGCGATCTTCGCATCGACGAGCAGCGTCTCCATGGCATTGCATACTCCCGGTCTTTGTACCTTTGCGTTTATGGCTATCTCAAGGGCGTTCTCAAGGTCGGAGTCTTCGTCAACATACACATGGCATACGCCCTTGTAGTGTTTTATCACCGGCATCGTCGCGTTCTGGGCCACGAACCTTATCAGTCCTTCGCCCCCCCTTGGTATGACAAGGTCGATGTAGTTGTCCATCTTCAACAGGTCGTTGAGGATTGTCCTGTCGGTGCTGTCGACGAACTGCACCATGTCCGGGTCCATGTCGCATTCGGTCAGCGTGTCCTTGATTATTCTTATCAACGCCCTGTTGGAGTTGATGGCCTCGGAACCGCCCTTGAGTATGGTCGCGTTCCCTGATTTGAAACACAGAACGAACGCATCGACGGTCACGTTTGGCCTTGCCTCGTATATTATGAGTATGGACCCTATCGGCGTTCTCATCTTCCCGACCAGCAGGCCGTTTGGGAGTCTTTTCATCCCCTCTATCTTTCCGACCGGGTCCGGAAGCGCGATTATGTCCCGCACACCCTTTGACATTCCTTCTATCCTTTTATCGTCCAGTTTCAGTCTGTCGATCAAGGCGGAGGAAAGCCCTTTTTCCACGCCGTTCGCTATGTCCCTTTCGTTCTCCTGCAAGATGAAGTCCTTATTTTCGAGCAATCTCTCGCTCAACGCCTCGAGGAAGACGTTCTTCTTGTTCGTATTCATCTTTGCCAGGCCGTACCAAGACCTCTTTGACTTTTCACCATATTCCTCATTCATTCTCGTTCATCTCCTTTGGAAGGAAGAGGGTCCCGCATTTCTCACCCTCGCTGATCCTGTCGATGACGCCGTCCTCGAACCCGCTGGCTATCGTGACCGGTATGTTGCTTGCCAGGGCCCTTTTGGCAGCCTCGATCTTTGAGCTCATGCCCCCGACCGAACATGCACCGTTGGTGCCGTTGGCGGAACTGCTTATCTCGTCCGTTATCTCGGTGATGACCTCGAACTTCTTCGCGGTCTTGCATACGCTGGGGTCCTGCGTATAAAGTCCATCGGTGTCTGTTAGCAGTATGAGCATCTCGGCACCTACGAGCTCTGCGACGTACGATGCCAGATTGTCATTGTCCCCGAACTGTATCTCCTCTGTGGCAATCGTGTCGTTCTCGTTTATGATCGGTATGACGCCATAGTCCAGCAAGGTGTGAATGGTGTTCTGGGCATTGGAGTATCCCACATCGTTCGAGAGGCCGTCCTTTGTGAGCAGCACCTGTGCCAGCGTTATATGGCGCTTGTTGAAAAGCTTCTCATAGAGGTTCATCAATATGTTCTGACCCACGGCGGCAGCGGCCTGCTTCTTCGCCATCTCCTTGGGTCTCCTGTTCTCGCCCAACGACCGCAGTCCCAGCCCTATCGCGCCTGATGAGACTATTATAACACTTTTTTTCTCGTTCAGCCTGGCTATCTGGTCAGTTAGGCTGTTCAATGTCTCTATACGTATCTCATTCGTCTTGACATCCGTGATAAGGGATGTGCCAAGTTTGATCACATAGATTCCAGCATTTGCGGCAACAAGGATCACCTTCTAATATCGATGAACATCACTAATATGATATATTTTTAAGCATTTCTGTGGTTTTTCAATAAAGTTGTCCTTCAGCGGGCAAAACCATATAGGGTGAAGAAGAACATTCAATCAATGTGGCGTGATGATACTATGGAAAATGATCGATACACATTATATACGGACGGTGCCGCAAGGGGGAATCCCGGGCCTGGCTCATGGGCCTATGTCCTGACAAGGCAGGAAGCGGTGATCCATGAGGACAAGGGGACATTGGGCACGACCACCAACAACATAGCCGAGTACACCGCCATTATCAAGGGATTGGGCGTTGCAAGGGAATATGGGATACTGAAACTGAGAGTGGTGTCCGATTCACAGCTGGCCATCAATCAGTTGAATCGCAAGTGGAAGGTAAGAAAGCCCCACCTAATGGGCCTGTTCGAGTCGGTGGTCGCCTTGGTACGGAACTTTGATTCGGTCGAGTTCGTGCATATGCCCCGGGAAACAGACTTCATTAAGAGAGCGGACATGCTCGCAAATCTTGCGTTGGACGAGAAGCGCGATTAGTTCTTCTTCTCTTTGGCCTCACTTGCCCTTTTCCTAACGGTATCCACCTCGTCATCCTCCAGTTTGTCCAGGACATGGATAGGACAGTTGGGATTCTTGACGACGTTGACCCTTATCTCGTAATAGTTGTCGTTTGAAAGCTTGATCAGGCAATCGACAGGGGTATTTGGATTGCCCGCCACACAATACCTTACATTCCCCTCCGTGTCCTCGGCCAGTTTTTCAAGGATCTTTTCTGGCAGCCTCTCGTTCGCCGCCGCGCATCTCCTTATCATGTGCCATTCATGCTCTGCCAGTTCCAGCAGGGTCTCCAGCGGGGTGTTGTCGTTCCTCGCCACCTTCCTTATGACAAGCTCCTCCCTATCGTGGGATAATTTTTCCAAGATGTCGGACGAGGTGTTCGGATTCGCCGCAACTGCGATCCTCACATGGCTGGACTCGTGTTCCGATAGCTTGCTGAGGATATCGCCGGGGCAGTTCTTGCTGTAGGCGATCAATCTCAATACGAACGGATTCTTTGAGTCTGCCAGACCTCTTATCAGGTTCTCGGAGAATTCGATACCTTCCCTCCTCATAAACTCCAGCTTTTCGTGAAAGTATGGGAGGTCCTTAAAGTTCAACAAGGCATCATCCGGTATGTTGTCGTTCCACAGTACCTCCATCCTGACTTCCTCATCCCCCTCTGTGGAAAGTTCGATCAATGTCTCTTCAGACGTAGATGGATCTGATGCAAGTTCGATTTTTTCCTTCTTAGACAGTGTCATCGAATCACCAATATTAATAACATTTATGAATATGTAGCTTGTCTATAGTATTAAATTTCCTATTTAAAACTATTCGTCGGTGGTATTTTGGAAGATATATGTACCTATGCTCTTGAATTGGGACAAAAATGTTCCTCCTACGTGGAGATCAAGGCTGAAAGGTCCCTGAACAATGAATTCGTTATTAAGAATGGAAATCCGGAGACTTCCGGTTTCGATAGCTCATATGGGATATCCATCCGGGTATTGGTCGATGGCGCCCTTGGATTCTGTTCCACGAACGATCTGAGGCGTGACAAGATCCGTTCAATGGTAGAAGGGGCCTGCAGCATGGCAAGGGCCGCATCAGGCCTGATAAAGAAACCGATAGTCTTCTCTGAGGAAGAGAGCCATCATGAAGTGAAATATTTTGTCAAGGAAAGGACAAAGTCCTCAGACATATCCCCTGAGGAGAAGATGGACGTTCTCAACGAGATCCAAAGGGCCATACCACAGGATGTAAGGCTTGCAGGAAATCTCATGCACATAGAGGACGGGATCAAGGAAAAGCTCTACATGAACTCGGAAGGTTCGAATATACAGTCCATCATACCTACAGTCAACTTCTTTGGTTTCCTGACCGTGGTGGAGGATGGCGATTCTGCCCAGGCCATGTTGGAGAAGGGCGCGTCCAAGGGATGGGAGGCCGTCACTGGGTGGGACCTGTCCAATTATGTTGCAGAGGAACTTACCACACTAAAGACCATACTCGGCAAGGGGAAGAAGGCGCCAGACGGGTCCATGGACATACTGTGCGGCCCCGAGGTCACCGGAATTGCATCACACGAATCATGTGGGCACCCTTATGAGGCCGACAGGATACTTGGAAGGGAGGCTGCCCAGGCAGGCGAGTCATTTGTTTCCCTCGATATGCTCGGAACAAGGATAGGCAGCGACCTGGTCACACTGGTCGACGACCCAACGCTGGAGGGTTCCTACGGCTTTTACCTTTATGACGACGAGGGCGTGAAGGCCAGAAAGAGGCATCTGATAAAAAAGGGCATCATCAACGAACTGCTTCACAACCGTGAGACCGCAGGGCAGTTGGGCCTAAATTCAAACGGTTCGGCCAGGTGCAACAGTTACGACAGGGAACCGATAGTGCGCATGGCGAACACCTATGTCGAACCAGGCGAGTGGAAGAAGGATGAGATCATAGAGGAGACGAAGAGGGGCATCCTGATAAACTCATTCACAGAATGGAACATAGATGACAGACGGTACAACCAGAAATACGTCTCCAGGGAGGCTTATTACATAGAGGACGGAGAGATCAAGTATCCTGTAAAGAAGGTGCCGTTGGAGATCACCACACCCAAGTTCTGGTCCTCCGTTGACGCCGTGGGCGATGACCTAAGGTTCTTCGCGGGCAACTGTGGCAAGGGTGAACCGATGCAGGGAATACCTGTGTATATGGGAGGGCCCACGATGAGGCTGCATGACATAGAGCTGGGGGGTTCGATATGATACCTGAAGATATTGTCCAGAGATGTCTGGACCTGGGCGCGAACGATGTGATATGCAACAAGGTGGAGTCGCATAGAAAACAGATAAGATTCGCAAACAACGAGATCACCGCCTCAAAGGTGTGGGACACCCATGTCATCAGTCTGTTCATGGCAATGGGCAAGAAAGTGGTCATGACCTCCATTAGGGACATGAACAATGTTGAGGGTGCGGTAGATGCCCTCGTAAGATTTGCAAACGTGATGGGGCCGAAAGATGATTATTACGGCATAGCCACAGGCCCATATTCATATCCTCCTGCACCGTATGAGGAACTGGATGTCGTTGAGGAGGATGTTGTAGAGAGCGTTTTCTCCATCGCTGACGATTGCAGGGCCGCGGGCGTCATATACAATACCCATACAGCCAACGAGATAGCGACATCCTCCGACATACATGGCCGTGACGAAGGTTCGGCCTTGGAGATATCTGTCAGGATGTTCGCCGACAAACAAGCGTCTGGACATGCCGTCTCCTGTGCAAGGAGAAAGAGGGACTTCGATGCAGAGGGCGCATGCAATGAGGCAAGGGACATAGCGAAGATATCACTTGGTGCAAAGATGGGAACGGAGGGAAGATTCGACATCCTGCTCTCCCCCTTATGCATGGGGAACATAATCGACCAGATCGCGTTTCAGACATCCGCGTTCTATGTCGACAGCGGCCTGTCGTTCTTGAAGGACAAGATAGGCCAAGAGGTCGCGAGCCCCATGGTGGATCTATACGACGACGCCACAAGGCCAGATGGTCTTGGCTCTGGCAAGTTTGATGAAGAGGGGGTTCCCAGCCGCAAGAACACCATAATCGAAGGCGGTGAGCTCAAGACATATCTTCATAACACATCGACCGCGAAGAAGCATGGCGTGGAGACGACCGCCAACGCAGGCCTGATATCCCCGGAGCCAACGAACATCGTTCTGAATGAGGGCGACCACAATTTCGATGAGCTTCTGGAAGAGCTGGGCAATGGGCTTTATATAACGAACAACTGGTATACGAGATTCCAAAACTATTCCACCGGGGACTTCTCAACGATTCCCAGGGATGGCATCTTTGTGGTGAAGGATGGCGAGATCGCAGCCCCCATCAAAGAGATAAGGATATCTGACAACATGCAGAGACTGCTCAAGAACATAGAGGCGTTGGGAAACGAATCACGGCACATCCACTGGTGGGAGGCCGAGACCCCGTGTTTCACTCCGCATGTGCTGGTCAGGAACATCAACGTCACAAAATCGAGGGGCTGAATATCCAATCCCTCAAAATCTTTTTAAAGGATTTGTAAAATGGAATGAAAGGGTGTAGCAATGGAAGGAAATGAAGGAAAGATCGAGCAATTCAACGTCAGGGACATAGCCCCCTACAAGGAAGAACAGGAAAAGGCCACTGAGCATGTTGCCAAGGTCATTGACAAGTCCTTTGAGGAGACAGACCAGCTCATCAAGGAAGGAAGGGTCTTCCTGCTTATAAACACTGAGACCGAGGAATGTTGGTTCGAGGTCATATAAAAAAATAAAGGAAGAGGATCTACTCCTCGTCCTTGTTCCACTTCTTGAAGAGATACATCATTTCCATTGGAAATGGCAATATCACTGTAGATGCATTCTCAGTGGATACTTGTTGTATGGTCTGCAAAGTACGCAGTTGCAGGGTTATCGGGTGCTTGGCCATGATCTCTGCTGCATCTGCAAGTTTCTCTGCCGCCTGGAACTCGCCCTGGGCATTGATGATCTTCGCTCTTCTTTCCCTTTCGGCCTCGGCTTGGGCCGCCATAGCCCTCTGCATGCTCTTAGGTATCTCCACGTCCTTTATCTCGACCGTTGAGACCTTGATGCCCCACGGGTCCGTGGCCTCGTCTATAATGGATTGCAGTTGCTTGTTTATCGCTTCCCTGTTCGAGAGCAGATCGTCAAGCGCGGCCTGTCCGATCGTGGACCTCAGCGTCGTCTGTGATATCTGGGATGTCGCCTGCCTATAGTTCACTATCTGCACGACCGCCTTCGTTGGGTCCATGACCCTGAAGTAGACGACTGCGTTGACCCTTACCGGCACATTGTCATTGGTTATGACCTCTTGCACAGGCACATCTAGAACAGCTGTTCTGAGGTCGACCTGTATCATCTTGTCAATGATCGGTATTATCAGGAATATGCCCGGGCCCTTGGCGCCTTGGAGCCTTCCCAATCTGAATATGACGCCCCGCTTGTACTCAGGGACTATCTTTATGGCCGATGACAGTATAAGCAGGACCAATACCACCACTGCCACCAATATAGTCAAATCTCCAGTGAATTCTACCAATTAATCTTTCACCTCCTCGTTGGCTTTTTCTACTATAAGTGTCAGACCTTTTATGGATATGACCTTGATATTTTCCCCTATCGGTATGGCATCCTCCGAATATGCCTTCCATATCTCGCCCCTGATCTTGACCGTGCCGGTTGGATTCAGTTCCTCTATTACAACGCCCTCCTCTTCGAGCATCTGTTCCTTGCCGGTGGTGGGGCTCTTCTTTCTCAGCCTTAGGGCGGCCTGAAGCCCGAATATAAGGAAACCGGCAATCACTGCCGTCATCAACACTATGCTTGTCCAAAACATCTTAATCGACCCCTCATCGAAAAATCTTCCTTCTCCTCCCGAGGTCCCTGAGAAAAGTATCAGTGAACCGAACACGAATGAGGCCACACCTGCTATGGCATATAGGCCGATGCTAGGCGTAAGTGCCTCAACCACGAAGAATATAACGCCCAAGGCCATCAATATTATACCGCCCAGCTCGAATCCGACGTAGCCGTTGGCTATTATCGCAAGTCCAAGGCATATCGCCCCGATGACCTCTGGGACATGCCAACCAGGGGACATGAAACCGAAGACAAGCCCTAGTATGCCTATCGTGGTCAGGAGATATGCGACATACGGGTTCGAGATCGCTATCAGTATCTTGTCCTTTATTGACAGGCTGATGAAGTTCAGCGAGACACCGTCCGTCTCGAGCACCATCTTCTCGCCGTTCACCGTACCCTTTATCTCCATTCCGTCAAGGGCATCCAATAGCTCATCATAGGACTCAGCGACAACTTCGCACATTCCCAGCTCCAGCGCCTCTTCCGGGGTCAGGCTGAGATTTTCGCTCACAAATCTCCCTGCCACTTCCGTGTCCCTCCCGGTCCCCTCTGCGTAGGACCTCATGACCGCAGTATAGTACTCCCTCACCTTCTGGGACGTCTCTATGGCCTCCCCAGTCGTGGGGTCATAACCGTATATGGGCTCTGCCGCACCTATGGATGTGAGCGGCGCCATGGCGACGATGTTGCTGGCCATTGCGATATATGTGCCCGCCGATGCGGCTATTGCCCCTTTCGGATAGGAATAGAATATGATGGGTATGTGTGATGCTTGCATGGTCTCGACAATGTTGAACGTGGAGTCGCTCCGCCCTCCCGGGGTGTTGATGGCGAGGATGAATGCATATGCCCCTTCATTGTTGGCCTTTTCTATGGCATCGATTATAACGTTCTCGGACGCCTTGGTTATCTCGTCCTTTATCTCCAGAACATATATCTCACTGCTATCCTGGGAACTGGAAAAACCTATTGGGATTAGAAGTAGGGCTGCAAATACCATCACTAGGAACGTTTTTCGCAATACTCTCCCTCATAAAGACATATGCGCGCGATATTAATAAGGTTTGCTCGGTATTTATACCTGGTCTGGATAGTACCTTGCCTGGGCCACAAGTTCCACAATGTCGACAACTTCAAGGTCCGATGCGCCACCGTCCCTTAGATTCCTTACACAGAATGGACATGCAGTGATCAGGAGTTCCGCGCCCGTGGACATGGCTTCCTCCGCCCTGATCCTCGCTATGTTGGAGGCCTTCTCATTGGACAATGACTTGTAACCTCCTCCCGCCCCGCAACATAGCGCATCCTTCCTGTTTCTCCCCATCTCCGCCAGTTCAAACCCCATTGCCTTGATGATAACCCTGGGTTCCTCGAAGATTCCGATCCTTCTCCCGATATGGCATGGGTCGTGGTATGTCGCCTTGATGTCAGTGCCTATCTTTGAGAGATGCAGTTTTCCCGTTTCAAGGAGTCTTGCAATGTATTGGGTGCTATGCAATATCTCTGGCCTGATGTCTATCTCCATCTTGGGATACTGTTCCACGAACATGTTGTAGCATCCGGCACACGGGGTGACAACGGTCTCGTACCTGTTCAATATCTCACCGAGCCTCAGCGCCTGTTGTCGGGCATCGTCCAGATTTCCCGTCCTAAGAAGGACCGAACCGCAACACACAGGCCGCTCTAGCAGGGAGAACTCGTCCATGATGTCCATCATGGCGTGCAATATCCTCCTTTCACGGTACCTGGCGGTGCACCCGTCGTAGAGCAACACCTTTGAGCCATGTCTGCTCTTCTTGGCGAATTTCTGCGGAATCGACCCATCATCACCCACCCCATATGGATTGTCACATTCCATGACCAGCTTGCATATTGATTCATGCTTTTCTATAATATGGCCAGATTGTATGAGGTCTGCCTTGAACGCATTGAAGATGTCAGGCCTGTCAACATCGCAGTTGGTGGTGCAAAAACCGCAGTTGGTGCATTGTCCGAATCTCTCTGCCAATTCCTTGGAGAGATCTACCTTTTCCTCGAGAAATGCCTTCATGATCATGGACTTTCCCCTGGAGGTATACGTCTCGAGACCTGTTGAAAGGAACAACGGACAATTGGAAAAGCAGAAACCGCACCTCGATCTGATACAGGTATATATGTCATCCCTGTATCTTTCGATATGCAGTTTTTTTTCCATGCTCACACCTCATAGTCGGTGGGATCGTATTCCTTTGGAAATATCTTTCCGGGGTTCATGATAAGGTCAGGGTCGATCAACTTCTTTATTTCCCACATCAGCCCCAGGCTCTTTCCATGCTCCAACCGGGTCAATCTTCTCAATCTGATGCCGTCACCTATGTATGATGACATCGTGCCCTCCATCCTCAAAGCCTCTTTTGACATGTCAGCAACGAACCTGAAGAAGTTCTTGACCTGCTCTTTATCATGGTCGTCCACATACACGGCAAAGCTTATTGACGGGGAGATGTGGGGGCGCGAATTGTATACTGCGGTCCCGACCTTTTTGATGTTGTATTTTTCCGTATAATGCAGGTATGCATCGTAGATGTCATTGATCCTTCCCGGGGGAACCGCCACGTCAGCGGCACCGAACTTGGCGGTCCTTTGGCCGGATGGCCATTTGTTCTTCTCCCATTGCAGGGTGTGCTTGGATGCCCACCATCCGTTGACTATCTCGTCGTTCTCGAACAACTTTATGCCCATCCCCTCCATGATGTCCGATATCTTGTTCACTGAGAACTCCACGACATCCTCATCACCGGCCACGGTGAGTGCCAACAGGGAATCGTACCCCTCGGGTATCTCTGCCGCCCTGCCGGTCCTCTCCCTGTATGCGTGCGTGTAGTAATCAAGCCTGTGTCCATCGTTGATGTGCGCAGACTCCAGCCATATCCCTGACCTGTGTATGTTGTATAGGGCGGTCATGCCCTCTTTCATATCCTTTGTCAACCAGAGCATGACCTCTCTGTGGGCAGGCCTTGGAAACACCCTGACAGTCACCTCGGTCACTAGGCCCAGCGTCCCTTCGGACCCTATCATCAACCACATCAGTTTATAACCCGATGAGGTGCTTGCGGCCTTTCTCTGGCCAAGTCTTATCTTTTCCCCGTTTGGGAGGACCACCACACAGTTCAGCACGTAATCCACCATTCCGCCGTATTTTATGCCGAAGGTGCCGTCGTTGTCGCACATAATGGCCGCACCGATGGTCGATGTGGGTTTGGACTCCGGGTCGTGAGGGAACCACAGACCGAAGGGTTTCAGATAGTCGTTTATACTCTGGATAGTGGCTCCTGCCTGGACCGTGAGCGTGCGATTGTCCTCGTCTAGCTCCAGTATCTTTGACATGGACCTGGTGGCAATGACCATTCCTCCCTTGACTGCGAGGTTGTCCCCTCCCATTCCGGTCCCCCCACCCCAAGGGACTATGGGCACCTTGCGCCTGCTTGCCAACTTAACCGCCTTCATCACGTCAAGGGTGTCAGAGGGGATGCACACCACATCTGGGAGGTAATCCTTCTCGAAGAACATCGGGGACCAGTCCCTGCTGTATGGGAACATGTCTATTATGTTGGAAGTTACCTTTTCCTTACCAAGCGCCTTTTCAAGCTCTGTAGAAAAATCCAATATATTTCCCCAATGTTTATAATATATCATCAAATTTATATGTTTGGTCACATGCTCGTCATCCGCAAGATAAAGGGCAAGGATCTCTCCATAGAGGTCAATCTTGTCAGAGGGGTCAAGAAGCTGAATCGTGTAAGGCCCAAGAAATATTACATAGACTTTGTCAGGGACGGCGGGCGATTGAGGATAACCAAGTTCAGGACCGATGAGGAAATGTTCCAACCCAAGGTCGCCCATGAAATGATAAAGGACAACATAGTCTACATCTCCAAGGACGACGAGACATCAAGGATTCAGAGGGAACTTGTGGACTTCTTCAAGAAGGTCGGCACTGAAGTGTATCTCATAGACCTTTGCAGATTCTGCGCCATCGATGGTTTTCTCACGGGAACTACCAGCAGATTTCTCCTGTACCATGACGATAAGATATGTCTGACATGCGCAAAGAAGGAGATCGAGAGGGAGATGAAGTTCAGGAACATCCGGTTCTCCGACAAGATACTGGAGATCCTCAAGCGGGTCAGGGACGTGGACCGGGTCATGGAGATGTTCGATCCAAACATGGATCCCATCAAGGACCCACGGATAACGATGTTGGACCGTGTGGCGGCCGACAAGGACGGCGCGAAGATCCCTGTGGAAAGGTTCGATCTCGGCTCCATGATCATGGAGTATCTCTCAAAGATGAACATCAGGTCATTCCTTCCTGTCCAGACGATGGCATTGAAAAGGGGATTGCTGGAAGGAAAGGGGATACTCATATCAAGCGCCACGGCATCCGGCAAGACCCTCGTGGCGGAGATGGCGGGCCTAAGGGCGCTTGAGAATGGAAAGAAGTTCATATACCTGACGCCATTGGTCGCATTGGCCAATCAGAAGTACGAGGACTTCAGGAAGCGGATGCCCAGAAGGTTCAAGGTGTCCATACGTGTAGGCATGTCGAGGATCAAGACGAAGGAGGACCTTGTGGTCATCGATTCGGATATCGGCGCAGATGTCATCGTGGGCACATACGAGGGATTGGACTTTCTTCTCAGGTCGGGCATGGACATTGGGGACATCGGCTGCGTGGTCATCGATGAGGTGCACATGCTCTCGGACCCGGAGAGGGGTTACAGATTATCAGGGCTCATAACAAGATTGAAGACCCTGCATCCAGGGGCGCAGATGGTATGCCTCTCGGCCACGATAGGCAATCCGGACGAGCTTGCGGAGGACCTCGGCCTTGAGTGCATCCTGTATGACAAGAGGCCTATTCCCTTGGAAAGACACCTGATTTTCAAGGACGACGGCAGGAAGAGGGCACTGATACGCAGGATCGTCGAGAAGGAATGGGGGAACTTCTCCAAGACAGGGTATCATGGACAGACGATGGTGTTCACCAATTCAAGACTCAAGTGCAGCCAGATATCCCAGTACCTTGCCAGCAAGGGCATAAGGGCGTCTGCGTATCACTCCGGACTTTCATATACTGAAAGGAGAAGGATCGAGAAGAACTACTGGCAGCAGAAGATACAGTGTGTCGTCACCACAGCCGCGCTTTCGGCCGGTGTGGACTTCCCATCCTCTGTCGTCGTAATGGAATCTCTCTTCATGGGCGCGGAACCTCTCACGGTGGGGGAGTTCCACCAGATGCTCGGTAGGGCGGGAAGGCCCGGTTACCATGAGATTGGCAAGGTCTTCTTGCTGGTCGATCCACTCAAAAAGATCAGGAACACATCCGAGGACAAGATGGCGTTCGATCTCCTGGAGGGTGAGATAGAGCCTGTCGACGTATTTCTTGATGAGGACCAGGAGCTGGAAGAGCTCCTTGCCTGTTATGCCGTCGGGAAGAGGGACATATCAGAGTACAATAAAAACTCGCTTTGGCCCCTGCCGATAAAAAACAGCGACAAGCTCTCAGAGAACGGATTTTTAAGAAATGGAAAGGTCACGCCGCTGGGAAGGGCGGTATCGAACAGTTTCCTGTCCATCAAGGATTCCATACGGATAGTCAAATCCATTAGGAGGGACCCGTTGGAGACCTCCATCCGCATACTCCCCTTCGAGAACGTTTACATTTCCAGTTCGTTGCAATCGATGATGGACACGAACTCCGTGAGACTGTTCTCAGGAGAGGTCCTGGAAAAGATCGAGAACGCCGATGCGGTATCTAAGCTACCCCTGGGCGCAAGGGAGATAGTCCTCAAGATAGTGATGGAGTTCTTTTCTTGCGATTGTGGGGTGCCGTACTGCGAACACCCTCCGCAGAAGATCTCGAGGATGATGCTGGACCTCAGGACTTCAGGACTCAGCCCAAAGCAGATATTCAATCATTTCTCTAGGGAGTATGATCTATTGCTGTATTCCGGCGATGTGTTCTCATACCTTGATCAGATCGTGCACAAGCTGGAGGCTGTTGAAAGGATAGCCACGGCCATGGGAAAGGGCAACACGGCAGGAAGGGCCAGGTCATACATAAGGGCCATAGAAGGTTAGATCAGGAACCTTCCGTCCTTGTAGAACATCTCTCCATCGGCATAGACCGCCCCGCCTTCCGTCATGTCCTTCAATATGTCAAGGTGTATGGAGGATATGTTCGTGCCGCCACTCTCTGGGATCGACCTACCAAGGGCCAAGTGCATGGTGCCCCCCATCTTCTCGTCGAACAGCATGTTCTTGGTGAATCGCTTGATTCCATAGTTTGTCCCCAATGCGATCTCGCCCACCCCTTTCGATCCTTCGTCTAGCTCGATTATCTTGGCCAGCAGGCCCTCACCTTTCCTGGCGCTGAAGCTGACAACCTCACCTTCCTGGAATTCGAGCCTTACGTCCTCTATCTCGTTTCCAAGATATATCAGCGGGTAGGTGAATCTTATCTTTCCGTTAACGCTTTTTTCGACGGGCCCTGTGAAGACTTCGCCATCAGGGAAGTTCTTTTTGCCGTTGGAATTGATCCAGTTCCTCCCCTTGCATGAGAGCGAGAGGTCGGTGTCCTTTCCTACGAATCTGAACTCATCATGTTTCATAAGATAGTCGCAGTACTTTTGCTGGACCTCTGATATCATTTGCCATTCGGCCACCGGGTCGTCCTTGTCAAGGTGGCAGGCCTTGAAGACAAAATCACGATAATCGCCCAGTGACATGGAGGCTTCCTGCGCCATACCGTTCGTGGGGTACGCTGTGATGTTCCATTTAAGTTCGCCCCTGGTCTCCCTCTCCATCCTGATCTTGTAGATCTCTTTCCTCGACCTCTGTTCGTTGGCTATCTTCTCGGGGTCGACGTTTGAAAGCTGTTTGGTGTTGATGCCGGACAGGATGTTGGCTATCATGTCGGTCTTCTCGAATACCTTTTTCAATAAGTAGCTTGCATGCGATATCTGTCCATCGTTTGCATACTTGAAGAACACTTCCTTGGAATGGCTGAAAGTAGGGAACAGGGTGGGATGTGCCCCTTTGAGAATCATCTCCTTGTACATTTCCAACATAAGTGGTTCCGCAACGACCTCTCCAAGGATGACCACTTCGTTGTCCTCTTTCACGCCCAAGGAATAGTTTGTCACGACCTTGGCAAGTTTTTCAACATAAACATCAGTCAACCTATCACCAAACTATATTGTGTATAGTCAAATTTAAGCGTTTGTTTTACTTATCTGAGAAATAGACGATCGTGGTCCATGTATTTCTCCCTGGCCAGGCGTTGGGATCTTCCGATCAGGTCATCGCTTGGCATGGCATCGTTCAGGTCTCCGAAGACCTTTGTGAATCCTTCCCTTAGGGCCCCAAGGGCCTCGTCGAAGTCGGCTCGCCCGACCTCCTCCCTTACTGTCGTGACCCTCTTTCTGACAGACTGAACGTATTTGTCAGACAGTTTCTCTTTCGACACGTAGAGTATTTCGGACAACGTCTCCAAATCTGTGTCATACATCAGAGTCCCATGCTGGAGTATTGCCCCCCCTCTCCTTGTCTGGGCGGAACCGGATATCTTCCTGCCGTTTACCAGGACATCGTTGACCGGTCTGAACTCGGCCTCAAGACCCAGCACGCCCAATGCCTCGACTATTCCCTGACATATAACCCCATAGGACTTTTCAAAATCAGATAGGCCCCCATTGGCGTCCATCACAACGGAATAGGTTATCTCGCCATGGTTGTCGTGGAAGACGCTGCCCCCCCCGGTCATCCTCCTCACAACATCAATTCCCCTCTCGTTGCAGGTCTTGAGATTCACCTGGTCGGAAATGCTTTGGAAATAACCGATCGAGACAGTGGAGGGTTCGAACTGGAAGAATCTCAGGGTGTCAGGTATGTCGTTCCTTGCCCTCGATTCCAAAAGCGCCTCGTCCATGCCCATACAAAGAGCAGCCTTCTCTCTTCGGAAAGGTAAGATGTCCAATGTCACCACTTGTCATTGTCCTTTAATTGGGCTTCGGAGATAAGCTCTGGCAGTTTGGCTTGGTCGATGTCATTGGGGTAGTTGTAGATGGTCTTTCCGGGCACCTCGTTGAAGTATGGCCTGTTGCAATGTGGGCACCCCCAGGTCTGGAATGCACGGGTATCTACCTCGCCTAGGACATCCCCGAAGGAGGATATCTTGCCGCCATCATAGGTGATCTCCTCAGGCATTATCGATCCCTTTGAAAGAAGGCATCTGGCTATCTGGAGCCTCCTGTAGGTTCCCAGGTCCGGCTGGGGCCTGTTTTCCAATTTTGTGCCCTTTATGGGCGTAAATGCGAACAGGGAAGGCATCGCGCCAATGTCAAAGAGTTCTTGCATGGTATTGACGGCCTCCCTTTCGGTCTCGCCCAGCCCTACTATCACGTGGGATATTACATTGTCCCTTCCAAATATCTCCACCGCCCTCTTCAACCGCGTCCAGTGAAGGTCCCAATCGTAATAGCTCTTGTATTTGCTGAAAAGGTCCTTCGTAAGACAATCAAGGCTGATGCTGATCCTGTCCACATATTTGGAAAGGTCATGCATCTCCTCAAGGGTGAAAGGTTGCGCAGACACCGATAAGGGTGACTTTATCTTCTTAACCATCTCCATGAGATCGTCGAAAATGCCGGGAAAGTTCAGGCACTGTATGCAGACCCTTTCCCTGCCCTTTAACAATGGCAGGATCTTGTCGAGTTCCCATACGTTCCATCTTACCCTGGAGAGAACACTTGACTCCGAGTTCTTCGCCTGCGAGCAGAACTCGCAGGATGCGTGGCAGATGCCCCGTGTCAACAGGTATATCGTCTCAGTTGGGGCAAGTGTCCTGATCTTTCGGAGACCTAACTTGGCTTCGCTACCAAATGATACTCTAATATCCATGACTACACCGAACAACAGGTATCACATTTTTTGAAAGCAATCCCGTTCTCTTTCAATTCGTCTTTGATTATTTTGGATGGCCAAGCTATTTTATCAAAATAATGCCAAAGCTTCTCCTTTCCCTGGTCTTTGTCCCTCATACATCCCAAACAAAGATACTTAAATTTATCACGGGCCATTTTTAATACTTTTTCATAATCTCCAATATTGATTTGTTTTTTCGTCATGTCCGCCCGCGGCGTACGTTTCATGGAGAGTATGACCAATTGTTCGAACGAATAGCTCTCCAGCATCTCCAATGTCCGGAACTCACCCCCAACGACACCGTTTTCGAGGCCGACGCACATATGTGGCACGTATCTTATTCCCTCATCCTCAAGGAGGTCCAACATATGGAAATAGTCGTTGCGGCCCTTGCCCTTGATACCATAGACATCGCTCACGACCCTGTCGGACGAGGGTATGTCCACGGATATCAGCTTGGCGGAGAGATACGTTGCCGGAAGACGGTCTATGAGCCCTATGTGTAGATTCACCTTGAATCTCGCCATGTCTAGGCACCTCTCAAGGTCCCTGTTGTCAAACGGCACCCTCCCATACTGGTCGCTGCCCCCCGATAGGAGCGCTCCCAGGGCACCACTCGATTTGGCCTCTTGACAGATCTGGAACATCCTTCCCCCGGACGCGTCCAGCATGTTGCCAAGGTAGAATCCCTTGCAGTGCCCACACATCAGCCCGCACCATGTCCCAGTGCAGGAAATCGATGGAAATGTCCTCTTGTTGGGATAGAAAAGATTCAACATAACACCATCAAGGGCCTTTCCAGGACCTATACTCCTTGGAGAACTGGATAGACCTCAATATGTTTTTACATTCATCGCAAAAGAACTTGTTCTTTGAGTCGACATCATAGACGTCCACAGACTGCCTCATCACGCATTTCTTGTCGTTGCAGTGCCTAAGGCCCAAGGTATGCCCCAATTCATGCGCGCACTCCTTGATGGTTCTCTCTTTTATAAGCTCCAGGCTGGCACTCTTCTCAAGCTGATTGATGGAGACAACAGCGATATCATAATCTGTGTCGGCTTCGCCAAAGACACTACAGTTGTTGACATAACTGAACAGCTGCACATTGGTTATGACAAGGGTCTTGTCGATCTTCCTGCCGCTTTGGGCGAGTTTGCGGTCTGCCTTGTACTTCTGCTCAAGCCCCCAGCTGAAGAAGGGATCTATGTTGTATTTTCCCAATCTGCTGTCATAGGCTGAAGGGGGCATGACGGTGGGCCTTGGAGTTATGGGCTTGCAGAGGACCTTCCTATATTTACCATTCTTGAATGTATCTTTGAGAACGTTCCTGACACCTATCATTATCTCATCGAGAAATTGCCATCCAAGATCGCCCACCGGCACTATGCCTATCAATAATTCCTCTTTCTCCATGGTAATACCTAATAGACCAATACTGGTATGTCCCCCGACCATCTTATGACCCTGTCTGTCGTGCTGCCGAGGATCCTCTTCCTGTATTCCGTGCCGCCCCTGCTGCCTATGACTATGAGGTCTGCGTTCGACTTCTTGGCGGTCTCAACTATCTTTTCTGCCGGTATGCCCTCGACCAGAACGATCTCTACAGGTACTTCGGACCTATTTGCAAGGCTCTTGACATGTTCAAGGTACTTGAAACCATAGTCCTGGAGCTCCTTTTTCACCACATCCTCTTTTTCATGGCTGATCTCAACGTATTTTCCGATATCGAAGGTGTTGATGACATGTACTACAATTATCTTTGCTTGAAGGTTCTTGGACAGTTCTATGGCCTTCTTGGCAGCATTGATGGATGCGTCGGACCCATCTATGGGAACAACTATCTTCTTGAATATAGGATTCATATTAATTCCTCGCTAACAATAAGCCCATATGGCTATTGGCCTATAAATAAACTAAATATTATACATTTTAAAAGCTTTGTCTGGGCCGGGCCTCAATTAGGGCAAGCGGCGCGATTCCTACCCTGATCGCTCTTGCCTATTTAGCTTGAAAGACGATTTGAAAAGTTCCCAAGGGTCCACTTCCTTCTCGGCCCTCTTGATGTACTCGCCTTCATAATTGTCTTCTGCCTTTTCGACCCTTTTTGTCTTCTTCGAGCTTTCATTTATCTTTTCGTATAGTATGGTTCCCCAGTCCTTCATCTTTGTCTTGGCATACGTCCCTTCATCCCTTTCCGTAGCGGATCTGTCGCGTTCTCCGCCGTCTACATATGCGGGAGTCTCTTCGCCCTTGCCATAATACAGTTCCCTCAGGAACCTTGATGCTTCATCTTCCGCCGCATCTTCCTGCATGTCTGGCATATCTTCATCTTCGATGTCGAATGAGCTCCATGAGTCCTTCTTACCTTCCGGCACCCTTTGCCGTTCCCGTCTTGGTTTTAGGAACAGGGATGACATGATAAGGTACATTAGCAGGAACACGAAGAATAGATTTTGAAAATTCCCATAATAGAGAGATATCATTGTCATCAGCAACATGAATGACACTATCAATAGTCCGACAGTTCTCTTCTGGAAAGGCATATGCCTTATTGGAAGATGGTATATTTATTACTTTTTGGAAATGCCCTTGGGTCTGTATCTGCCCCTGTCGAACTTGAAGCAGTATTCAAGCGCCTTGTTCCTAAGCTCGAACTTAAGATAACCGTCATTGGCAAGGTTTATCAAGGTCTTTTCGGCATCCTCCGTGCCCATTCCCAATAGTATGTTCAATGCGGCAATCCTTTCCTCATCGCTCTTGAACGGATCCTTGATCAACTTGTAGAGCTCATATTCCTCTTCCGCCATAATGTCATCCTCAGGTTTATTTCGCCCCTTTGCTATCTAATAAAAAAAATCATTTTATTTAATAATTTATTGATTATTGTTCCGTTAGGTTTTTATTTTCATAAGTTTTATTTGCATTTGGCAGATAGTTGGGGTGAATAAAGGAAGCATCGTATCCGACATTTATTGTCATTATTTGAATATCTTTATTCACACATAACTTATAACATTACTTTGCAAAAAGTAAACAAGGAGGAAAAAATAAATGGAAAACTGTAATCTACAACACAAGTGCTTTGGCAAGTGTGTCAGACCAAAGGGGCATGACGGTCCTCACTTGTGTGGAAACTGTTCAATGGAATGGGAAAACTGATCCTTAAGGATAATCCATGTAATATTTATTTTGTCTTTTTTCTTCTTTCATACCTATATTGACTTATCATGCCATCCAACCAATCATGGACCTCTTTTTTCTTGTTCATCCTGTTATATTCTTTCCATGAGACATATTCCCTTTCGAAAGCGTCCCTGTCCACTATGGCCAAGTCCTCATGCACCTTTACAGGAACCTTTTCGTTGTTTATGAGGGCCACTTCGCATTTCTCTAGCAACGACTTCGCGGAATGGCTCATGCCCTTGCAGTAAATCACGGCCTTTATTTCCTTTTCGCAAAGGAGCTGCGATGTTGCGGTCCCGCCTCCGGAACAGTCATTGATGTATATGATGTCGCCCTTCCTTATCCTGAATCTGCCGTCCAGTTCCAGTATCGCGGATTTGGTGTATTGAGCCAGGTACTTGCACACCATCACCTTCTCATTGAGGTCGAGAGACCTTATCTCCCTTGTCTCGTCCAAGGTCTTCTCAAGTTGGGCGTTCCTCTCCTTGAGCTCAAGTATCTGGACCTGCTGTTTCTTGATCACCTTGTTCTTTGACATGACGCCCTTGGACCTCTTGGCATTGATGGCCGCATCCATATCATATTGTTCTATATTGGACCTTAGCCTGTTTATCTCCCTCCGTTGTGCCGCCATCTGCTTTGAAAGGTCATCGATGTACGACCTCTGGTTGGATATCCTTATCTGGAGCTCTTGGATCGAAAGGTCCTTGTCGTCCACCATCCTCTTTGGCCTTTCCTCCCTCGCAACGCCCTTGTCCCCCGCAGTGCTTCTCTCATATGTCAAAAGGTCTATGGCGCTGTTCACGCTATGTCCTTTCACGACCATGGTCTTGACCTCACCGGATATTCCCATGAGGCCAAGTTCCCTAAGCCTTGAGTCTATGTTCTCGAACTTGTTGACATAGTACTGGTAGGCTTTTAAGGCGGCGGAGAGCGAATCCCTCTCATGGGCGTTTTTTACCGAAGGGTACATCTTTGCAATCTCGTTCTTTTCCCTGACCGATATGGACGCGGCGGGGTAAAACAGCTTAGCACCCATGGACACGGCTATCTTTTCAACAGTCTGAGGGGCGCTACTGACGTCTGTGGCAACGATGGACGGTATCCCCGAATCAAGTATTTTCTCTATTATGTCGTTCACTGACATATCCTTTGAGGACATGGTCAGGATGAGATTCCCATTGAGGTCCAGCACAGAAATTCCAACCGTGGTACCTGGATCTATCCCTACTATAGTGAAGGTCTTGGGCATCGAATTATCATTCTTACCGTATGATATATATTTATTATCGTGTGAACTCTATAGTTGATAACACAATAGGAAATGTACCCATGATATCTTGTATTCTGGTCGAACCCGAGTCCCCGGGCAACATCGGTTCCATAGCCCGCCTCATGATGAACTTTGGCATCAAGGGCCCTTTGATACTTGTGAATCCCCCCGCTTTGAACGACGAGGCCTACATGATGGCCTGCAACGCCGCGCATCTTCTGGACAGTTCTGTAGTGTTGGATTCATTTGAGAAGGCGCTGGGAATGGTGGACGTTTCCATATCCACGTCCAGCGAGGCGGGCGACGAATACAACATAAACAGGATATCATTGCTCCCATCTGACATAGTGGGGGCGATAGACATAGACTCGAGCATAGGGATCATATTTGGAAGGGAGTCCACAGGCCTGACAAATGAGGAGATCTCCAAGACGGACATGCTGGTAAGCATCCCTACTGATGTTGCGTATCCTGCGATGAACATATCCCATGCGGCCGCCATACTGTTCCATGAGCTGTACAAGCATCCCTCTATAGAAAAGAGGCCAATAAAGCTTAAGGGGGCCACGCGGTATGAGAAGGACATGCTTTTCGATGACTTCAACACCATTGTAGATTCCTTGGAGCATAGGGCATACAGGCAACGCAACTTCAAGCTCGTCTTCAGGAGGGTCATATCACGGTCGTTCATCTCCTCCAGGGAAGCTTACACACTGAAGGGCATAATCCGTAAGATACTGAGCTCGCTTGAGGAAAGATAGTTATTTTTTGACATACATCTTCCACCAGGTGGTATGATGTCAAAAAAGATAGCGATATTCGCGTTCAATGGCGAATCGACGTGTTTTGCCCATGCCATGATGAACGCCATTGACATGAATAAGAGGGGACACGATGTCAGGCTCATCATCGAGGGCAGCGCTACAAGACTGATCAAGACCTTCGAAGATGAAAATGGCCTGTTGACGGAGCTATACCAAAAGGTCAAGGAGATAGGGGTCCTGGACTGTGCCTGCAGTATATGTTCCTTCAAGATGGGAAGTTATGAAAACGCAACATCACTCAAGATCCCCCTTTGCGATGAGATGATGGGTCACCCTTCCATGGCTCGGTATATTGAAGAGGGGTATGACATAATCACGTTCTGAATCAAAAACATGACTGGATACTAAAAGTATTTCAATGCCATATCGGTCTCCATCATACGCAAAATGTCACAAACATTATCTCCCTTACAGAAGTTATATTAGTGTCCAACGACAATGTATATCCATGCCTACCAAGGTAGGGGATAGGTTCCAGTCCGGAACCAAATACATAAGGGATGAGATGGCGTCAGAACCTTTGGACTATGCACACAAACCTGACATATACAAGATCTATGATAAGACCGATAAGATCGAATTGCCTAAGAATTTTAAAATGTCTAGCGAATCGGTCTTGGATAGCATTTCGAATAGGTGCAGTGTCAGAAGATATTCCGAGGATCCGTTGAGGGCGGATGAGTTGTCCACACTCCTGTGGGCCTCGGCTGGCATACGGAGAATAGAGCACGGCTATGCCTTCAGGAACGCACCTTCCGCAGGGGCCCTGTATCCCATAGAGACCTATGTGGCAGCAAACAGGGTCGAGAATATGGCGGCGGGCCTGTACCACTATTCTGTGATGGACCATACACTTGAATTGGTAAGGGAGGGCAATGTTGGCAAGAAGCTTGCAAGGGCCTTTCTTGACCAGTCCATGTGTGAAAAGGCGCAAGCGATCTTCGTGTGGAGCGCAATATTCGAGAGATCGAAATGGAAGTACAAACAGAGGGCCTACAGGTATATCTACCTGGATGCCGGACACATGGCAGGCAATCTATGCCTTGCCGCATCTGGAATGGGCCTTGGAACATGTCAGATAGGTGCCTTCTATGACGATGAGGTCAACGATATTCTTGGCGTTGACGGTGTTAAGGAGGGCGTCGTCTATGCTAGCTCCGTCGGGTATTCTGTGTAGTTTATCCCGGGTTGTATTTTTAAAAATGGATGTTTGACGGTAGCACGCCGAGGGACATTGGCCCCCCTTTGACAGCCCATACATCATGCCTAGTGGCCCCTATAAGAACATGTTCTGGCGTTCCATGGCGCCTTTGAGTCCGAGGCCACATCATACGCCTGCCCTGTCAAAGGTGTGTATTGGAATTATATGGAAAGTCATGGACGGCCTTCGCTCCAATGGCCATACTGTTCCATGTTTGTATATAAATAATAATGCTGAGCCACTGTCAATGACTCTCTTTGTCCGTCAATGGAACATGATTCATTATGTGGAACTGGGGGGACAGATCCCCTCGTCCACGGCACCGCCGTTCTGTACATGTTCGACAGATGAGCCCTGTCAAGGCCAGTCAGTGTCTGGACAGATAGGGCATTAAGGGGCCCATACCACAAGATTTAAATATTAACTTCAGAAATTCATGGAAATATAGGTGATTATCATGGCTTCATTGAGACCCGGTAAGATTGACAGGAAGGTCATGGGTCCTTCATACACAAGGAAGGAATATGTGAGAAGCGTCCCAGGATGCAAGGTAGTGCATTTCGACATGGGCGCAAAGGACAAAAAGTTTTCGCATGCCATTCATCTTGTAATTGAGGATGATGTTCAGTTGAGACACAACTGCCTGGAGGCATCAAGGGTTGTATCCAACAGGCATTTGGAGAAGGTCATAGGAAGGAACATGTTCCATCTCAAGATTAGGACATATCCCCATCAGATTCTGAGAATGAACGCGATGGCCACAGGCAACAAGGCCGACAGGTACGGAAATGGAATGAGACTTTCATTTGGCAAGACCGTAGGGCTCGCCGCCAGGTGCAAGAGGGGACAAAAGGTCATAACGGCATATGTGAACCAGGAGCATGTTCTCAAGGCAAAGGAAAGCCTGAGAAAGGCTGGTTACAAACTTCCAGTAAAGTCCAAGATAGTTATAGAGAAGATGGCGTAGGCCCCTCTCTATCATATTTTTATACCCCTGAAGGGGATTGAAGGTTAGTTCATGACCGACAAGTCAGGCGGGAGCATAGCTAAGATAGAGTTTCACGCTCCCTATCACCCAAATGTAAAGATTCGTATTTTAGACAAGTATTTCAGCATAGACGGCGCATGTTCAAGCAGATTCGACAAGTACATACACTGGCTGACCCACTTTCACTTTGACCATATACGGTCCTCGGTGGCCGGCGGGGCGGACTTCCTTCTGAAACAGAACGAAAAGATCATCATCTTCACACCTGAGGACCGCACTCCCGTGGAGGGGGACCAGGATGTCTTTGAGATCCACAAGAGCCTGTACCAATACCATTCCAAGGGCAAGAGGCTGCTCATCCCCGTCAACGAGGGAGAGAAGATATACATCAACAACACGACCATAGAGGCCGTGAGGCTCAAGCACTCGATCCCAAACAACGCCATCTTCATAAAGAACGAGCTGGTGGACTTCACCATCTTTGTGACCGGCGACTGGCTTGGGTCCGATGAGGAAAACAGGGAGGCCATCCTGTCCAGGAAACCCAACGTCCTGGTCTCAGAGTGCAGGTACTTCAAGGACGAGAACTATGCGCTCACATGCGAGAGGATGCATACTCACGTAAACGACCTCATCGCCCTCAAGGAGCTTCTTCCGGAGACGATAATAATACCATACCACATCTCCAGGACGTTCTCCAATCTCGAGTATATAAAGAACATATTCGACGCCCAGGACCTTGTATTCGGCAAAAAGATATTGTTCTATGACAATATAAACAACTACGAGGTCACTGAGCCATATTGATCAGAACGCCCCGTCCTTCTCATATATGTCATATACCCTCTCTATGGTGTCCGCATCCCCGGGCCCCTTATCGTCCCTTAGGCGAATGAGCCGCGGGAACCTCAGTGCGAATCCGCTCTCATAGGTGGGGCTTTTCTGTATCTCCTCGTATGCTACCTCTATCACAAGCTCAGGCCTGAGATTCACCAAGGTCCCCTCTTCACTGATTATGAGGGGTCTAAGCCTCTCAGTTAGTGAATCAAGCATCTCGTCTGTGATGCCTGTCGCCACCTTCCCTATCCTTGCGGGCTCGCCGTTCTCGTCAAGTATTGATATATAGAACGTCCCCATATGCCTTGCCCTCCTGCCACTGCCCCACTCCGCGGCCGTGACTATGCAGTCCAGGCTCTCGAGCACGGATTTCAGTTTGAGCATGTTCCCGACCCTGAGGCCCGGAACATATGGGCTTGTGAGATTCTTTATCATGACGCCTTCGTTCCCCTTCTCGATCGATTCCTTGAAGAACTCCTCTACCTCGTGTCCCTCCTTGGCATGTATCATCCTTGATATGGATAATCTCTTATTGTCAGGTGTGACTATAGATTCCAGCAGTTCCCGTCTCTCAGCAAAGGGCCTGTCTATCAACACATCCCCGTTAAGGAATAGGATATCGAAGAGATTGGTCATCACGGGGATCTTCTCTATGACCTCGTCTATGTTGTACTTCCTCTTTATCCTTCGTGAGATGTTTTGGAAGGGCAACCATTTCCCGTCACTGGATATCCCTATGGTCTCCCCCTCTACGATGCAGTCGCCCCTCAAGCAGGAAGAGACCGCCTCGACCACATCCTTGAATTGTTCTGTGACATTCTCAAGCCTTCTGGTGAATATGGATATCCTGTCTCCCTGCTTGTGGATCTGCATCCTGAATCCGTCATACTTGTATTCCAGGGCACAGGGCCTGCCAGCCACCTTGAATCCCTCCTCTGCGGATGAGACCTTCTGGGCCGACATCATCTTTATGGGCCTGAACAGTTCGAGGCTGACCTCATCAAGGGCCTTCTCTCCCTCAAAGGCCTTGAGTGCCACAAGACCAAAATCGTTTGACAGCATGAACGCCTTCTCAACCTTTGACGGGGGCACTTCAAACGCCTTAGCCACCGAGTCCCTTATTGTGCCTTCTGCCACACCGGTCCTCATCGTTTCCACAACCGTCCTTGATATGTACCTCGATTCCTTCGGGGATGCGTTGGTCAATATGCCGGCCAGGATCTTGAGCTTCCTGTCCTGGCTCCTTTTCCCATCCAGCGTCGAAAGCTTCACAAGAGAATTGTATACCTCCACGAGATCCAGGTCCCTGCTTGCCAGCATCACCTGTTTCTTGTTCTCCATGGCGCGCTCTATCGACAACCCCACGTCTCCGGTCTCCTTGAGATACCCTACTATCTCACCTTCCGGTATCCCTGATATGTCCGAGGTGGCCTTGATGAGCAGTTTCTCACCCACCCCTATCTTCGATGTGCTCCAACTTGGGAATACCCTGCCCAAGAGAAGCCTGATAATCATCTCAAGGTCCTCCTTTGCAGCCCCTTTCAACAGCTTTGATATCATCTCTGTCTTCTCGAGCCTGCTGCTCGTCCTCTCTAGGTCTTCAAAGGTGTCGCATATTGTGGCGAATTCCATGTTATCAGTGGGATATGGTCAATCAATGATTTAATACTTGCCACGATACTTTTTAGAGTATTATGGCAAATTCCCAGCATTTTTTCACAAAACGAAAGTTATATATAAATTGCTAGTAAGAAAATATCACCAGTTGTTAATGAGATAGGTGGACCTCGATGACCGAAAAGACGATCAACAACATTAGGAATTATCTGAAAAGCGTTGAAGAGGAGCAAAAACAGATAGAGGAGAGAGAAAAACTCCTCACAAAGGTTGATGAAAAGCCTGATGCGGAAGAGCCCGCGGCCTCCAAGACAAAGGCGGACAGTGAAGAATCCGTCGTCCCGGAAAAGGCGGTTGAGGAAACTGTTGAGCCTGGGGAAAACGTAGAATCGTCGCAACCGGTCGAAGAGGAGGAGAAAATGCCCGATGAGGTCGAATTTGCAGAAGACCTTCTCAACAAGACCGAGATCGTCCTGAAGAGGTATTCCTCCGCCTATATCAATCAGAACATAGAGAACTCCCAGCTGATGTTGGAATTCCTACAAAAGACCTTTCTTCTCCTGCCTTACAACACCGAGTTCAAGTTGAGGGAAAAGATAGAGGGCAACATCGCCAACTTCAAGAGATTGGTCGATGCCATCTCGTCCTCCAAGGCAAAGGCGGACAACAAGAAGGTACTTGAGGACTATCTCCAAGACGTTGACAAGGCCCTTAGGAGATACAGCAAGCTGCAGATAGAGAAGGGCCATGAGAAGGCGCAGTACGAATACAACATGCTATTGGAACGAAAGAAGAAGCTTCCTGTGGGCAATCCGACCTACGAGATGGTCGTATCCAAGCGTTTGTCCGAGTTCGAGAAACGTATCAGGGAAGTGACCAACCAGATAAACGCCAAGAAGGAATGCGAGGTAATCGAGCTCCATATAAAGAACTTCTTGGGCAGGTCCGAGAAGAGCGACTTCGAAACGTTATATGGCGAGTACAAGCAACTGATAGAGGAATATAGGATACTTGAGGAGAAGATGGATAAGAACGAGATAGCCTCTGTGAAGAACAGCCTCTACAGGTGCAAGGAGAAGCTTGAGAAGATCAAGAGCAAGTCACAAAAGGAGCTCAGGAAGAAACATGTGCAGGAGGAGCAGAAGAAGAAGGAGGAGTATCTTGGGATTAGGACCTTCTGGAACGAGTACATAACCGATCTCCGCCTCTTCGTAGAGACCCTTAAGACCGCAAGCCCGAATCAGTACTTCACGTTGTATGAGAAATACTCGGGCATGTTGGAGGTATTCTACAATCTTGTTAGGAATGACATGATATCAAAGGAAGAGTCCCAACAGGCCACCCACATACTTGAATATCTGGAGACCGAGCTGGAGACCCTCAGGAAGAACATATAGTACCGTGCACCTTATCCGATGTTCATGGCCATTATGGCCTTTTGGGCATGCAGTCTGTTCTCCGCCTGGTCGAATATGGCGGACCTGGGCCCATCCATTACCTCGTCGCTTATCTCGACGTTCCTATGGGCCGGGAGACAGTGCATCACTATGCAATCCTCGGATGCAACATCCACCAACTGCTTGTTCACTTGGAATCCCGAGAAGTCGTTTATCCTGACACTCCCTTCCTTTTCCTGTCCCATGGATACCCACGTGTCAGTATAGATCACGTCCGCATCCACCGCCGCTTCCATGGGATCGTTGAACAGTGGCACTTTCAACCCCATGCCCGAGACATCGTCCAAGATGTCCATGTTGGGTTCATAACCCTTTGGACATGCGACGGTCATGTCGGCACCGAATTTTGCCGAACCGTACATGAGACTGTGACAGACATTGTTGCCATCGCCCACGTAACACAGTTTGAGTCCCTTCAGACTGCCGAACCTTTCCGACATTGTGAGGAAGTCGGCCATCCCCTGACACGGGTGCAGGAGGTCTGAGAGGCCGTTTATCACAGGGATGTCGGCATGCTCCGCAAGTTCGATTACATCGTCATGGGCGAACACCCTGGCCATGATTCCGTCCACATATCTGGAGAGGACCGCAGCGACATCCTTGACGGCCTCCCTCTTGCCTAACTGTATCTCGTCTGGACCGATGAACTGCGCCTGACCCCCAAGCTGGTTCATCCCGACCTCGAAGGACATCCTGGTCCTTAGGGAAGGTTTTTGGAATATCATCGCGAGATTTTTCCCCTCAAGCGCGTTTTCGTACATGGAGGGGTCCTGTTTCATGTCCATTGCGGTATCAAGATAATGGCTGAGCTCTTTGGGCGTGTAGTCCCTTATGCTCAGAAAATCCCTGCCCTTGACGTTTTTCATCATACTCATCCTGGATTTGGGAGGAGGATTCTTGAGAGTCGGAAACTTTGATGATAACCTCTAGAATCCTCCAATCAAAGATTAGACATATTCTTTTTTATTGTTTTGCCATGGAATGTGTAAAAAACGGTATCAAATGTCATACGAAAAACAGAAAGACTAATATTGTGTTCCATCCTCTCTTTCTCATGTCATTATCGTACAAACATACGTCCATACTCAATGACGTTTCATCGGTAATAGAGCATATGAAGGCCAACAAGGAGCTTTATGCTCATCGGAAACCTTTGCATGAAAGCGACGATAATGAATCCGAGTCGGCCGGGCCGAGATACAACTTGTTGCTCAATGACAATGACAGGGACCATTACTACTCCGATGTGGCAATATGCAGATTCCTTTTCTATGACATTCGCAGGGGAGCCGATCGTTCACGTCTCCTCAGACATATCCCCCAGATAGGGTCTGTCGATCCCAAGGAGATTGAGAAAATATTTTTCGATCCTGAATCGGAAGAGTTCGTGATATTGTCGCGTTCAGGGGAGATAAGGATATACAGGGGGGACATCCGGTACATATATCCGTACTATTGCCAGATAAGGGACCCTATCGAATACGAACTGGCCTATGAAGGTGACAAGGTCTACTCATACAATAAGTTCAACGACGAGTCAGAGGCTCCCATCAGTTATTAGGTGCCGACATAGGCCCGTCTTCTACTTCTCCTTCAAGGTCTTTATCTCTCCGGCGATGCTGACGTTCTGTCCTATGTTTATGGCGTCCTTGTACTCTATGCCATTTTCCACAGTGACGCCGTCCTTGAGGAAGACGTTCCCCTTCGATGATATCTTGTTCACCTTGCTGCCGTTGCCTATGACTATGTCAGTGTCAGAGATGACGTTGTTCAGAACGCAGTTCTCTCCTATCTCGATCCTTCCATTGGCCTTGATGTCACCGTTGAATTTGCATGAGCTGCCCGTCTTGACACCCTTTACTGCCATGACATTGCCAATGATCTGGTCCCCGTTCCCGAAGCTTACGGTCTCGTTCCCGTTCACGACGCCGTTGATCATGACATTGTCGCCGATCTTGATGTTCTTTGGGGATTTCAAGCCACCCGACAGTTCGACGTTGTTCCCGATCACTATGTCATCACTCTTGGATTCCATGGCGAAGATCTTGCTCAGGAAGTTCTCCTTCTTGGCGTTGACAGCCTCACCGAGTTCTTCCAGCCTCTTTTCAAGCTTTCCCTTCACCTCTATGTTCTCTTCAAGTTTTTGGAGAAGTCTCTTGTTCTCTTCCCTTACCCTGTCAGTGACCTTCTTCATGTCCTCAAAATTGCCGAAGACCTTCTCATATTCCGAGATTTGTTCCTTAAGCTCCGCGTTTTCCTTAGATAATTTATTTATCTTTAGTTTCTCGTCCTTATCACCAAAAATTGCCAATAAGATTCCTCCATACTATTATAGCACGATTATAATATATTTATAAATATGATTATAAATTTATCGTAATTTCCGGATAAAAGCCCTCAATCATCTTCTTTATTTTTATTTTTGCCTTGTCCTTTTTTTCTTGGACATCGTTGGATATCTCCATCCCGTGCTCCAATTCCTCATCAAGCGTCTGTATCCTGTGGGAAGACTGTTCCATTTCCTTTTCGATCTTTCTGAGGTCTTCTAGGTCGTGGCTCCCCTTGAATGTCTCAAGGTCCTTCAACTCTTTCTCCAGACCCATATGGTCGCCTTTCATGTCGTTGAGGTTCCCGTTCAATATGCCTCTTCCGATGGAGACGGTCTTTTCAAGCTTCGACCTCTTCTCATCTATCACATCGCCCTCTATCGCGTCAAGCAGGGCCCTCATGAGCTTTCTTGTCCTACTGAGGTCCCTGTCATCTTCTGATATTATTGTGACTGCGGGATGTTCGATGAACGCTTTCATGTATTCTCCATCGTCGTAAGTTGTCTTGAACCTGCCCCCCTCCATGGCCTTATGCATCTTTTTAAGTGCCCTTTTGAGCGGACCGACCTCGTCATATATCCTTATGTTGATGTCATGCATCTCATCTTCTATCGCGTCAAGCCTCTCCAGGACCTCCAAGTATCTTTTATGGGCCGGGCCATCCACTATCTCGTTCTTCTTTCTCTCAAGGCCCTCAAGCTCTGCATTGAGCCTTATCTTCTCGGCCTCGATGCCTTCCAGCCTTATATTGGCGTCACTTTGGTCCAATAATCTATATTCATCGATCGTGTCTCCAATCCTTGAGAGCTCGTCCCATCTTGCATTGGGCTCTCTCATCCGTTCCTTCATCGCGTTCAGCATGGTCATTATTATCTTGAGCTCCTTGCCCATGTCCTTAAGATAGCTCTGGAATGTGATTCCCAGGTACTTTCCATGCGTATGATGGGCCTTGTTGATATTGTTCACAGTCTCTTCAGAGTCCCTGATGAACTCATTGAGTTCCCTGTGGCCCTCCGGCAGCATCTTCTTCCTTTTCGCAAGCACCATCATGATGTTCTCGCAGAACTTTTTCTTGGACGTAATCGTTATGTTCTCAAGTTTCTTCACTACCTCTTGGTCTATCTCGCTTTCCTCAAGGTCATTGATGATTATCTCGAGATTATCGAAAGATGTGTTGATCTTGTCGACGCCCATCCTGGCAACCTCAACGGCCTTGAGGTCGAGCATTTCCCTCTCGCCTTCTATCCATTGCGGCAACTCATCGAACTCCAATGCGCTAACAGAGCCCTTGCGCCCCCTATCCTCATCATCCTTCTTTCCAAATAATTTTTCAAAGATCATGCAATTCACTTATCTTGTTCATTATCCCCACAAGATCATCAGCAAAACTGACGTTCGTCCCATCGACCAGATACTTATGGAGATCTGGTCTCACGATAACCATTTTCTTATTGTACCTCATTGCGAAAGACATTTCGGACACTGTCCCATAGGATCCCGGAAATGCCACTATGACATCCCCCGAGAGCACGACGATAAGATTTCTCATTTCCTTGATGCCTGTAACGATCTCCGCTGACAGGTATCGATTTCCGCATCCTCTCCGGTCGTCAGGAAGTATTCCCACGACCAGACCTCCGCATTCGTGGACCCCCTTGGAGACTGCCTCCATTATTCCTCCCTTGCCGCCGCAGATCACGGAATGGCCCTTGTTGGCCAGTTCTCTGCCAAGTTCGTGCGAGAGTCTGTACATCTCCCCGTTCTCGGTGGAGGAACCTATCACACTAACCTGCATACAGAAGCTAAGGCAGGATACTAAATATATTTTTCTGAACTTTGTCCCCCACTATTGATCATCTTGTCGTCCAGAGGCTGAGAACAGGCAGTTGCCGACAAGTTGGCACAGAGTTTTTGGGCCTGGTAAGGATTGCATTGTCCTCATCGCATGTTAAGGCGGATCTCCATGAAAAACGCATTCTAGAAAAGATTTATAATCCATGGAATCCAAGATAGTTAGTGTTATTTATGAGGAGGAAACTACTATTCACATTTTCTGTACTCGCCTTGTTTATGGTCCTGATTCTCACATCGCCCGTCTCCGCGGCAGTTGATTTCGATGTCGGAGAGCAGGATGTCGAGATTTACATATATGAGGACTGGTCCGTTGAGATATGGTATTATCTTACAATAGAGACGACCGATGGCCCACAGAACGGGATATACCTGGGCATACCCGATTCCAACATAAGCGATTTTGGAGCTTCTGTGGATGGTCAACTCCTAACTGTCGAAAAGACCACGTACAACGGAGGCGACGTATTGAAGATATACTTCCCCGAGACCACATACGCCGGGGACGTGACCGAGGTCCTTGTATCCTTCTGGGCGTACGATCGTTTGTATCCGGACCAGACCGACGAGGACAACATTGGTTTCTATTTCATTCCTGCCACATGGCAGGGAAGGACCATACCATTTCAAAGCATCACCTACATCCTGCCAGAAGGCGTGATGCCGGAGGATGTCAAGTATGTGCCCAATCCAGATTCCATCTTCTATGATGATAGGACTGTTGTCTACTTTGAGGAGTATTACTCCACTCCCGAATCATTTGACACAAATGTGCTATTCCCGTTGGTATACCTTGTACCAGAGGACGAAAAGCGTGAAAATCCGAGCGCCTCTAGTGGAGAAAGTGGCTCTTCCTACACGTTTTTCATACTTGCAGGTGTGTTTGCCGTTATAGTGGTAGTCCTGATCATAATAGGGGCGATATTGGGACTATTGAGGGGCAAGAAGAGCTACAAGTCCCCTGAGATGGCCATGGAGTCCCTTGGGGTCCGCAAGGACCTGGACAATGTGGAGGCTGCCGTGGTGCTTGGGGCCAATCCCATCAAGGTGATCAACCTGATAGTGCTTGGAATAGTGAAGAAGGGTCTCGGTGTTGTGGAATCATGGGGCCCGTTGACAATGACCATCACCAAAGATGAAGCGGGCGAGAAGGCGCTGAAGTGCCCCAACTGCGGCGCGCCCCTCAAGGTTGGCCAGGACAAGCAGGTGTGTGACTACTGCGGTTCCGAGATCGAGGTCAAGGGGAGGCCCACACATTACGAGAATCAGTTCATTCTTCAGGCCTTGAAAAAAGATGGAATCCTTGATGAGAAGGGTGTCAAGATAATGCTTGAGAATCTTTCAAAGAGTGTCAACAAGAAAATGAAGGGTTATAACAGGTCAGATACCCAGAAGTTCTACAAGGAGAAGGTGGAGGCCATCTGGGGCGACATATCCACAGCCAGCGAAGAAGAGAAGTACCGCATATTCGGTGAGGATATCGGATGGCTCATGCTTGACGATAAGTATGATAACAGGATAGACACAAACTTCAAGGATGTGACCACAGGATGGACCCCTGCATCGTGGTGGGTCTGGTACAATCTTGGAAGGGCCTCATCGTTGTCGGGAAGTGAGTTCTCTAAAAGCGTTAAGGCCACGAACATCCAGACGGACAAGAGGTTTGGGGTCAAAAGCGATAAGCTCAAGGCCGCCCTGGCGACACCAATTGCGGTCGCACATGCCCATAAGGGCAGCTCATCGTGCGCCTGCGCAAACTGTGCATGCGCATGTGCATGCGTTTCTTGCGCCTGCGCCTGCGCCGGAGGAGGCGGTTTCTGATGAAGAGTTCAATAAAAGTGGATGGGAATACGGTCCGTCTCTCACTTAGGGAGGAGAAGGACTTTTCCATGCTAAACATAAACGGGTCCAACATCCTCCATCTCAATGAGACTGCAACGGATTATGTCAAACTGATCATGGAGGATATCGACAGAAAGGAGGCCATAAAGCGCATCAAGAGGAAATATAAGGTCGATGAGGATGTGGCCAACAAGGACTTTGACAAGGTCTTCTTTACAATAGCGACACTGGCCACCAGGAGTGACATATGCCCGTACACATACCTTGGTGTCAAGAACATATCTTTCGGTGAGATGGAACTCAAGTCCCCCCTCAGGATGGACCTGGCGATAACATATGATTGCAACAACGACTGTGAACACTGCTATATGGGCGGTCCCCAGAAGAGGGATGAACTGACCACTGGCGAATGGAAGAGGGTAATTGACATTGCAGATTCGATAAATGTCGGCTCCATAGTGTTCACAGGCGGAGAACCCACACTGCGTACGGACCTGGCGGAACTTGTAGACCACAATCACGATCTTGTCACTGGGCTGGTGACAAACGGCAGGCTGCTCACACGGGAACTTGTCAGTGACCTTGAGAAGGCAGAACTTGACCATATCCAGATCACGATAGAGGGGCTCAAGGAAACACATAACGCAATGGTGGGATCCGATGCCTTTGATGAGACGTTCGACGGGATCAGGAACGCCCTCGATTCAAACATGTACATCTTGACGAACACCACACTGACCAAAAGGAACTGCAAGGAGTTTCCACGACTGTTGGAGGAGCTGCACGGCCTGGGCCTGAAGAACTTTGCGGTCAACTCCATTATTTACAGTGGAAAGGCCGAGGGTGCGGACTATGGGCTTACCATAACGGAGCTCAATGGGCTCTTGGAGGACATATTGGACCTCTCCAACTCTTATGATATGGACATGGTCTGGTACACGCCCACAAGGAGATGCGAGCTCGATCCCGTGGAGATGGGGCTAGGCCTCAAGTGCTGTTCTGCGGCCAGGATCAATGTCACTGTGGAACCTGACGGAAATGTGATTCCCTGCCAGTCCTGGTTCGAGTCGATGGGGAACATACTCAAGGACCCATGGGATTCCATATGGAACAGCGATCTGGCAAGGTCCATAAGAAGAAGGGACTATATGCCCGAAGAGTGCAAGGAATGCGCCATGTATGACAATTGCACCTCGGGCTGTCCTTTGGACAAAGAAGGAAGATGCTCGATCCTCTGATTAGGGCGTTGTCCTGTTCCTGTCCCTGGGGAACAGGATGCATTCCCTTATGTTTTTGAGGTCAAGTATCTCCATCATCCATCTTTCTATCCCAAATCCGAATCCGCCGTGGGGCGGCATGCCGTACTTGAATATCTTGAGATAATCCTTGAAGTTCTCCGGATTCATCCCGAACTCCATGATCCTATCGTATATCACATCGTACTCGTGGCACCTCTGACCGCCTGATGTCAGTTCAATGCCCTTACAGTCAAGGTCGAACCCTCTGCAGTACTCGCCATCGGGCATTATGTAAAAGACCTTGTTCCTCGGGTAGCTCTTGATAAAGTAGTACTCATGACCCTCTTCCATCATGACGTTGCCAAGCACCCTCTCGCCCTCGGTGCCAAGGTCCTCCCCCCACTCGATCCTGTAGTCGTTGGAGGTAAGGATGTCGATGGCATTATCATATGTCAGTCTCTTGAAAGGCAATTGTGGGACCTTCAGGTCGACCCCGAGCATCTCGAGCTCGGCCTGCCTGTCGGCCTTTAGTCCTTTCAAGACGTTATGGATAAGATTCTCAAGTACGCACATCACATCTTCTTCGCTGTCGATGAAGGACATCTCGATGTCTATGGCGGTAGACTCGTTAAGGTGCCTTGTCGTGTTGTGCTCCTCGGCCCTGAAATACCATGCTATCTCATATATCCTCTCGAAACCCCCTGCCATTGTCATCTGTTTGTAGAGCTGGGGGGATTGGCTGAGGAACGCATTCTTCTCGAAGTACTTTATGGGAAAAAGTTCCGTCCCTCCCTCGGATGATGCCGAGATGATCTTCGAGGTATGTATCTCAAGGAAGTCTTGACTGTCAAGGTATTCCCTTGCATGTTTGAGCAGTGAGTGCCTTATCTTAAATATTGAGGACACCCAAGGTTTCCTGATGTCCAGGAATCTGTTGTCCAACCGTGTATCAAGCTCAGCCTTGACCTTCTCGTTGGGGTCAAGTGGAAGGGGTGTTGTGGATTTGTTGATGATGACGATCCTCTCGGGTATCATCTCTGTTGAGAAGTCCCTCGACTTTGCCTCCTGCATCGATCCCTCCACCAATATGACGTCTTCCTTGTTGAGATTATCTATGCTGGAGAATAGTTCCTCGCTCACCCTTTTCTTGGGCAGTGTTATCTGATATAAGTCGTCCCTGTTCCTTAGGATTATGAACTTGATGCCGCCCATATCCCTAATCTCGCTTATCCAACCGTGTAAAGTGTCCATTAGAGCACCATCAGTCTACAGTGATTGTAATATCTTCACCTGTCAGAGCCTTTATAATACCTTCCGCCGCTTTCAGTTCTATGGGCAACCTTTTGGTGTCTTCCTGCGATATTCTTATGCGTTTTCTCTTCCCTTCTGGAAGGAATATGATGTTGACGCCGACTATCCTGGCAGGGAATAACAGATCCTCGGCCATCTTCCTGATATCGTTGGTGTCCTCAATGACCCTGATCTTGTTATGGAACTCCTTTTGCAGGATCTTGAGGATCTTTCCCCCCTTACCCACAATGGCCCCCACATCGTCCTTTCCAACGATGAGTACTATGAGGTCCTCGAATTCATAGGCTTTGACAAAACGGAAGTCTTTTGGCACATTGTACTGATTCACTATCCTGTAGAGAAGCTTGGACATGTCCACATCCAGTTGGGATATTTCGCCACTTGCAAGTTTCTCCTGGCATCCTGGACATAATATACCACTTTTTAGGCAAATCTCACATATCGGCGTTCTCATACATCCTAAATCCCCTGGGGATTCTATTTCTTCAGCACTATCTCGATGGTCGATGTATTTGTAGTACCACCTTCTTTCCTTGGAAGTTCCTCTGTACCTGTTGTGATACTTGAGACCTGGGCTTCTGGGATGAATCTGTTCCTGACAATCTCAGCTACATCAACCGCTCGGGATATCGCTTTCCCACGGGCTTTCAGTATGACCTCTGCCGTTCCGGTGTTGAATTGTGTAGTTACTGCCAATACATAGCTCATAGGTGGTTTGTTGCCAACATATACTACGTTTTCTTCAGTCATTTATAGCCTCCTTCGAAAAAATAGTTATTATTAAATGTTTATATATATTTATATAAAACTTTCGGTTTTTTCGATAAATGCCATATTCTACTTTGACAATAATCCAAAAACTTTATAAGCTTGATAGAAAAATCCTAAATACTTTGTTCTGAGGGAGATAGATAATAATGGGTCGTATCATAAGCCGTCCTTTTTATGCAGTGGCATATATCTTTGTCTTGCTATATTACATAGCAATGTCTGCAATTAATGTCGTGTACCTTACCCTACGTGGTACAATCAAACCTGAAGTCAAGGTTATAGACACTGTCCTCACAAAGGAGATTTCTCAGGCCTTTTTGGCAAACTCTATAACCCTTACTCCTGGAACCTTGACCATTGATGTAGATCATAAGGCACAGAAATTAACAGTATCCGTATTAACGCCAAGGGACCAATCAGCCATAATCCCGTTCGAGAAGTACATCAAAGGGGTGTTTGAGTGAATATATACGATGCAAGCATGTATTTTTTGGTAATATCCCTTTGTGTTGGCGTCATCGCTTCTTTGAGAGTTTCCTCGAGGAGAGGGACCACTTCGGCCTTGGCGGGTCTTTCGGGCGCCACCATCACGGTGGCGACTGGTCTTGTCCTCATGGGGGAGATGATACCCATCGATTACTCGACAGACATTGCGCTGTTCCTACTGGTCCTGGGGCCTGTCGGCACCATCATAGTGGCCAAGATCCTTATGGGGGGCGGTTTCAAATGATTATTGTACAACCAATCGTTTTCATCATAAGCGGATTACTGATCCTTGTGGCATCGTATGGTCTGTTGAGATTCGAGAAGATGCCGAACATACTCTACGCCAGACTGCATATCATGGGCGTCATAGACTTCGCGTGCATAATCTCCCTGGTGGCCATTGGACATCTAAATGTCGCGCTTGTAGCGGTTCTTTACTTCATACTGACCCCAGTGGCCGTACACTCGATAGCGAAGTCGCAATATGAAGGAGGTGCTGGCGATGATTATTGAGTTCGTCTTGATGGCGGTCGTCATACTGTCCTCCATATTGGCGCTCATGCAAAGGGACCTCATGAAGGCCGTGGTGGTGGTAAGCATCGAAGGCCTTTGTCTGGCCTTCTTGTACCAAAGGCTCCTTGCAGCCGATGTCGCGATCACCCAGGCGATATTGGGGTCTGCCCTGATACCCGGACTAATAATAATAACAGTACTTAAGACAAGGAGGATGCAGGAATGAGCGGAGATGCGGTACAGCTTTGGTCTTTCGTGACTGCAGGACTTCTTATCGTGATAGGCCTTTATGCGATCATATTCATGGATAATCTGATCAAGAAGATAATAGGTGCAATGCTGGTGGGCGACGGGGCCAATCTGATCCTGATAACGGAGGGTTTCAGGCCCGGGGCGATAGTACCTATCATCTCCGAGAAGCTTTTCAATCAGGGGTCCAACGGGATATTCCAAGAGTTCGCTGACCAGGCATCCAATTCACTTCCATATGCGCTTGTGCTAACAAACATAGTCATAGGCGCCTCGACACTCGCAGTTCTTTTGGGGATCGCGATAAAACTTTACCAGAAGTACAATTCCCTTTCGGTCAATGTAATCTTCAAGGAGGACTCACAATGAACTCTGAGCTCATTCCGCTAATGGTGGTCTTTCCACTCATATCGGCCATAATACTCAACGTGTTGCACGGAAAGGACAAGGCTGTCAGATACTATGGAACAATCGCGATGGTGCTCATAATTGCCATACCTCTCTTGACGATATATGGCAATCACCTGTTTGGCGCGCATCAGGAAGTTGCCACTTCCACCGAGACGGGAATAGACCTGCCTTTCATAAACCTTGCGATAGAGTACACGTTCTCTTTCCTACAAAGGGCTTTGATACTGATACTCGCGGTCATCGCGACCTTTGCCGTCCTCATACATTCCACTGGTGAGAAGAAGGCGTCAGGGGTCTATCTGTCAATGATAATGCTCAGCATTGCCGCGGTGAGCGCGGTGGTCATGGCGAACGACATATTCAACATGTTCGTATTCTTGGAGGTTGCCACAATATCCCAAGCGGCGATAATCATTACCATGGGGGGCACTGACTCATATAAGGCCGCCTTTAAGTACCTTATATATGGGGGTGTCGCAGGCGCATCCATATTAGTGGGCATCGCATTGCTGCTCGGGACGTTCGGCGTATTGAACATAACGGACCTGCACAACTCATTGTCAGGGCATATGTCAAATCCGATAGTCCTGACCGCAATAGGCCTTTTGCTTCTGGGATGGCTTTTCGAATCCGGGCTTTTCCCGTTCCATACGATAAAGTCAAATCTCTACAGCAGTGCAAAACCCGATGTCGGGGCGTTGTTGCAGACCGAGACCAAGATCGTGCTCATTGCCATCTCTGTCGTGCTGATAAGGCTTTTTGGGGGATTCTCAAACATGTCGGCGGTCATGCTTGCGCTTTCTGTGATAACATTGGTATTCGGAGCCATCATGGCGCTCATGCAGAAGGACTTCAGGAGGCTTGT